>Ga0206878_10053_pt1 | contig 49819 bp, 51 predicted proteins | sample Alteio_BWOrgCont_8_FD_152621 | JGI IMG/M metagenome (GOLD analysis project Ga0206878, IMG submission 152621) | Enriched cells from forest soil in Barre Woods Harvard Forest LTER site, Petersham, Massachusetts, United States -... | ecosystem: Environmental > Terrestrial > Soil > Temperate forest >... | reverse complement strand
ACGCTGCCCACACGGCAAAATTACTGATCAGGAAGAAGGAAATTGAACTGGCTAGAGCGGCGCCTATCACGCGGACCGGTTCGGACTTCTCGCGCAAATTGGTGCCGAGCCAGAGGATGGCCGCGTACCAGGCCCAAACGACCAACTGGTCCCAGCGGAACGTTGACGAGTAGACGAACTTCGTAAGGACAACGTCGGTCGCGGCCAGCAGGACAAGAGGTATCCACATCTGACGCCGCGAACCGCGGGCTCCGAAGAACAACAGCGACGCCGCCAGCGGGGTGAAGTGCCAGGCATGCGGCAGGAAATTCATGTGACCCGCGAAGGGCAGGAAGCGGACGGCTACGGCGAGCAGAACGAACAAGTAGGGCAGCATGAGCACCTCACTGAATCATTATTCTGGGCGCGGGGAGGCGAGTACGTCAAGCGGCGGTTTGGCGGGTTCATCGTGCATGGGCGCTCGCTTTGCTCGCTGGACAGCCGAGGCGGCTGTCCCTACATGGTTGTGACGGCGCCCGACTTTAATGCGGTTCCGAAACGATTTTTCGATTTTCGCCCGAACCATAGATGTCGCCGACGATGTGCAGGTTCTTGTCGAGTTGAACGCCAGCACCGAGAGCTCGGCGTGGTTCACCCTGGCGGTTTAGCAGGCTGGGTAGTTGCACAAAGCGAAGATCCTGGAAGTCCACGATGTATCCGCCATCCGGGGGATTGAGGGCTTCGGTCTGGGTGATCGGATACTGCGCCCAGTCGAGATACACGCGCCCAAGGTAGGAACGCTTGGCGGCTAAGGTGATCGGGGTTTCCTCCGGCTTGTAGCGGAGTTCGAGTCGGCCTTCGGGATCAACTTCTGGCCTTAGAGAATCCACCGGCGCCAGCGCAAAGAAACTGGGAGTCTCGACCACGCCGTACCAATGGAAGGGATCCATCAACGCGGGATAAGCGGAAACCTTCAGCGGGTCTGCGCCTTCATAGGTGCGTGCGGACAGGGCGCTGACCGCGCGGCGGTGTTCGAAGTCGCGAACGCCCCAGAGCAGGATCACGCCTGACAGGGCGAGGGTTGCAGCGATGCGGCCTTGCGGTCCGCGGGACTGGACACCGATTTCCCCATCGATCAACGAGAAGAACGACGGAACGATCAATCCCAAGAGCAGGATGCCGAACAGGATGGGATCGAAGATGAAGACGATGTCCCAGGAATACCATTTTTCGGAAAACGGCCAGAACGGGCGCACGCCGTAGTTGTTGGTGAAGTCGAGAAGAATGTGACTGAGTCCTGCGAGACAGGCGTAGAGGAAGAGCAAGCCCCAGCGCGGCGGGAGGTTGGGATCCTTTACATGGCGTCCGCGCAAACGCCAGATGAGATAGACGAACCCGACTACTACCGCGGCGTCGAGCGGAAGCCCGAGAAAGGAGTGGGTGAAGCCGCGATGGTGGGCAAAGGCGAAAGCCGGACCGCCGAAGCGGCTGAGGACGTCGAGGTCAGGAGCTTCTGCGGCGAGCGTAAGCGTCAGCGTGGCCAGCGCCGTTTTGCGGTTGAGGCCGGCGCGGCCGAGGCATGCGCCAGCGAGAAAATGAGTGACGGGTTCCAAGTGGTCTAAGGATTCTATTTGTCTAAGCTGACAATTGCCAACAGCGGGGGCTAGCGGGCAGGCGCCAGCAACGTGAGCGCGTCCGGCACCATGGTGATTTCTGCGGGGAGCGTGCCCACTAGTTCGCCGTCGGCCTCGACGTAGACCTTCGGGTGCGCCGTACCATCGGCGAAGGCTGGCGCAGGCAGGTACTTGCATGAGACTCGTTTGCTGTGCGCCAAGTCGATGCCTGGAACCTTCCAGCTGCTCCGTAGTAATCCTCGTGTCACATAGAGAAGATAGGCGAGCCGGCTGGCGGTGCGGCAGAAGACGAGGCGAAGATCGTTACGATCGAGAGAAGCTCCGGGAGCCAACTCCTGAAGCACTCCGCCAAAATTGCGGATGCGGACTGCCATCAACTCTGTGACGTCGGCTTGGCGGAGTTCGTCCGACCCGGTCTCGGCAAACTCCACCCGAAAGCGGATCATGGGATGGGTGAACCACAGCTGCCAGGCTTTTGTGTAGTAGGCGGTCATGCCCATGCGCTGCTTGGTTCCGGCGTGGAGCTTGTAAAAAAGGTGGGCGTCCACTCCCGCGCCTGCGGCGACGATGAAGAGCCGCGAACCTGGGTTGCTTTCGAAATCGAGGTAATCGACACGACCTAGAGCAACCCGGCGGGGCGCGGCGCGCAGAGCAGCCTGCGCTGCCGCTACGATATTCGTGGGCAGGCCTAGGTCGTGTGCGAGCGCATTGGCGGTGCCCATGGGCAAAACCGCGAGGGCGACGTTGGTGTTCGCCAGCACCTGAATCATGTTGTGAATGGTGCCGTCTCCACCGCAAGCAAAGACCGTGTCACATCCCGCGATCACGGCCTGCCGCGCCTTCTCTTCGGCGTGCGCGCGAGAATCCGTGAGGACGAGTTGAGCCTCGACGTTTGCGCTGCGGAGCAATGCCAGCGCGGATTCCAGTTCGGCCTGGCGCCGCGCGCGGCGGCCGCCGGAGTCCGGGTTATAGAGTAAAGCCGCCTTGCGCATGGCCTATCGAAGCTGGATTGTACCTGAGTCGTTTTGCGGGGTTACGACATGCTTGGCAAGCGGTCCAGGTTTGGACTAAGCTGTGGCTGCTCGGTAAAAGGGGCGTCGCCCTGACTCTTCTTTTGACCGCCCCCCTAAAAATTTAAATTTCAGGAGGATTGACCAGATGAAAACTCTGGCGCTCGTTCTCTGTGGAGTGCTTCTGTGCCTGGGGGCTGCAGCCCAGGAACATGCCTCGCATGCTCAGTCGCATCCTGTTGTGCTGGTGACTGGGCTGGGAGATCTTCATCACCCTATTTCAACGAAAAACGCACAGGCGCAGGAATTCTTCGATCAAGGTCTGCGGTTCATCTACGCGTTCAACCATGACGAAGCGGCACGGTCGTTTCAGCATGCGGCGGAGCTCGATGCCAAGCTGGCCATGGCGTACTGGGGCGTCGCCGAGGCGGTGGGACCGAACTATAACGATCCCGCCGATCCCGGCCGTTACAAGCGAGCACATGAGGCAGTGCAAAAGGCTGTCGATCTGTCGGTGGACGCTTCGCCTAGCGATCAGGCCTACATCCAGGCGCTGGCCAAGCGCTTTCCGGCTGATCCTAATTCTGATTTGAAGAAGGCTGCGGAAGACTATCGCGACGCGATGCGGGAAGTGGTCAGCGAATTCCCCGATGACTTAGACGCCGCTACCCTGTTTGCCGAGTCTGGGATGAATCTGCATCCGTGGGGACTGTGGCACACGGATGGCACGCCGGAAGCCGGGACGGATGAAATCGTGTCTACCCTGGAGTCTGTGTTGAAGCGGGATCCCAATCATCTGGGCGCAGTCCATTATTACATCCACGCCGTGGAAGCGTCACCTAATCCCGAGCGCGCGCTGGCGGGAGCGAACAAACTGGCGGCGCTTGCGCCCGGCGCGGGGCACATCGTGCACATGCCCGCACATGTTTACATCCGCACCGGCGACTATGAGGCTGCGGTGAAAACTAACGAGCAGGCTGCGGCCGTGGACCGGGCCTACATCAAGGCCACCGGAGTGCAGGGCATTTATCCGATGATGTATTACAGCCACAACCTGCACTTTATCGCCATGTGTTCGGCAATGAATGGCAACTACGCGGAGTCGAAGAAGAATGCAGAGCTGTTGGTAGGGAATGTCGGTCCGCACGTGAAAGACATGCCTCCACTCGAGGGCTTCATGACGATTCCGGCGGCGGTGGAGGTTCGATTTCATCACTGGAATGAAATCCTGAAGATGCCTCAGCCCGATGCCGGGATGAAGACCGCGACCGTGTTCTGGCACTTCGCGCGCGGAATGGCTTTCGCAGGAACGGGCAAAGTGACAGAAGCCGAGGCTGAGTACAAGATTGTCTCCGACGCCGAAGCGTCCACGCCTCCAGATGTGATCTTTCAGATGCCGATTAATAACAAGGCCAAAGACATCATGAAGATCGCAAAAGATGTCCTGGGCGCGAAGATCGCGGTGGCAAAGAAAGACAACAGCGGGGCCATCGCCATGCTGCGGGAGGGCGTTGCCATCCAGGACACGCTCAAGTATGGTGAGCCGCCGGACTGGTTTTTCCCGGTGCGCGAAGCTTTGGGGGCCACTCTGCTGATGAACGGCGACTCGCCTGGCGCAGAGAAAGTATTTCGCGAAGACCTGGAGCGGAATCTGCGCAATCCGAGGTCTCTGTGGGGGCTGCGTGAGGCCTTGCTGCAACAGAAGCGCGGATACGATGCGGGATTCGTGCAGAAACAGTTTCAGGCGTCGTGGAAGGGTGGGGCTCAGGCGTTGAAGCTGGATGATCTGGTGTAAGGACTTGTAGGGATTCAGGGGCTGGCGCTCGCCAGCCCCTTTTTGTTGCCCACGGATATAATCTGGCCGATGGTTTCTTCCGGCAAAGACGTCGAAAAGAAAGTCGAATCGCTCCGCGAGAAAATCCGGCACCACGAATACCTTTACTACGTTGTGGACAATCCCGAAATCAGCGATGCCGACTTCGACAAGCTGATGCGGCAGTTGAAGGATCTGGAGGCGGAGCATCCGGAGCTCGTCACCGCGGATTCGCCCACGCAGCGTGTGGGAGGCAAGCCACGCGAAGGATTCGTCAAAGTGCCGCACTCGTCGCCGATGTTGTCGCTCGACAACACTTACAGCGAAGAGGAACTGCGCGACTGGGAAAGCCGCGTGCATGAGCTCACCGGGCGAAAGGACGTGGACTATGTTTGCGAGCTGAAGCTTGATGGCATGTCGCTGGCCCTGATTTATGAAGACGGAAAGCTGGTGCGCGGAATTACTCGCGGCGATGGCAGCGTGGGCGAAGACGTTACGCTCAACGTGCGCACCGTGCGCTCGGTGCCGCTTTCGATCCCAAAAGAAAAGCTCAAGAAGGCCGGCATCCCTGCAGATTTCGAGGTGCGAGGCGAACTGCTGATGCCGACCGAGTCGTTCAAAAAGATTAATGAAGAACGCGAGCGAAATGGACTGCCAACATTCGCGAACCCGCGTAATTTCACCGCCGGGACCGTCCGGCAGCTCGATTCCAATATCACTGCAGCGCGCCGCCTGGATTATTTCCCCTACATTCTGCTGCAAAACGGCCGGACGTATTTTGATCATCATTCGAAAACGCTGTCGGCTCTCGAGGCTGCTGGATTCAAAGTGAATCCAAACCACAAGCTAGTGCGATCGATGGACGAAGTTTGGGCATTTATTCAACGTTGGGAAGAGAAACGCGATTCGCTGCCTTATGAGATTGACGGGATCGTCGTCAAAGTGGATCGAACTTCGTTACAGGATGAGCTGGGGTTTACGGGGAAAGCTCCGCGCTGGGCGATTGCCTACAAATATGCCGCGCGGGCCGGGATTACGAAGCTGGAGGACATTCGGGTGCAGGTCGGACGCACCGGCAAGCTCACGCCCGTGGCCGTGCTGGCTCCGGTACTCATTGGTGGAACGACCGTGAGGAATGCCACGTTGCACAATATGGATGAGATCGAGCGGCTGGGGGTGAAGATCGGCGACTGGGTGCAGGTGGAGCGCGGCGGGGACGTGATTCCAAAGGTTGCCAAGGTGATCAACGACAAGGAGCACCCGCGTGGGCACAAGGTTTTCCATATGCCGGAGACTTGTCCCGTGTGCGGGACGAAGGTGGTGCGGGCCGAAGGCGAAGTTGACTACCGCTGTGTCAATGCGAATTGTCCAGCCAAGCTGCGCGAGACCATTCTGCACTTTGCTTCGCGCGGAATCATGAATATCGACGGCATGGGAGACGCGCTGGTGACTCAGCTTACCGAGCGCGGGCTGGTAAAGAATGTTGCGGACATTTACAAGCTGACAAAAGCCGACCTGCTCAGCTTGGAACGAATGGGCGACAAGTCGGCGCAGAACATTCTGGATGAGATTGAGGCATCGAAGAAGCTGCCGCTGGAGCGGGTTATCTACGGGCTCGGCATACGAATGGTCGGCGAGCGCACGGCGCAGTTCCTGGCCGAGCATTTTTGGTCGATGGAGGCGTTCGAAAGTGCTGGCGTGGAAGAACTGCAGGATGTGAATGAAGTCGGTCCGCGGATCGCGGAGAGCATCGTGGAGTTCTTTAGTATTGCAGCTAATCGCAAGCTGGTCGAGCGTTTGCGCGAAGCTGGGCTTACGTTAACTGGGCAGAGGAAGCGGCGCGGGACGAAGCTTGCGGGGAAGACGTTTGTTCTAACCGGGACGTTGGGGCACTTTACGCGCGACGAAGCTAAGAAGATGATCGAGGACGCTGGAGGGAAGGTTACTGGCTCGGTTAGCAAGAAGACGGATTATGTGGTGGCCGGAGCGGACGCGGGGTCGAAGCTGGACAAGGCGAAGGAGCTGGGCGTGAAGGTGATCAACGAAGAAGAAATGGAAAGGATTTCCAGCTGAAGATTACAGCGCCGTGCACACATCTATGAATCCAATCGTCGAGTTGCTGAAGCAGTCGCAAGGCACTCTGTTTGTCAGTGAGGATGGGATCGAAGATCGTTTCGAGTTGAAGCCCGCTCTGACCGAACAGGAATTGGCAACCTTCGAAGGCAGCCTTCCGTGCCCCATCCCGGAAGAAGTTCGTGAGGTGCTGAGATTCGCCAGGGGATTCGACGGCGTACTTGGCGGCATCAGTTTTGCGGGCCTTCCCGCGGGTTTCGGGCTGGAACAGATCTTTCCGCACGCCGTTGCTCTCGCGGGAGATGGATTCGGAAACTTCTGGGTGGTTGACCTGACGCGCGAGTCGATGTCATGGGGACCAATCTTGTACGCTTGCCACGATGCGGCAGTCGTCGTTTTCCAAACAGACAGCCTCTTGCATTTTCTTCAGGAAGTCATTCGGTACGGCAACAAGCCATGGAAAAGCGAAATTGATGACGTGCACGAGTCTTTGAGTGACAGGATCTGGCGGGAAAATCCTGGTGTTCTCAGCTTTTCTCAATGTATCGACTCGGAGGATCAGGACCTCAAGGCCTTCGCGACTTCACTCGACGAGACTTGGCAGCTTATCGATCTGCGCAACCCGAACCTCGGAGATGGTTTCTCGTGGGGTAGATATGGACCTAAGACAGTTAACAGGCGGTTCGAGGAGAAACGGATCTTTGCGTATCAGAAGAAAAGCGCCGGCCGACGTCTTCTGGACGCGCTCTCGTAGGTGCCGTTTCGATCCTGAGGACTCCGAGTCCGCCTTCTATCCTTGCTTCCCCATCAACGCGGTCATCCTCTTCCAAGTCACTTCCAGCGTCTCCGGCAGAATCCTTGTCTCGCAGACCACCGACACGAAGTTCGCATCCGCGACCCAGCGCGGCAAGACGTGCATGTGGATGTGCCCGGCGATACCGGCGCCGGCGGCTTTGCCGATGTTCATGCCGAGGTTGATGCCGTCAGGGTGGTAGAGTTCGCGTAGAACGTGCTCCATGCGCTGCGAGAGCTGCATCATTTCGCCGGCTGCTTCTGACGGGAGCTTTTGCAGTTCGTCGAGGTGCGCGTAAGGCACAATCATTACGTGGCCAGGCGTGTAAGGATAAGCATTCAGGATGACGAAACAGTGATGGCCTCGGTAAACGATGAGCGCTTTGGCGTCGTCACCTGCCTTCACTGCCTCGCAAAAGACGCAGCCAGACGCCTTCTCGGCGGTCGAGACGTAGGCATAGCGCCATGGGGTCCAGAGGTAGTCCATCAGAGGCAGGTTAGCAGATGACTGGCAGGTGCGGGTATGTACGCGAGCACTTGCCGATCTGCTATCGGACATCCATCTTCATCGGCTTCCACCACCACTGGTGGTGCTTACACTGCGACTCGAATTCCGGATTGCAACGGGCGTGGAAGGTCCTCTCGGCAATGGCGAGGCCCAACCCGGTGCCGATGAACATGTCAGAGGACCAATGATCGCGTGCCATGAAGCGAGTGAAGGTCACCGTGAAAGCCGCGCCGTAACTCAATGCCCGCGCCCAAGGCTTGGGATATTCATCAGCCAGCACCGAAGCCATGGCCCAGGTAAACATGGCATGCCCGCCGGGGAATGAGGTGTCCAGAGCATGATGCTTGAAGAAATCGCCGTGATCGTTGCCCTCATCGGGCCGCTGGCGGCCGGCAATCAGCTGCATCGGGGTGTAGATGAGGAAGGTATTGATCAAAGTCTCGAGTTCGAGTTCGCCTGTCTCTCTGGCGTGGCGATGCTCGGTCTTGGCTCCGTACAGGTATATCCCTGCCAGCGAGCCGGCCAATCCTCCTATGGCAGTATCAGAAATGGCCTGATAGACCCCAAAATGTGAGCGCGGAATATTGTTTTCAATGTGGCGGTCAGCGGCCAGAAACGCACCCGTGCCTACTAGAATTACGGCGTCCCACTTGAGGTTATGTTTTTCGAACGGCCCCTTGAAGAGAAACTTTTGATCTTGTCCGATCCGGATGATGCTTCGCTTCACAAGCCCGGGCCGCTGGTCAGAGTTGGCTGAAGCATCGGGCGGGCTATCGGGCGATGGGCTGTCCGCGTTCGGCGTCTCCAATCGAAAGTCGCCTATGCGGAAGCTGGGTACGGGAGCCATCTGCTGAGTCGTCGGAGCAGCAGGCAGAAGCGGAGTTGCTGGAGACGATTCCTGGGAGTTGGCAGCGATGGCGAGCACGGTCACCGCCAAGGCTGCGCGGGTCAATTGGAGAATTGATTCGTTCAATGTCATGGTCCCGTGAGCGCCTCAACTTTCGAGAAAACGCGACATTTTTGATGCAAATTCCGGAATAGAGTAGGCTACGGTTCTTCAAAAATGTGAATAGATTGTTACTTCTGGACGGCAACCCCTGGCGAACCCTTGCGGTGGACAAAACCGGCGGATAATTGGGTTTGACACTGTTTGCGGCGCGTTGCTATAGTCAAATAGTTCCCTTTGGACGCGGGTTTCTGTAAAACGTCCGGCAGCTGGGATTGTCCAAGCTCACTCGCCAGGGTGAGCCCACCACAACCAAACGACTCACTCCAGCAGTCCGCTCAGCAGGCCCGTATCCTCCCCGCACCGAGTGCGAGGCACAGACGAAAGGCATGACCTTGTTCGACGACACCACCACTCACCATTCCGATTCCGCCACCGCCGTCGCAACCGAAGCAGAACCGACGGCCACCGAAACCACCTCAACTGAGCAGAGCTTGACGCATCAAGGCTCGACTGACCAAAGCCAAGCTCCAGCCGCCACCGCCCCATCCACAGAGGAGGCGCCGCATCCGGCAGCCCCTGCCGACGACAAGCACGCCGGTGAGGACTTCGCTTCCGCGCTGGAAAACTTCACCTCCGAGACCGAAGAGGCCGTAGGAGAAGACCGCGTTATCAAAGGCACGGTGCTGAAGCTCACTGCGACGCACGTGGTGGTCGATATCGGCACCAAGTCGGAAGGCATGTTGCCGCTCTCGGAGGTGCTGGATCACGAAGGCAAGCCGAAGGTGAAGCCGGGTGACGAAATTGAGGTGATGCGGGAGAAGGGCCAAACCGAGGAAGGCTACGTCAACCTCTCGCACCAGAAGGCAGCGCGCATTCACGCCTGGGACGAGATTGAGAAGGCTCACCACGAGAAGAGGCCGGTCAAGGCTACCGTGATCGAGCGCACCAAGGGCGGCCTGACCGTCGATATCCTGGGCGCACGGGCGTTTCTGCCGGGCTCGCAAGTGGACTTGCGGCCCATTCGGAATCTCGACGGCATGAAGGGCCAGACTCTCGAAGTTACCGTGATCAAGGTCAACAAGAAACGCGGCAACATTGTGGTCTCGCGCAAGGAATTGCTCGAAGGCGAACAGAACGAGAAGCGCAGCAAGACGCTTGAACATCTGGAAGAAGGCTCGATCCTGACGGGAGTAGTGAAGAACCTGACCGAGTACGGCGCGTTCGTCGATCTCGGTGGGCTCGATGGGCTGCTGCACATTACTGACATGTCGTGGGGAAGGCTGACGCACCCGCGCGACCTTGTGAACGTCGGCGACCAGATTCAGGTGAAGGTACTGAAGTACGACAAAGAGAAGCAGCGGGTTTCGCTGGGCTTCAAGCAGTTGACGCCCGATCCGTGGCTTGATGCCGAGCACCGTTATCCCGTGGGCGCTCACGTTTCCGGGCGCGTGATCAGCGTGACCGACTACGGCGCTTTCGTTGAACTCGAGCAGGGCATCGAAGGCCTGGTGCACGTCAGCGAGATGACCTGGTCGAAGCGCATGAAGCATCCTTCCAAGCTGGTCAACGTGGGCGATCAGGTGGAGTGCGTAGTGCTGAATGTGAATCCGGCTGAGCGGCGCATTTCGCTCGGAATGCGGCAGTTGGCAACGAATCCCTGGGATGCTCTGCATGACAAATATCCTGTTGGCATGACTGTCGAAGGCCGGGTGCGGAACCTGACCGACTTCGGCGCGTTCATCGAAATCGAGGATGGCATCGACGGCCTGGTGCATGTCAGCAACCTGAGTTGGACCAAGCGCGTGAAGCATCCTTCCGAGGTGCTGAAGAAAGGTGATCGGGTGAAGGCTGTGGTGCTGGCGATTGAGCCTGACAAGCGGCGGTTGTCGCTGGGAGTGAAGCAACTTCAACCAGACGTCTGGGAAACTTTTTTTGCCGCGCATCACGTCGGTGATGTGATTCATGGCAAGGTGCTTCGGGTCGCTGCATTTGGAGCCTTTGTGGAGATTGCTGAAGGGGTGGAGGGTCTGTGCCACAAGTCGGAAGCCGTTGATGGAAACGGACAACCCCTGCATCTTGAACCGGGCGTGGAACATGACTTCAAGATCATCAAAATGAGTCCTGAAGATAAGAAGGTTGGACTCAGCATCCGCGCCGTTGGGGAAGAAGCTTCGCGCTCCGAAGTGGAGGCTTACAAGCAGCCGGTCTCCAGCACGAGTTCGACCATCGGCGAGCTGATCTCGTGGAAACGCGCCAGCAACGAGAACAATTGAGAGTCACTAGATTGATCATTCGGGCCGCCGCGCGTGGCGGCCTTTTTCTTTGTTCTGTAACCTCCAGCCTCGACCTTGGCGCCTCAACGACGCTGGTCTAGAATCATTTGTTTGCTCTGAGACATCTCTTCTTATGTAGCAAGGAGATCTTCGTTGCCTGAAACTATCTATGACCTCGCCATCATCGGCAGCGGCCCCGCCGGGTATACCGCCGCCATTCGCGCCGGCCAGTGGAGCCTGAAGACCGCCCTCATCGAGAAGGACGGCTTTCTCGGCGGCACGTGCCTGCACGTGGGGTGCATTCCGACCAAAGCGCTGCTGTTTAACGCCGAACTCTGGGACCATCTCAAAGACGCGAAGGAATTCGGCATCGAGGGCGTGGACGCGCGGAAGCTGAACTGGGCCGCGGTCCAGGATCGCAAGTCGAAGATCGTCGCCAAGCACGCTAAAGGTCTCGAGTTCCTGATGAAGAAGAATAAAGTCGAGACGGTAAAGGGCTACGGAAAGCTGACCGGGGCTGCGCAGAACGGTGTGTTGACCGTCGAAGTCGTGAACGACAACAAGGCCAGCCATCTCAAGGCGAAGAATGTCATTCTTGCTACCGGATCGGAAGCCCGCATGCTGCCCGGCCTCGAGGCCAGCGACCGCATTCTCACCAATATCGAGATTCTAAGCTTGAAAGAAATTCCGAAGTCGCTTGTGATTGTTGGCGCGGGAGCGGTCGGAGTGGAGTTTGCGTCGATCTATCGTTCATTCGATTGCGAAGTCACCATTATTGAAATGCTGCCACGGCTTGTTCCGGTGGAAGATGAAGAAGTTTCGAAGGAATTGGCGCGCGTCTTCCGCAAGCGCGGCATCAACTTCCACACCAGTGCGAAGGTCGACAAAGTCGAGAAGACGAAGGCCGGGATTGCCGTTACCATCACCGTCGATGGCAAGCAGCAGAAGATAGACGCTGAGAAGATCCTGATCGCGGTAGGCCGAAAACCACGCACGGACAACGTCGGACTGGAGAGAACGAAAATCAAGCCTGACCGCGGCTTCATCAAGACTGATTCCTGGATGCAGACTGCGGAGCTCGGCGTTTACGCCGTCGGCGACATCGTGCTGGGCACGCCGCAACTGGCGCACGTCGGAGCTATGGAAGCGCTGGTTGCCGTGGCGAAAATAGCTGGCAAGCCGGGCAAGCCGATCAATCCCGAGCACATTCCCGGCGCAACATACTGCCATCCCGAAATCGGCAGCGTAGGCCTCACCGAAACCAAAGCCCGCGAGGATGGATACAACATAAAGGTCGGCAAGTTCCCCTTCACGGCGAACTCACGTGCCTCCATCGTGGGCCAGCATGAAGGCTTTATCAAGATTGTCTCTGACGCTGACTACGGCGAGATTCTCGGAGTGCACATCATCGGCCCGCAGGCAACCGAACTGATCGCCGAAGCCGTCGCCGCCATGGAGCTCGAAGCCACCGTCGAAGATTTGATGTGGACCATTCACGCGCATCCAACCCTGGCGGAGGCCATGCTGGACGCGGCAAACAGCGTGTACGGGATTGCGATCAACGCATGAACTCACCACGGAGGCACGGAACCACGGGGAAAATCAAGCACTAACGAAGGCTTTTCTCTCTGCTTCTGTGTCTCCGTGGTGAAATGGCTTGAACTTGATCTCTCTAGTCCAGCTCGGCACCGTCGATTACGCCACGGGCCTGCGCCTGCAGCAGCAACTGGTCGCTCTGCGTAAGGAGGAGAAGATCGGCGATGTTTTGCTCCTGCTCGAGCACTCGCCCGTGATCACGCTCGGCCGCAACGCGAAAGCGGAAAACGTGGTCGCGTCTCCGGAACTGCTTGCCCAACGCGGCGTCGAGATCTTCGAATGCGACCGCGGCGGCGACGTAACCTTCCACGGCCCCGGACAAATCGTAGGTTATCCCATCTTCGACCTCCGCGGATTTGCCACTCCCGACGGCAAGCGCAAGACTCTCGGGGCCGTCGAATTCGTCCGCCGCTTGGAAGAAGTTCTGATCCGCACCTGCGCCGACTTCTCGATCCCGACAAAACGAGTGACAGGCCTAACCGGTGTCTGGACCTATGGAGGAAACAACGACGATCATGCGGGAACAGCCGCCTCGGCTGTCCAGCGAAGCGGAGCGAGCGCGCCCGATCACAGACCCGAAGCCAAACTAGCCGCCATCGGCGTCCACATCTCCCGCTTCGTCACCTCGCACGGCTTCGCTCTCAACGTAAATACCGACCTTGACTGCTTCAACCTGATCATCCCCTGCGGCATTACGGCGAAGCCTGTCACGTCGATGCAGCAAGAACTCGGCAGGCCGCTCGACCTCGATGCAGTCGCCGAATCCATCTCTCGCAACGTCGGTACTGTGTTCTCCAGCCAAATGCTCTGGCTCGAAACCCTAGACGCGCTCTTAGGCCACGCCGTCGGTGTCCCCATGAAGCCTCCCGCCGAACTCCAACAACTCCGCAAAGAAGACGATTCGACTTGGGCCTAAGGTAATGTTTGAAGACCAGCATCCTCGCTGCATAATCGTGGCGTGATCTCTATCGTCGGATTCGGCTATGCCGGCAATGATGACATGCGGTTACTTACTCTTCTTCGCGCTAGGCACCCTGTTTCTTAGTGGACATCTTCTCTGCGTCGCGCAATCGCGTTCGTTGGATAAAGAATTATTTCAGGCCGTTGCCAAAGGCGACATTGGTGCGGTGCGGGTGCTGCTCGCAAATGGAGCCGATCTCGACGCAAAAGACGATCGTGGAGATACGCCACTGATCATCGCAGTCGGCAATCACAACGTCGCGGCAGTTAAACTGCTGATCGAGAAGGGCGCCGACATTTCCGCCCGGAACCACTACGAAGAAACAGCGCTATTCGAGGCTGCGAGATCAATGGATCCGGATTTGCTGCGGGTTCTTTTGGATACGAATCCGGATATCAAAGATAAGAACGCAGCGCTGTTCGAGGCTGCCGAAAGCGCACCTGTAGTCCTGCAAATGGCAGGCGCGCCTGCAACGCCGAACGTGCACAACGAACCAACCCCCGCGGTCGTCACGGAGGGGCCTTGGGTAAAGAGCGTCCGAATGCTGCTCGACAGTGGGGCCAACGTCGAGGCCAGAGATGAAGAGGGGGACAGCCCACTGATTCGGGCGGCGTCTTTTGGCCAAACCGAGACCTTCGAGCTCCTTCTCGAAAGAGGCGCCAAAATCAATGTTAGAGACAAACGAGGCATGACGCCCCTGATCGCGGCAGCCTGCGCATGTGCGGTAGCGACCATGAACAGCACCTATGACATCATGAAAATCCTGCTAGAGCGGGGTGCGGACGTAAACGCTAGAACTCGCGACGGCACGACTGCCCTGATGATGGCGGCAGGCAGCCCTGACGGCCCGGCCTCCGTGAAACTGCTATTGAACAAGGGTGCCGATCCCATGGCGAAGAACAATCGGGGCAGGACAGCAATGACTTTCGTGGAAGACAGTCCATTCCCCGAAAAAGTCCGGCTACTGAAGAGAGCGATGGCAAAAGCCCAGGGAGCGTCCTCGGGGGTTCTCCCCTAGCCCTTTGCGTTGCTCCCGCGATACCATCAAGTGTACGGCTTCCGTGCCGTCGTTCCCATGGCGATCAAGAAGAAGAAATCGAATCCTAGACAGGGTTCTAACGGCAACGGCCTGCGGGGAGTCGCTCGCCCTACTCCGACAACTGGCAAGGGCCTCCGCACCTACTCCATCCCGGACATGCGCCTGGAGCATCCCGACCTCAGCGTCCGGCAAGCAATGGAAAAAGATAAAGACGGCGTCGAGCACGTTCGCTACGAAGTCACCGGGAACCTCAGCGCTCCTGTGCCGCCGATTCGCGACTCGAAGTATCTCGACAAGCAGCAGTGCATCGAGATCTACCGTTACATGCTGCTGAACCGCAAGATGGAGACCGCACTCGAAAATCTCTACAAGCAGGGCAAGGTCGTCGGCGGAGTTTATTTCGGACTTGGCCAGGAAGCCTGCTCCTGCGCCTCGGCTTACGCGCTCGACAAAGACGACTGGTTCGCGCCCATGATCCGCAACCAGGGCTCCCTTCTGGTGCGCGGCTTCCGCGCCTCTGACACAATGATGCAGTACATGGCCAAAGCCGATTCACCCACGCATGGCCGCGACGGCACTTCGCACTTTGGCGACATCGAAAAGCGCAACATGGTTTCGCCCATTTCGATGCTTGGCGATCTGATTCCCGTGCTTTCCGGCGTGGCGCTGGGGGCGCGCCTCCAGGGACGCAACGTTGCCGTCATGACCTACATCGGCGATGGAGGCCAGTCCACAGGTGTCACCTACGAAGGCATCAACTTCGCGGCAGTGCAAAATCTCGGCCTCGTGCTCTTCGTCGAAAGTAATGAGTGGGCGTATTCGACGCCATCGGAGATGCAGTACCGCTGCAAAGACCTCGCGGAGCGCGCCATCGGATACGGCATCCCCGGCGTAATCGTCGACGGCACCGACGCCTGCCAAGTCTACGACGCCGCCCGCGACGCCGTCGAGCGCTCCCATCGCGGCGAAGGCCCCACCCTGATCGAAGCGAAAATGATGCGCATGAAAGGCCACGCCATCCACGACGCTGCAGCGTATGTGCCGAAGCCGATGTTCGATTTCTGGAAAAAGCGCGACCCGATTGCGCGCTTTGAGAATTATCTGGTGAAAGAAAAGAAGTGGCTGACAGCGAAAGAGAATGCGGAATTGATTTCCGAAGTCGAGCAGGTGATCGAGGCGGAACGAGAGATCGCCGTGAGCTCGCCGATGCCGACGCCGGAGTCCGCCGAAGGCGGTGTCTTCTGTGAAGACGGCTGCCATGATATCAAGCCGAAGTATGGAATGCCGAAGGTGAAGAAGGGAACGGGCGTGTACAAGCAGACCGAAGCCGCCGGGCATTTGAAGTAGACGAATCCGTAATGATCCAAGCACATCCGTGGCAGAAACTTTTATGCAACTAACCTACCTCGAAGCCATCCGCCAGGGAATCTGGGAAGAAATGGACCGCGACCCCTCCGTCTTCTGCCTCGGCGAAGACATCGGCATCTACGGCGGCGCGTTTAAAGTCACCGACGGTTTCATCGACCGCTTCGGTCCCGAGCGCGTCATTGACACGCCCATCGCCGAGTCCGCCATCGTGGGAGCGGCTTTCGGAGCCTCGCTCACGGGCATGCGCCCCGTCGCCGAATTCCAGTTTATGGACTTCATCGGCTGCGCCTTCAACCAGATCAGCAACATGGTAGCGAAAACGCACTACCTCTGGGGCGCGCCCGCCCCGCTAGTCCTGCGCGGCCCCAGCGGCGGATACGTCCACGGCGGCCCCTTCCACTCGCAGAATCCCGAGATGTGGTTCGTCCATAATCCCGGCCTCAAAGTCATTTGCCCCGCCACGCCCTACGACGCCAAAGGCCTGATCAAAGCCGCCATCCGCGACAACAATCCGTGCATCTTCTTCGAGCACAAGTATCTCTACCGTCGCATCAAAGGTGAAGTTCCCGCGGAAGACTACGTCGTCCCCATCGGCAAAGCGAATATCGTCCGCGAAGGCCACGATCTGAGCATCATTACTTATGCGGCCATGGTGCACACGGCGTTGGAGGCTGCCGAGGTTCTAAAGAAAGACGGGATCGATCTCGAAATCCTCGACCTGCGCACCGTCTCGCCGCTCGACCGCGAAGCCATCGCGCAGACGGTGAAGAAGACGAACAAGGTCATCATCCTCCACGAGCACTCCCGCACCGGAGGCCTCGCCGGGGAAATTGCTGCCATCATCAACGAAGAGGCTTTTGACGACCTCGATGGCCCCATAGTCCGCATCGCAGGCATGGACTCGGCAATCCCGTTCTCTCCTCCACAGGAAGAGCACTACCTGCCGAAGGTAAGTGACGTAGTCCGCGAAGCTCGCGGGCTGAAGGCATATTAAGCTCCCAAGACTAGCGCCTCACCTACTCCATCTGCCACAATAGTTCCGTCTCGGAGGAACTCATGCTTAAATTCATTCTCGGAGTCATCGTCACTCTTTTCGTAATTATTCTCGGCGGGCTGGGCCTCGCCACGCTCGGCTTCATGCCGACCCATGCCAACGTCGCACCACCGCGCTGGGAGCATCACCTGGCCAACGCCGCGGTCGACGCCTCCATGGAGCGCCACGCTCCTCACGTCACCAATCCCCTTCCGCCTAGTGACCAGAACTTTGAAGATGCGATGAAGCTCTACACCATGAACTGCGCCCTCTGCCACGGCGGGCTCGATCGCAAGCCTGCTTCGCTCTCCAACTCGTTCTACCCGCCCGCGCCCAATCTCATCTCCGATCCGCCCGACGACCCCGAGTGGCACCTCTTCTACACGATCCGCACGGGCATTCGCTACACCGGCATGCCCTCGTGGGAGAAAACTTTAAGCGAGCAGGATATGTGGAAGATCGCCAGCCTTCTCTCGCACATGGAAAAGCTTCCCCCTGCGGTTCAGGATTACTGGAAGACGAGCTTCGGAGCTGCTGCCCCTACCGGCGAAGAGGAAAAGAAATAAATGCCGGAGAAACACAGCCGAGCACGGACCGCATGGGCGGCCTGGCTCTTCAACCGAAACCCAACCCGCTATAATAGATGCTTTGCGTCCGGCTCTCTGTTCCGAACCGTGGGCCGCGTGGGAGGAAATCATGCCGACTGACATCATCATGCCCCAAATGGGCGAATCCATCGTCGAAGGCACTATTACCAAGTGGCTGAAGAAGCGCGGCGACAAGGTCCAGCGCGACGAGCCTCTCTTCGAAATCTCCACTGATAAGGTCGACGCAGAAATTCCCGCTCCCGCCTCAGGAGTGCTGCAGGAGATCAAAGTCACCGAAGGAACAACCGTAGGCGTGAACACGGTCGTTGGCACCATTGCGGTGGATGGCGAAGCTGCCGCTACGCCCGCGAAAGCCGCCGTCCCGGTGCCCGCGCCACAAGCAAAAGAAGAAAAGAAGGAAGAGAAGAAGCCAGCCGCAGCACCCGCGCCAGTTGCCAGCACCCCGCCGCAGGAGTCAGCGGACGAAGAAGCCCGCTCTTCGCCTCTAGTCCGCAAGATCGCCCGCGAACACGGCGTCAGTCTCTCCCAGGTTTCTGGCACCGGACTCGGTGGCCGCATCACCAAGCAGGACATCATGGCCTTCGTCGAGCGCGGCACCCCGTCGGCCCCCACCGCGCCTGCAGCCCCAGCCCAGCAGCCTGCAGCAGCCGCGCCCCGCCCGTCCGCTCCCGCAGCCTATCCCGGCGACCTCGTCCCCATGACCAACATGCGCAAGATCATCGCCCAGCGTATGATCGAGTCCCGCCGCACCAGCGCTCACGTCCACTGCATGTACGAAGTGGATTTCACCCGCATCGTAACCCTTCGCGCTAGGCAGAAGACCGGGTTCGAGCAGCGCCACGGCGTCCGCCTCACCTTCATGCCGTTTTTCGTGCGCGCCGCCATCATCGCCGTGCAGCAGTGGCCAATCATCAACGCCTCGCTGGAAGGCGACAACATCCGCTACCACCGCAACATCAACGTGGGCATCGCCGTCGCCCTCGACTGGGGACTAATCGTTCCCGTCCTAAAGAATGCCGGCGACCTCAACTTCCTCGGCCTGCAACGCGGCATCACCGACCTCGGCGAGCGCGCCCGCAGCAAGAAACTCAAGCCCGAGGACGTCGAGGGCTCCACGTTCACCGTCACCAACCCCGGCCAGTTCGGCGCCGTATTCGGCCTGCCCATCATCAATCAGCCGAACTCGGCAATCATGGGCGTCGGTGGCATCACTAAGCAACCCTTGGTTGTTACCGACAAAGAAGGCAACGATTCCATCGCCATCCGTTCCGTCGTTCACCTAACCCTCGGCTACGACCACCGCCTCATTGACGGTGCCGTCGCCGACCAGTTCATGGCTCTGGTCAAGAAGTCTCTCGAGGGCTGGAACGAGGAGATCGGCTAGCGTTCATCAAGCGGAAGGCTGGCTGCTTGTGGCGGACGGCCGCTTGCACCAGGTCGAGGCGTTGAGGCATTCTACTGTTCCATCAATTATTTTGGAGATACCGTCGCGGAATTTGTCCGGCTCAATGATCTCCCGTGCAGCCACCGCGTCCGTCATGGCCAGAGCATTCTGCAGAAACGACATCGCCGCATCTTTTTTCTCCGCTCCCGGCTTGTCGCCAAAAAGCCCCTCGATTCCACTAACTAGAGCGGGAACAAAGGCGATTCCTCGCAGCAATTGAGACAAAAAGTCCATACCTTCCTCCTGAAATACGTTCCGCGCCTTCCCAGATCCGCCGCTCGAATTTTGCGGAGACGGCCCGCGTCCTTCAGCTGAGGCTGGCCAGAATATCGTTGAGCGTCGCCAGGTTGCCGTCTGCGCTGTCAGTCGATCTGACAATCAGAGCCAGGCAAGCCTTAAGTTCGGCGGCCTTGGTCAACGCCAATGCCAGCATCCCTGCCATGTCAATTCCTCCCGCGCCAGCGCTTTTCAGCGTGTTCGCCGTTGACGAGGTTGCGCTCTTCAGATTCGTGATAATCGTAGTGCTCGGTGTTGTGCTCATAGCTCTCCTCTTCTCCTTGAAAGTGAAAGTTACTTCAGCCAATACTTGTGCAGCGCGATGGCTATGCTGACCGCCGCGCTGATTCCCCCATTCACCAGCCGGTTGTGAACGCTGTTGCGCAAATCGTTTCGCTCGAGCACGGCCACTTTGTCTTCCGCGGTCTTCATGCGTCCCGGTTGCCCGTTACCCACCAGCGCATCCATCTTGGTTTCCAGCCGTACTAGCTTGTCTAGTACTTCTCTCTGAAACTCGATATCGATCGCCTTTAACATCAACTCCCTGTCGTTGACTCCCATACTCGCATCCCTCATCGCCCGAAGATCCCTAAAGCGGATAGTCAACGTGCAACGCCGCCGAATAACGTGAGTACCTCGGCGGCGAAGACCCGTCATACAGCCGGAGAAAATAGTCCTGCGTCTGCGCCAGCCGGGCCAGGTTAAACGATTGGCTGCTGAACCGCCCCAGCAGATTCCTGTCGTTCGCCTGCCCCCAGCCATAATCGTTTTCTCGAACCTCAACCACGCTCGTAAGCGCCGGCCCGCTCTGGGGAGCCGCGTACAGCCGGGAGCTGGTTGCCGCTACCACTATGGTCATCACCAAATAAAAAATCCGCCCCGCAGGACGGTCTGTTCGAAACATACTTCCTCCTCAAACCTGGACCTTGTCTTCCTGAGCGAAGGTTGTGCTCGCGAATGCGAAGCACAATCGCAGTCGAAGGATCCCTGCCAGCCTGCCGCACTGACGGCCTGGCTGGGCGTTTCCACCTCTACCCCGCCTTCTTGCACGATCGGCAGACGATCGCTTGAAAAAGCCCGCTCTCTAACTCCGTCCGCTCAAGAACTCCTCCACACTTCTCACGTAAACCTCAGCAAAATCAGCAGCCGGCCGTTTCTTCTCGATCAGATCCATCGCGTCCTCAACCTTCCACCCCATCACTCCCAACAGCGCCAGCGTCATCATCGGCGCCCGGTGCACTCCAGCCGCGCAATGGATAAACAGCTTCGCCCCATTCTCTTCGAGCGCCGCCAGCGCAAACTCCACGCCACGCGCAAATACGTCCGGAGACTTAGGCTCGAAGTCATCGTCGATCGGATTCCAACAAACCACGATCTCGTGCGGCTTCGCCAGCGGCGTATCGTCGAACTCAATCTGCATGTCGATGATGTGCGTGATCCCCTCTCGCGACACCTTCGCCATGTTCTCCGCCGACCAGATTCCGCCGCCGACCGCAATTCGGTCGGTCACCCACGTCATATCCATCCCAAACCTGCGTAATGCTCCGTGCTTGACCTTCCCCCTGGAATCCCGAAGATGCCCACTCGGCGGGACGTTATCGACGACGATAAACCCGTTGCCGCAAACCTCCAACCGCCCACCGGTCTCCAGCGTTTTTTCCCGCCGCGATCCTACCCGCGGCGAAACCGACAACCCGCCCGTCTCTCGGGAACTCCAACTCCCGCGCTTCATTCTACGGTATCCTCTCGTCCCTTTCGCACTGCCCCGGCCATCTATTCTTCATTCTCCACCAGCACCGGTCCGGCCCCTTCGGCGCACTCTCCCTCCGTAACTTCCTCCACAACCATCGGCCTCGCGGTCTCTGTCGCGTCTTTCCCCTCGCTCGTCAACCGGACCGGCACCGGGTCCTCACCGTAAATCACTGGTTCCAGCGGCAATCCCATCCGCGTCAGCAGAGTATGAGCCAGCGAAGTTTCTATCGGCCGCATCGCCGTCTGCTCGCTCACCGGATATATCCCCGCCGCCTCGAACAAATACTTCGCCGGCGCCAGTTGCCCCGTCTTCGCGACTTCGATCACCCCGACCGCAATGGCCACCGCCGAGTCCATCACCAGCTCGTTGATACTCTCCCGCACCTCAACCACATCCTTCCCTTTCTTTTTCGCCGAAGCTTTGTCCCTCTTCGCCTTCGCCGGCTTCTCCGGCTTCTCCGTCGGTGTCTCCTTTCCTTTTCCCTTTGCTTTCCTAACACTCACGGTTCGGCCCTCCCACCCCTGTCGGCGTCATCCGAAATGGGTGGAGCAGGCCTTCCAGCCCTGCGTCAAAGGGCACTAGGGACCCGCCGGGTTCAGCCCCTGCCTCGCCGTAGCAGAGTCTCCCCAAAAAAACGAAAGGCGCGCTTTTCAGCGCGCCCAGATAGATTGATAGAGCATTTCTTTTTTTCTTTACTCTATATATTCAGAATAGCATTTTGCAATAGGTAAACCCGCCACATTTTGCAAATTTATATTTGCCATGTCATCAACAACTTGCGTACATTTCCACCGAATTCACCTCTTGACAAGATTTTGGTCACTGCGAAAACTCCCTTCTCGAAGGCAGCCCGGCCAGCAACCCCACTCGGAGGAAGTCTCCGCTCAGCAGGTCGAGCACCTCAGGCAATCTTCGCTCCACCGTTCTCAGGCCGCAATGCAGAATGCGCGCAGCTTGTTCCTGTCCGTATTCTTGCAGGATGATTCTCGCGACTAATTGCTGATCCCAATGCGCCAGTCGATTCAAGCACTTCTCCACATCGCGCACGAAGATGACTCGGTCCTCGAACGTAGTCGCAGTGTAGTACGTCACCTTCGCGCGGAAGAATTCTCTCCCTACCAGCGACGGCAACCTCCCGGTCTCTATCGAAAACCGCATGTAGCGCCGCAGCAATCCCACCGTACGCTTTCGGTAAAGCCATAAATCAGGATTGCGATCAGGAGTATCATCTTCCAGTCGAGCATCGTCCAGTTGACCATCGCCGGGAACATCCAATCTCCCCGGAAAGTCGTGCGCCGGCAGTTCCCGCCATGGCGTGCCCCTCCGCAAGGAATCGTCGAGAGCCTCCTCATCCGCCGACGCCAGCGGTGCCCCCAACTCGAGCGCGTCCTTCGGGGCAGAGTCATCCGCCTCTGCCCCAATCCAATCCACAAAACCTCTCATGCCACACCTCCCGGCATATCCAGTTCCAATTCCTCATCTCCCGCATAGCCCTCTAAATCCCCGTCCTCCCCATCCCAGCGCGGTCCTCGCGGCAGTTGTGCCGTGTCTGGAACCTTCGAAGCCGGTGGCAGTTGAGCCATCTCGCGCGCGCAACCCACGCAATAAATTTGCCCTCCGCCCACCGGACGCAGCCACAAACCGCCGCAGCGTTCGCAATACTTCAACTCAAGTCGCTCCTCTTGCGTGGACCTGTCTCTTGCTCTTGCTCCTGCCTTTGACTTCATCACTCCTCCTAAGCTCCGGGCTCGCGTTGCGGACCGGGGCAGCTGCGGTTGAAGCGCGTTTGCCGAAGCCCGAAGGCTGCAGCCGAAAAAAAGCCCTGCGTCGGCCACCGCTCCTCGAGCGGAAACCGAACGCAGGGCTCGTTTCTCTTACGATGACCTGCTTGGGCTATTTACTTGTTGGACTTCTGTTCAATCCTGCTTCCTAACGTACACATCTGCGAGGTAGCAAGCCGCTTGCCGGCAACCTGTTACGGTTCGATCGCCACCCCGGGCTCCAGCCCGCAACCGGCTTCGCGCTGGCGAAAAAATCCCTCTTCGTAACCCGACTTCAGCACTCGGCCATTTTGCACAACCACGCTCACCCGTCCGCTGAAGTGCAGCGACTTCAACAGGTGCTCCATGGCTGCCGAAAGCACTTCGGCCGCACGCACTTTGCGGCGAAATTCGACGAAGTTCTTTTCTTCGTTGCAGTTATCCACGCTACTACTCATGGTTAATGATCCCTGAAATAAAAGGTCGGTTATACAGTATCGCGATCGTATAGCTGCGAATTTTACGAGTCAAGGTTGTTAGACCAAAGGGTCTGTGGAAATCCCTTCGCTTAGCATCGGGCTATACCTGCCGTGCTATACTCCCACCCATGAAATTTCGAGTATTGCAGGACAATTTGCGCAAGACTCTCTGGGAGCGCATTGAGGAAGGCGACCTGACCGGCCTCCGTCTGGCGCAGCAAACCGGCTTCAAGCAGGCTCACATCTCCAACTTCCTCAATCGTAAGCGCGGCTTGAGCCTTGAAGGTATGGATCGCGTCCTGGCTGTCCAACATCTTTCGGTGCTCGATCTGCTGGAGCCCTCCGAAGTTAACAAGCGCGCCTCCATCCTGCCTCCCAGCAACGATGAATTCCAGAATGTCCTCGTCGCCGATGCAACCGTAGCCGCCACTCATCCCCTCATCACCAGCATGAACGTCAAGGAGATCCTGAAATTCAAGAAAAATTTTCTTAAGAAGTTAAAGCCGGAAACCGAAGGGGATCGCCGCCGCTGGGAGCGCTTCGTTCTCATCAAGGTAGACGGCCGCGAAGGCATGAGCATGTACCCCCGTCTGTTGCCCGGAGCCATACTGCTCATCGACCGCCATTACAACTCACTCAAGCCGTATCGCAAAGGCGAGTTCAACATGTACGCCGTGCTCAAGGATGGCAGTTGCACTGTGAAGTATGTGGAAACAGCCGGTAACCACTTGATTCTGCGGCCCCACAACCAGGATTTCCCCATCGAAGTCCTGGCCATGGACGATGGCAAGTCAGCTTCCGATTACCTGGTCGGCCGCGTCTGCCACGTAGGCATCGAAACCTAAAGCCAGTGGCCAGTTGCCAGCGATCAGAAGCCAGCCAACCCCAAGCAGTTCTCGCTTCTTGGGAAATCATCGAAGGGCCGTCTAAATCCACCGGCAAGAAGCACTGGCCACTGACCACTGGCAACTGGCCCCTGCTACTCACTCAGGCTGTCGAACATTTTCCACAGCTTATCCGCGGCCGCGCGATAGATTACGTACCCGTTGCCGGCGTCCGTAGTCTCGCGAAACAACAACTCTCCGCGACCATCTCCGTCAGCATCCACCGCATCAATCAACTCCAGCCGCGGAGTTACGTCCAGGTGAAACTTGTCCGTCACTCCCGAATACAGTTTGCGCAGATTCCCATAAATGTCAGTTCGCGCCACCAGCGTAATCGAATACTGTTCCGCCGCGGCGGTCGCTCCGGGCGCGGGAGGAAAGTGCGCCTCCCCACTCAGGATCATCACCACCTGGTTGTTCGCCCACACGTCGAAGGCATGGAACTGGACGTTCTCAAACACCGGCTGAACCGGCTTCGCGGCAGGTTTGTGGCCCGCCGCAGCCGCCTTCGTGGCAGGCGGTTTCGCCGGAATCCGATTCTTGGCCAGCGCATTTGCGTAAGCCCGAACTTCATCTCCGGCGAGGTCAAGCATCTGATTCCGCCGCTCTTCCTCTTCACCCGTCTTCCAGAAAAACTTGTAGGGCTTCGGATCAGGTCCACTCGCATCGGAAATTGCCGGCACCAGTTGCACGGCCGCCCCCAGGCTGGCGGCGGCTGCAGGCGCCTCAGGTTTGCCAGTCTTCGGCGCGGGCTCGTCTTCTTCCGGCGCAGCCTGCGTAGGCTTGCCTCTACGTAGCGTGGGCCGATAGTAATTCTCCCCCTGACTTTGCGATGTTTGAGGGGAAGGTGCTTGACTTGAGGACGTCTGACCCGAAGATGTTTGCCCGGAGGCTGATTGCCCCGGCGCCGTTTGTCCCGGAGAAGTTTGCCCTGGCGAAGCCTGTCCCGTCGTCGGTGCCGTCGCCGGCTGCTTGACACCCTGATCCCCAGCCTTGTCCGGTGCGGGTGGAACTGCAGGCTTCTGCGGATCCTGGCCAGTCGGCGCACCGCCAGCCGAGCCGCTCCCCGAGGGCGCGCTTGCGGGCCCCGGTTTGTCGGACGACCCTGCCCCGGCGGGGGCACTAGAGGCAGGGGTATTAGAGGCGGGGGTATTAGAGGCAGGGGCATTAGAGGTAGGAGCAGTAGAAGCAGGAGCACCGGAAGTCGACGCCGGACCAGGGCTCGATGCCGCCCCGGGCTTCGACGCGCTTCCTCGGGTCAACCGCGGCGGCGCATCGCTGTCGGTGTTGTTCAGCCCCACGGGCACGTCTTCCGCTTTTCGCGTGGTCTTTGCCGCCTCCGTTCCATTCGGCAAGTAAGACCCCGCGCCCACCCACGGATTCACGCTGCCCAGATTCTGACTATGCAGCGCTCCGCTAACTGTAAACAGTCCCTGCGAATCCCCCGACTGCTCGACCTCATAAACCGTGCCCGAGTCCAGCGCCATCGGCACCGGATCTGCCTTATAGGCGCTGGCATCGTAGAACTTCCCATCGACCAGAATTGCGATCGGAATCAGCGTCCCCTTGCCGTTGCTCGCCAGCTGCAAGAGCCCCACCGCTCGCGGCCCTTTGACGTTTTTCTTCTTAGGTTCAGGGGGCTTCTCCTGCGGAACATCTTCCGGGCGCTTAAGCTGTGGTCTCCCCTGCGCCGCGCCCAGCGGGACCATTGCGACGAAAAACGCCAGAATGACGATGACGGCAGACCCTGATCTGCGGTATAAGAACTTTCTGGACATAAGTTGTTCTGCCCTCGGCGTAGCCGAGGTTGAAACTGCAGACACCGGCTTAAACCCAAACTTCCCTAGAAATGAGGCGCTCATGAGCATCAAGGTCAATGATAAGGCCCCCGAGTTTACTTTGCAGGACGAGAATGGTAAGGAAATCTCGCTGAAAGCTCTGCGCGGCAAAGTGGTGGTGCTGTATTTCTATCCTCGCGCAGACACTCCGGGCTGCACCATCGAGGCCTGCGAATTCCGCGACACCTTCAAACAGATGCAGAAAACCGGCGCCGTGTTACTCGGCATCTCGCCCGACACCCCCAAAGCACAGAAGAAGTTTCAGGAGAAATTCCAGCTGCCCTTCTCCCTGCTCGCCGATGCCGACAAAAAGGTCGCGGACGCCTTCGGCGTCCTCCAGGAAAAGAACATGTACGGCAAGAAAGTCATGGGCATCGTCCGGACCACGTTCATCATCGGAGCAGATGGCAAAATCCAGCACATCTTCCCCAAGGTGAAGGCGGAAGGCCACGCAGGAGAAGTGCTGGCATACCTGAAAGAATCGGCCAAGGGAGCAGCGTAGCGCCGCCGTCTCGGCGGCTGCAATCTCGCGCCCAGAATACCTGTGACCTCGCCCACCTCTCATCCGCCCATACGCCCCCTCGATCGTGCGTTCTTCGCCCGCAATCCGCGGCGCGTAGCTCGCGAACTCCTCGGCAAAGTCTTAGTGCGCGATCACGGAAAGCTGCACCTGGCAGCCCGCATCGTCGAAGTAGAAGCTTACCTCGGAGAAAACGATCCCGCCTCCCACTCCGCCGCCGGCAACACTCCGCGCACTGCAGTCCTGTTCGGACCGCCCGGCTACGCCTACGTTTACTTCATCTACGGCAGTCACTATTGCCTCAACGTGTCCTGTCACCCCGAGGGCAAGGCCGGGGGAGTTCTTTTCCGCGCTCTCGAACCGCTGCTCGGCATTGAAGAAATGGCGCGGGCTCGAAAGATCCACGTCAAGAAGGCTCAAGACCTTCCCCGTCTCACCAGCGGCCCGGGACGCCTCGCCGAAGCTTTCGGCATCACCCGCGCCCGCGACAACGGCCGTAATCTCACTTCGGCCGCCTCCGGCCTGTGGATCGGAGACGACCGCTTCCGCGCCAGAAACATCCAAATTACCCCCCGCATCGGCATCAGCAAAGCCGTCGACGCGCGCCTGCGGTACATTCTTGCGGGAAACGCCTTCGTTTCTGGACGAAAAACGCTGGTCGGAAAATGAATCCCGCCTCGAATTTGACAAATGGGTGTAGACTGTCGGTCGGGCCAAATGCGCTAAAAACCGCTCTGCTCAAGGCATTTGGCCAACTCCCGGCAATTTTCCGATTGTCGGTAACGCATGTCGGCACGGAATGCCGGCAAGGTATGATCAGTTTTTCGGCATCCGACGCGCGGAACAAGTCATCTCATCAGGCAGGAACCCGCATGCGCCGGTTCACTTCATTTCGGGCCTCGCTCCTCACCTTAACGATTCTAGCCGCGACTATGCCGGAGCTTTCCAGGGGAGTCGACGCCATAAGCCTCCAGCCCGAACCTGCTGCGACTCCTTCCAACATCGTAATCGGTTTCGTCGGAGGATTCGTCGCCCACAACGACCGACACCATGGCCCGGTTCAGTTCGCCGCGCAGATCCAGCGAACGAACCCCAAAGACACTTACGTCCAGGTTTTCGAGAACCGCCGCAGGAGGCAAGCCTACGCCGCGGTCGTCCGCCTGCTGGATACCAATCGCGACGGCGTTCTATCCGCTGAAGAAAAAGCTCGCGCCCGCATCATTCTCTTCGGCCACAGCTGGGGAGCCTCTGCGGCGGTGTCGCTGGCCCGAGACCTGCGCCGCGAGGGCATTCCGGTTCTGCTCACCGTGCAGATCGATAGCGTCGCCAAAGTGTGGCAGAACGACTCCGTCATCCCTGACAATGTCGCCGAGGCCGTGAACTTTTATCAGCCCCACGGCATCCTCCACGGCCGCAGGCAGATCACGGCCGCCGACCCCGCTAAAACTGAAATCCTGGGAAACTACCTCGTGGATTACAAGAAGAACCCAATCCAGTGTCCCCAGGTCTCATGGGCAGAACGCCTCTTCACGCCCGGCCACGCGGAGAGCGAATGCGATCCCCACACTTGGTCGCAGATTGAAACCATGGTCCGCCAGCGGCTGATCGCTTCTTACACTTCTTCGGCCACGCCGGCAACAGTTTCCGCCGCGGTCCGTTCGCAACATTAGCCAGGACATTTCGGAAGCAGAATGTTATCGATAAGCCGCGTCGGACCGACGAACGCCGCGGCCGCAACGAGTGCGCCATCGGCGAGGTTCTCGACTGGATCCAGGGTCTCGGCATCCACGATTTCAAAGTAGTCGAGCCGGACCGATTTTTCCCACGTAACTTCCTCCCGGCCCGCAGCCCCAAGTTTTTCCGCGTCGCGTTCCCCGGCTTCCCACAATTCCTTCACCCGTATCAGCGCCCGATGCAACACCAGCGCCTGCCTTCTCTGCGCCCCGTCGAGATAAGCGTTGCGCGAACTCATGGCCAGCCCATCGGCTTCGCGCACAATCGGGCACGCCACAATTTCCACCGGAAACTTCAGGTCGCGCACCATCCGGCGAACCATCGCCACCTGCGCCGCGTCCTTCTGCCCGAAAAACGCCGCATCCGGCTCGACAATATGAAACAGTTTGGCCACTACTGTGGTCACACCGCGGAAATGCCCGGGCCGCGAACGCCCGTCCAGCTTGCCACTCAGCTCTTCCACCGTAACCCAGGTCACCCCGCCCGCAGGATACATTTCCTCAACCGACGGAGCGAACAGCAACTCCACACCTTCTTTTTCCAGCAGATCGCGGTCGCGCTCAAAGTCCCGCGGATATTTCGCCAGATCTTCGTTAGCCCCGAACTGTGTGGGATTTACAAAAATCGAGACCGCCACGACATCGCAAGCGTCTTCCGCGGCTCGAACCCTAGCAGTTCGAACCCTTGCAGTTCGAATCAAAGACAAGTGCCCTTCATGCAGCGCACCCATCGTGGGTACGAATCCCAGCCGCTTGCCGCCGCGTCGCACAGCTCGGCACGCTGCCCGCATGTCTTCGATGGTGTCGCAGATTCTCATTTCGTGTAAGGTCGCTCGTCTTATCAGGGGGCTGCAATCCAATTGATCGCGACCTGCGCACCCTCAAGGTCGCTCGCGACAATGCCGCGGCTTCGTCGAATCGCAATCTTGTCCCCCTCGGAAGCACTGGGCTTCTCATCCACCAGGATCGCCACGGCCCGCCCGTAAGGCCAGGCCGATGCAGGCAACCGCGCCAGCGCGCTCAAAACTTCCTCCGGCTTCAGAATTTGTTCCTCGTTGGCAGTCACGCTCGTGAGCAGGCCAACCGCGTCCGCACGAATGACCAAATACGGATTGCTCCAATGTTTGGTCTCCCGCAGGGATAACGACGGATACTTACCGGGGTCGGCGGCAGGAATGGCCTGCAGCAGGGCTGCTGCGTCCGGCGCCGGTGGCGCGTTCTCTCGCGAGCAAGCCGGAAGCGCCAGGCTCATCATCAAATCAAATACGAGAACGGATACAAAGCCGGCTGGCAGACGACGCCAGGCGGAAAAACTCACCGCACCACCGCGGGGACGTCCGTCTTCACCGCCCAGACCAACGCGACCACCCATCCGACCATCGTCCAGCCCAGAAAAAAGTTCAACAGCACAATCGCAGTCGTGTCTCGCTTATTGCGGGCAAAGGCAAAGATCGAAGGCAGAAAATACATTACGAACCCAAAGCCGAGAAACGGCAGGAAAAACGCAGGCAAGAAGTGAGTCATAACGACCTCCTGACAACAATAGCCTAGCACCAAAACCCAAACCGTTCCCACCACGGAGACACAGAGTCACGGAGAAACCCTCAATCTTTTCTTCTCCGTGACTCCGTGTCGGAGCCTGCCCTGAGCGAAGCCGATGGGTGGTGAACTAAGCTCTCAACGCCGCATCGCCCGTTTCCGCGTCAGCACGCTGTCCAGCCCCGCCTTAGTCTCCCGAGGCAAATGATAAGACTCCTCATCCGACGGATACTTCCCTGCCTTCACATCCGCCCCAAACGCCCGCACCGCGTTGCTGATCAGCGCGCCCGCGTCGCCGAAATGACGCACAAACTTCGCCGGCGCACCAAACGTCAGATTGAGCAGGTCGTTGATCACCAGCACCTGGCCATCGCACTCCGGACCAGCCCCAATGCCGATCGTCGGCGTTCCCACCTCGGCCGTAATCATCGCCGCCACTTCATGCGGAATCCCTTCCAGCACAATGCAAGCCACCCCAGCGCGGTCGAGCGCCACGGCATCACGCATAAGCTGTTCAATCCCGCTTAGATCTTTCCCCTGCACCTTGTACCCGCCCATCACGTTCACCGACTGCGGAGTCAGTCCAATGTGCCCCGCCACAGGAATCTCCGCATCAATGACGCGCCGAATCAAGTCGGCACGCTTCTCGCCACCCTCGATCTTCACCACCTCCGCACCGCCCTCTTTCACAAAGCGCGTGGCGTTACGTAGAGCGTCGTTGGGGTCAACCTGATAAGACCCGTAAGGCATGTCCGCCAGCAGCAGCGCCCGTTTCACACCGCGCCGCACCGCCTTCACGTGATGCAGCATCTCGTCCATCGTGACCGACAGCGTGTTCTCGTAGCCAAGAACAGTTTGGGCAAGCGAATCGCCCACCAGAATCATCTCAATCCCAGCCTCGTCCACCAGACGCGCGGTGGCATAGTCATAGGCAGTGAGGCAAGTGATCGGTTCGTGCCGGAGTTTTCGTTCCCGCAGAGAAGCGGTAGTGACCTTCTGGCGGTTCTCGTCCGGACTAGGAAAGCCGGGACGCCCACCAATCGGGGTGAGACTCATTTTTCCTCCAGTGCCCTTCCGGCTCGGCCGGATAGAGCCTGTCCAGCATCTTCTTGGATGCTACTAACTATTGTAAATGCGGAAATCAGCAAAGACCAGTCGTTTGTAGACCCGGAAAGTCTTACTACTTTCGTCGGATGTTCTCCCGCAGCCGAGCCAAATACCCAGCCTCATCCAGAGTGCCCGCCGCAAGAGAGGTAACTGCCTGCGTTGCATCCTCCTCGCTGGCATTGAAGTCGAAGCCGTTGAGTTCGAGAAACAGAACTCCGATCAAAAATCCAGTTCGTTTGTTTCCATCCACAAAAGGATGGTTGCGCACCACGCCCGCAGTATAGAGGGCTGCCATTTCCGCGTTGTCCCGGTTGTCTGCGTAGGCACGGTGCTGGCGTGGCAGAGCCAGTGCAGACTCAAGAAGCCCGCGATCACGGACTCCCGCTCCGCCGCCGTGCAGCGCTAAAAGGCGGTCGTGAATAGCGATTACGTCGCGCGTCTCAATCCAGACCGGTTCTTTATGTCTCGAAGCCACACTTCACTTGGCCAGGGCGTGCAGCGTATTGCGGTATCGGCCCATGATCTCCTCTGCCTTCTTCATTTTCTTTTCGAACGCCGGGTCGTACGGCGTGAGCCGATAATCCCCGTCCCCGGCCTCGATCAGAAAAACCTGCTCCCCGTCCCCGGTGCGCAGGCGTTGAATGACTTCCTTGGGCAGAACAACGCCGAGAGAGTTTCCGAACTTGCGGATCTTAAGCGGGACCATAGCCATAGCCTTCTCCTGGGTTATTACAATTGTAATAACCTATTGGAGATAGCGCAAGCCCGGATTTTGGAAGGAAACACCGACCAACGACCGCTCCTACGCCCCCACCGCCTCCTGCCCACCCAGCGGCAAGAAGTATTGCGTCCCCTTAATCGGCTCCGTCACCTTGCGCAGCAGTTCCTGCAAATCTTCATTGCGGTCGACAAAATCAATGTCAGAAGTATTCACGATCAGCAGGTCCGAAGACGTGTAATGAAAAAAGAAGTGTTCATACGCCTTCACCACTTCCTCAAGATACTCATCGCTAACGGCGCGCTCTCCAGGTGCATTCTTTTTCTTCAGTCGTTTCTTCAGCACCTCAGGCGTGGCCTGCAGGTAGATGACAAGGTCCGGCGTAGGCAACTGCTCGCGAAAGTGGTTGTAATAACGGTTGTAGGTATCGAGTTCCTGATCGGTAAGGTTGAGGCAGGCGAAGAGCTTGTCTTTTTCAATGATGTAATCGGCCACCACCGTCCTCTGCGACTGCGGGCCCAGATCGAGCGCTTGCAACTGATCGAATCGCCGCACCAGAAACGCGAACTGCGCCTGAAACGCCGCGCCCCGCTCACCCTCATAAAAAGCGGCAAGAAAAGGATTCGACTCCGGCTCCATCACGCGCTGCGCATTCAGCCGCTCCGCCAGAATGCGGGCCAGCGTGCTCTTGCCGACTCGGATCGGCCCTTCCACAGCAATGTAACGGGGCAGCTCGAAGAGATTCGCCATGGGCTCGAATATTTCGGAACTTGCAGCATAGCTCGGATAACGCCGAGTGGCAATTGAGGGAAGAGTTAATAGCAGAAATTGTGCGATGGAGCAATTTAGCGATTGCGCAATTTCAACTCATGTGGTGACAGCCGCCGGATCGCCCAATGACTCAATGCAATACAATCCCCACATGCTAGCCCTCGCCGCCGCAGTCTCCGCCACAGCCGCGGTTGCCGCCGGTTACCAATCCATGGCCCCGACGGCGCAATGGTATGGACAAACCTTCACCGGACTGCCGCACGGCTCGCGCCAGCTCGCGCTAACCTACGACGACGGCCCCAACGATCCGCACACCCTGCGCTTGCTCGAAGTCCTGGCGAAACACAATGTACACGCGACTTTTTTCCTGATCGGGCGCTACGTGCAGCAACATCCGGAGATCGTCCGCGAGATTGTCCAGGCCGGCCACGTCGTCGGCAATCACACCTTCACTCATCCCCTCTTGATCTTCAAGAGCGAAGTCGAGATCCGCCGGCAGCTCACCCAATGCCGCGACGCCCTGCAAGACGCCATCGCGAAGCCCTCGAACCTTTTCCGCCCGCCCTTCGGAGGACGCCGCCCAGCGGTCCTCCGCCTGGCCCGCGAACTCGGCCTCGAACCAGTCATGTGGAATGTAACAGGCTACGACTGGAACGCCCCGCCCGCTGCAGCAATCGAGCGCAAGGTAGCAAAACAAATTCACGGCGGCAACGTAATCCTGCTGCACGACGGCGGGCACAAGCAAATGGGAGCCGACCGCTCCCAAACAGTGATCGCCACCGATCACCTGATCCCTCGCTACAACGAAGAAGGATATGAATTCGTAACAATTCCGCAGATGATGGTGAAGCTAGCCGCTAGCTAGTGTATTTGGAATTTCTCTGCCTCTCTGTGGTGAGACTGCTTCCTATCCCTTCACCGCCGCAAACGCCACCTTGGCCGCCGCAATCGTCCGCTGAATATCCTCCTCAGTATGCGTCGAACCAAGGAACGCGGCTTCATACTGCGACGGCGGCAGATACGCACCGCCATCCAGCATGGCACGAAAGAATTTGCCGAATGCCTCAGTATTTGACTTCGAAGCCGAATCCCAATCCGTAACCGGCCCTGCCGTAAAAAACCAGGTAAACATCGACCCAACGCGGTTGTAGCACAAACGCACGCCAGCATCTTTCGCGGCCGCGGCCACACCCTCAACCAACTCTCCACTCAACTTCTCAAGCCGCGGATAAATCTCCTGCTGATGATCACGAAGATTCTTCAACATCGCGCAGCCCGCCGCCATCGCCAACGGATTCCCCGAAAGCGTGCCCGCCTGGTACATCGGCCCCAGCGGCGCCACCAGATTCATAATCTCGCTCGACCCCCCATAAGCCCCGACCGGCAACCCTCCACCAATAATCTTCCCCAGAGTCGTCAGATCCGGACGAATATTATAAAGTTCCTGCGCCCCTCCGAAAGCCACACGAAATCCGGTCATCACTTCATCGAAAATCAGCACCGACCTCTCGCGCTCCGTAATCAATCGCAAGGCCACCAGGTAATCGTCCGCGCCCGGAACGCATCCCATATTCCCCACCACCGGTTCCACAATCACGCACGCAATCTCATGTTTGAACTTCTGAAACGCATATTCCACCGCCTTCACGTCGTTGAAGGGCAAAGCCAGCGTGAACTGAATGAATTCCTCGGGAACGCCCGCGGAGCCCGGAATCCCCAGCGTCGCAACCCCGGACCCTGCTTTTACCAGCAGCGAATCGGAATGTCCGTGGTAACAGCCCTCGAATTTCATGATGTACTTGCGCTTGGTGTAAGCGCGAGCCAGACGGATGGCCGACATAGTCGCTTCCGTTCCGGAACTTACAAAGCGAACCTTCTCCATGGAAGGAAGCGCCGCCAGCACAAACTCCGCCAGATCGGCCTCGGAAGGCGTTGAAGCCCCAAAACTTGTGCCATTGCACGCCGCGCCCACAATGGCATCGAGCACGTCCGGCGCAGCGTGGCCCAGAATCAGCGGCCCCCACGAACCCACGTAGTCGATGTATTCATTTTCGTCCGCATCCCAGATGTGCGAGCCCTTCCCCCGCACAATAAATGGCGGATCCCCGCCCACCGCACCAAACGCCCGCACTGGCGAGTTCACTCCGCCAGGAATCATGCTCTCGGCGCGTTGCTGCAAACGGCGCGACTGCTCGACTTTTCGGGATGTGGTGGAAGGCATGGAGTGCTCCCGCAGGAGATTGTCGGCCAACAAGACTGACTACTATAGCAGCGCCCGCGCCCAACAAATTAATCAGATATTCACGATTTCGCCATCATTTTGCAACATCGCACAAGTATCTTGGCCTCATCACATGCCCTTCTAACCGGGAGGGTTCAAGGACAGCTTCGGGGGCTCCGGGCTGTCCTTATTTTATTTTGTTCTTTCCCGCAAACCTCGCCAGGTCTCATTTAAGGTAAGACCGCACGATCTCCATCAATTCATCGGCTGCAATCGCCTGTTCCGAAGTCGTTTTGCGCGACGGATCGAGCACGTGAAATCTGACGTGATCTTCCAGCAGTTCCGCCATCAGTCCGTTCATCGCGCCCCGTGCCGCCGTAATAAGCTGCAATATGTCTCCACAGTCCTTGCCTTCATCGAGCGCGCGCTCCATCGCGTCGATCTGCCCTCGAATACGCCTCACCCGAAGCTTAAGTTTTTCCTTTTCTCGTAGCGTGTGACTCATGTCAGCTCCCAAGGTCAACTTTCCACTTGACTATACTATACAGGGGTATGCTACAACAAAAGAGCGCTCGAGTACACCTGAACCCGGCTTGTAACATTCCTTTAACTAACCCTGCGTACGCTCGGTTTGATTGGCGGCATGCCCGGCCCGGTCGTTACGGGGTGCATCAGTCGCTGGAGCCCAAGTCGAGACTTACTAATCGCTTATTAACCATAGTTAACTAAATATGGTATATTCTCGTTAAGACAGAGGCCGCGCGGGACGCGCACCATGAGAAAGCAGGCTCAACTCGCAAGCTTCGGCGCACGCTGCCTCTCGCTTGCGCTCTGGGCCGCCGTTGCCCTGGGGCTGGCCCTCCCGGCACAGGCCCAGCAGCCGGAAGCGCCCTCCACTACGAAATCTGACACCGTGACGCAGGACACCGCCGCTGCCCCACCCATCCCGGCGGATCCCCAGCCTGACAACAGCCCAGAGGCCATGTTCCCTCATTTCAAGGACACGCGCTTCTGGCTCTCCGGGCAGGCTAATTTCATTTTCCAGACTCATCCGCCATTCCATGCCGACTATAGCGGCAAGAACAGCCTCAGTCCCAACTACGAAAAAGCCACATCCCGCGTGATGACCCTCTACACCGGCGTGCGCCTCGATAATTCCACCGAACTCCTGGTCGACATCGAAGAAGCCGGCGGAGCCGCCCTCAGCACCGGCTTGGGGCTCGCCGGCAACACCGATCTCGATATCGTGCGCAATCCCCTCCTGAGCAAAGAGCCCTATCTCGGCCGCGGCATGATTCACAAAGTGTTTGCGCTCAGCAAAGATAAAGTCGAAAACCAGCGCAGCTGGCTTTCGCTCTTCGAGGAACTCCCGCGCCGCCGCCTGGAGATCCGCTTCGGCAAATTCAGCATGCCGGATTTCTTCGACATAAACTCCATCGGCTCCGACACTCATCTTCAGTTCATCAACTGGACCACCGACAACAACGGCGCCTACGACTACGCCGCCGACACCCGCGGCTACACAGTCGGAGTAACCGCCGACTACGAAGACCGCAACTGGGGATTCCGTTTCGCCGAAGCCCTGATGCCGAAGGTAGCCAACGGAATTGACCTCGTATGGAAGCCCTGGCAAGCCCACGCCGAAAACTTCGAATACGAATTACGTCACGGCCTGATCCCGAAAAAGTCTGGCGTAGTCCGCCTCCTGGCCTACACCAACTCCGCCAACATGGGCATCTATCGCGACGCTGTCGAACAGTTTGAAGATCACACCGCCCCGCAGCCGGAGTCGATCCCGGAAATTACCAACCATCCCTGGCACATTACCCGCAAGTACGGTTTCGGCGTGAACCTCGAGCAGAATCTCCTGCCCAACCTCACGGCTTTCGCCCGCTTCGGCTGGGACAACGGCAAGACCGAATCCTTCGCCTACACCGAAGTCGACCAAACCTTCGCCGAAGGCCTGGGCGCCAACGGCGCCTGGTGGCATCGCAAGCAGGACCGCGCCGGCATTGCTTTTGTCTCGAACGCAATCAAGAAGGATCACCAAACCTACCTCGCCGATGGCGGCCTCGGCTTCCTGCTCGGCGATGGCAACCTGAACTACGGCCGCGAGAATATTCTGGAGAGCTACTACACAGCGCACGTGTGGCGCGGCATCTATCTAGGGCCCGGCTTGCAGCACATCGTCAACCCGGGCTACAACCGCGATCGCGGCCCTGTCTTGGTCCCCTCGTTCCGCGCCCACATCGAGTTCTAGGGATTCACTTACCGCGCGTCACAGGAACCGATCCAGGATTGCCGTCTCCAACTCACCAACTCGCGCGAAAATCGGATCGTTTGTGATCAAGCCCGTCGCCTGCGCTCGCAGCGCAGTAGCCGCCTGCAGAGCGTCCGGAGTCCGCAGCCGATACCCGGCGCGCAGTTTTGCCGCAAGGTCTGCCGTCTCTAGGTCGGGCGCAATCCACTGCAGGTTGGGATACGTGGAAAGCAATCCATAGAACGTGTCAACTCTGTGCTCGTCATTGCTGCGATAGGATGGCACGAGCAGTTCCGTCATCGTGATGGTAGAGGTCACCGCTTCATGGCCCGTGCGCTCAACCCACGAAAAGACAGAATCTGTCAGCGCCAGATAGCGGGCATTTGCTTCCAGTTGGTAAATAAAGACGCTGGTGTCGAGCGCGATCCGGCGGTGACGCCGCAGGAATAGTCGCAGGCGCTCTACTCCCAAGTGTCACGTTCTTCTTGCAGGTGTTTGAACGGATAAGCGGTTCCCGCCAGACCTCGGATGGCCTCCCTGTGAGACCTGGGCCTTTGCAGCACCAGCACTCTCTTACCCCGGACCACCACCAGCACCTTGTCGCCAGCCCTTAACCCGAGCGCCTCCCGCGCCTCCCGCGGAATCACGATCTGATTCTTCGAAGAAATCGTCGCTTCTGCCATGCTTTACATTATACCATAAAGTAAAGCGATTCCCCTGATGCGACCTCTTTTACTTCTCGACCTTCACGCCCTTCCAGAACGCCACATATCCCTTAAGCTGTTTCGCCGCCGCCTTCGGCTCGGGATAATACCAAGCCGCCCCGGCGTTCCGTTTGCCCTTCACTTCCACATCGTAGTAGCTGGCCGTGCCCTTCCACGGACACTCCGAATGCGCCTCGCTAGCCTTGAAATATTCCTTGTGGATCGCATCCGGAGGAAAATACTGGTTCCCCTCCACCTCAACCGTCGCATCGCTTTCCGCCAGCACCGCGCCTTCCCACATTGCTTTTGCCATAATGCCCATATAGATTCCTAACAGGGCCAGCAGTTTCACAACGTTCTCAGGACAAAATGCCAGAAGCAGCCACGAAAACGCGCTTCAACGGCCATTCCATGACCGGCGCTCTCGAGCGCGTCCTAACCTGTTCTCCCCGCACAGCCGGATGGCGCCAACCGGAACGCGTCGCCCATTGGCAACAGCTGGGATTCCACCACGCACCCAACTTCGCAGAAGCCCAATCCCAGCACGAAGCGCTCTGCCGCGAACTGGTAGCCGCCGGCTCAGAAGTTATCGACTTACCTCCCTCGCCCGATCTTTCCCTCGATGCCGTCTACACCCACGACGCATCCCTCGCAACCGACCATGGCTTGATCGTAATGCGCCCCGGCAAGCCCAACCGGATAGCCGAAGGCCCGCACCACGCCTCGTTCTGCGAGACCCTCGATATCCCGACCCTAGGCCAGATCACACCTCCCGGCACCACCGAAGCGGGAGACATAGTCTGGCTGGACGCAAAGACTCTTCTGATCGGACACGGCTACCGCACCAACCCCACGGGCATTCAGCAGATGCGTAATCTGCTTTCACCCAAAGGCATCGAAGTTCTTTCCGCTCCGTTACCGCACGGCCCCGGCCCGTCCGCCTGCCTGCATCTGATGTCATTGATCAGCCTGCTCGACGAACACACCGCGTTGGTCGATCTCCCCTGGCTCGCAGTCGAGACCGTAGAACTGCTCAGGTCCAGGGGATTTACCTTCATCGAAATCGACGCCTCCGAGCGCGACACGCTAGCCTGCAACGTACTGGCGCTCGGCAACAATCGCCTCCTGGCAATTGAAGAAAATAAAAAAACAAATGCCCGCCTCCGCCAAGCCGGTTTCGACCTCCGCACCTTCCCCGCCACCGAACTCTGCATCAACGGCAGCGGCGGCCCCACCTGCCTGACCCGCCCCTTGCTGCGCGAATGATCGCCGCTTAGGGGCGGAAAATGAGGGAAAGAACACCGCCGATAACAATCAAAAGAAGCAGAGCCAAGCTGCCCAGGGAGACGATTCCGATAAGGAGCGGTTGAACCGAGCCCAATCCAGATGGCAGGTATGACTCGTCAGGTACATCCGGGTTTACGTACACGGGCACTCTCGCGCCCCTAGGGTACCGTTGCAGAGCTGCGTTAACCCCCCAAGTGAAAACCAGGTCCCTGACCAATCGACCTGAATATTGTTGTTCGTTGAAGTGATACGAATACCAAATTTCAAGCCTGATTGTTTCTTTGTACCCTCCAAGGCTTCGGCGTGCTGATTCAACCGTAGCTTCCATCAACTGCCAGTGTCTCGCCCGAGACGCCAGCCACAGTTCTCGCACCCAGTAGTAAGGGATGGAAAGGTAGAGAAAACTACCTGTGTGCTCACCAGTGTCACCTACATCAGTCTCGAACAATGCATCCCCCACCTTTCCCCTTGAATAGGAAGAGATGATAGACGAAATCGCTCCTTGACACTGCTCCTGCTAAAATAATCCTGCATGCTTCTTCCCTTCGTCCGCGAACTCTTCGCGGACGTAGAAATGCTTCCCGCCTTCACGCGTGTAGCCTCCCACCTCAAGGAGGGCACGGGGCGTCTTCGTGTCTCCGGCCTCACTCCCACCGCAAAAGCCTTGCTGCTGGTGCTGTTCCAACGCGCCGCGGCCCGCCCGCTGATCTTCGTGGTCAACGACAACCGCGCCGTCGAAGACTTCATTCCGGTTCTCCGCGGTTTCTGCGAACTAACCGCCGCCGCCGATCCCGACTCCGTAATTTCTCTCCCCGCTCGCGACGTGCTCCCCTACCAAAATCTCTCGCCGCATCCCGAACTCCAGGAAGAACGCGCCACCGCCTTATGGAAGATAGCCACCGGCGCAGCCTCCATCGTTGTCTCGCCGGTAGCAGCCACCGCGATCCGCCTCCGCTCCAGCGATTACTACGCCGACCTCGCCCGCACCATCCGCCGCGGAGAATCTTTCGACCTCGAAGCCCTCCTAGCGCACCTCAACACCGTCGGCTACACCTCCACCGACGTAGTCGAGATGCCCGGCCAATACGCCGTACGCGGCGGCATCCTAGACGTGTACTCCCCCGAAGCCGACCGCCCCCTCCGCATCGAATTCTTCGGCGACGAAGCCGATTCCATTCGCAAATTCGATCCCGCCTCCCAACGTTCCTCAAACCCGGTGGATGAAGCCCTGCTCCTGCCGCTAACCGAAACCCCGGTCAGCGAACATCTGCTCGGCGCTATTCACACCCGCCTAAGCGGCAAACGCATTGTAGGCAACGAAGAAATCATCGAAGCCGCCGTCCGCGCCGGTGGCGTCAACGTTTTCCCCGGCTGGGAGTTCTACTCCCCGGTAGCCGGAGCGGACAGCACCGTCTTCGATCTGATCCCCCGAGCCGCAGTTCTGTTAGACGAGACCGATCAACTCCAGCAGGAGTTCGATCGCTTCTGGACTCGCGTTCACGAAGCCCACGAACGCAGCGGCGTAGGAAATCTGGTTCGTCCCGAGGATCTTTACCTGCCGCCAGAAGACTGGTGGCAAAAAACCGCAGCTCTCCCCGGCGCCGACCTCGAACACCTGGGCATCACCCGCAGCCTGGACGAAGACGCAGTGACCTTCCTCACCCAACCCTCGCCGCGCTTCCACGGTGCAGTTCCCGCCATGCTCGCAGAAGTCCAAAAGCTAAATGCCGACGGCAAGCGAGTTCTCTTCGCCGTTCCCAACACCGGCGAAGTCGAACGCCTGGCCGACGTTTTCACCGAATACAACGTTTCGTTTCGTTTAGGAAGCCGCACCCGCGGCGGAGAAAGTTACGCCGACGAAACCAGTTACTTCGCTGGCGAGGTCCTAACCACCACGCTGGCAACGGCCTACATTCCCGACGGCGTCCTCCTCCCCGAAGCCAATCTAGCCGTGTTCGGCGCCCGCGATCTTTTTGACGAATCCGATACAGTAGCCTCGCGCCCGCAGCGCTCAAAATCCAAAGTCTCCGCCTTCCTCTCCGACTTCCGCGATCTCCAGGTCGGAGATTACGTCGTCCACGTCGAGCACGGCATCGGCCAGTATCAAGGCCTGAAGGAAATCAACCACGGCGACGGCCCTGCCGAATTCATGTTGCTGGAATTCGCCGAAGCCGCTCGCCTCTACGTTCCCCTAACGCGCCTCGACCTGGTGCAGAAATACCGCTCCTCCGAAGGTGCCAAGCCGGTCCTGAGTCATCTCGGCACCGCCGCCTGGTCGAAGACGAAGTCCCGCGTGCGCAAGGCCATGAAAGACATGGCCGACGAACTCCTCAAGCTCTACGCCGAGCGCAAAACCGCCGTCGGACACGCCTTCCCGCCGGGCAACGAATGGTTCCGCGAATTCGAAGACGCCTTCGAATTCAACGAGACCGAAGACCAGGGCCAGGCCATTAAAGACGTAATCCGCGACATGGAATCCCCGCAGCCCATGGACCGCCTCCTTTGCGGCGACGTAGGCTACGGCAAAACCGAAGTAGCCATGCGCGCCGCCTTCAAAGCCATCAGCGACAATAAACAAGTCGCGGTCCTGGCGCCCACAACAGTCCTGGCTTTCCAGCACTTCGAAACTTTCAAGCAGCGCTTTGCCCCATTCCCCGTCACCGTAGAAATGATCAGCCGCTTCCGCACTCCCAAACAGCAAAAAGAAATCCTGCAAAAAACCGAAGCCGGCAAAATCGATATCCTCATCGGAACTCACCGCATACTCTCAAAAGACATCAAGTTCTCCGACCTGGGTCTCTTGATCGTCGATGAAGAACAGCGCTTCGGCGTCCGGCACAAAGAACGCATCAAGCAAATGCGCAAGCAAGTGGACGTACTAACCATGTCAGCCACTCCCATCCCCCGCACCCTGCACATGTCGCTGGTAGGCCTGCGCGACATGAGCGTGATCGAGACCCCGCCCAAAGATCGCATGGCCATCCAAACGGTAGTCGCCAGCTGGGACGAAAAACTAATCCAGTCCGCGATTGAACAAGAACTGGAGCGCGGCGGCCAGGTCTACTTCGTCCACAACCGCGTAGACACCATCTGGGAAATCGCCGCCAACCTCCAAGCCCTGGTTCCCGCTGCCAAAATCATCGTAGGCCACGGACAAATGTCAGAAGGCGAACTAGAAAAAGTGATGCTGAAATTCATGCATCACGAAGCCGACATCCTAGTCTCGACCACAATCATCGAAAACGGTCTCGACATCCCACTCTGCAACACAATCCTGATCAACCGAGCCGACCGCCTAGGCCTGTCAGAGCTGTACCAACTACGCGGCCGAGTAGGCCGCTCCAGCCGCCGTGCCTACGCCTATTTAATGCTCCCGCCGGAAATCGAGCTGACCCCGATCGCCCGCCGCCGTCTCGCAGCACTCAAAGAATTTTCAGACCTAGGCGCCGGATTCAAAATCGCCGCTCTCGACCTCGAACTCCGCGGCGCCGGCAACATGCTGGGCGGCGAGCAAAGCGGCCACATCGAAGCCATCGGCTTCGAGCTCTACACCCAGATGCTCGAACGCGCCGTCCGCGAAATGAAAGGCGAAGCCGCCCCCGACGAAGCCGAAACCCAGCTCAATCTGGGCTTGAACATCCGCATCCCCGCGGACTACGTCCCCGAAGAAAACCAGCGCCTGCAAATGTATAAGCGAGTAGCGAGAGTAGAGACCGAATCGCAACTAACCGACGTATCGGCAGAGCTGCAAGACCGCTACGGCCCGCCTCCCCCGGCAGTCCGCAACCTCCTCGACTACGCCTCGCTGAAACTCTTGTGCATGAAAGTAGGCGCGAACGCGATCGAACGCAAACGCGATTTCGTAACGTTAAAGTTCCGCCAAGACGCCACAGTCGACCCCGAACAGCTAGCCCGTTTTGTCTCCGCCCAGCGCGGCGCCCAGTTCACGCCCGATGGAATGTTGAAGTTTGTTTTGAAGGCAACAGACGCGAAGGAGGTTCTGCGCGCTTTGCGGACGGTGCTGGAACAGCTCGCGAATGTGGAAGCAGCATCAGAGGCTCGGTCTGGAGCAGGTGGAAATGTAGCTCAGTGACGATGTATAAGGGACAGCGCCTGTATCAGCATCAGATAGGCGAAGAACCCGATAGCCTGATCATTCCGAGCGAGACGCTTCAGTGCCCCCTCTTCGATTTGCCCTTTTAGTCCGTCAATCTGCCTCAAATTCCTTCGGTAAGCAAGCCATACGATAAGAATTCCCATCGCAATCGTGCTTAGCGTCAAACGATCCAACATGTCAAGGCCCGCCCGGAGGCGCCAGAACCTGGCGGCAACGTCCGCGAGCAAGGCGACTCCAAAAATGGTAAACGCCCAGAACCCGTCTCTTCGCGGCATACTCACCTCCGGAGCAAATAGCCAGCAGCACGAATTGTACATCCGAAGTTCTAGATCGCCAGCTGTGAACCCCAGCAAGGTACAATTGTCCCGCAACCAAAGTCGCACAGCGAACGACTAAAAACCAACGACCGCCTATGCCCATGAAAGTCCGCAAAGCCGTTTTCCCCGCAGCCGGCCTCGGAACCCGCTTCCTCCCCGCAACCAAAGCCCAGCCCAAAGAAATGCTCCCGCTGGTGGATAAGCCCATTATCCAATACGGAGTCGAAGAAGCCATGGCCTCAGGTTGCGACCAGATCCTCATCATCACCGGCCGCGGCAAGCAGGCCATCGAAGATCACTTCGACGTCAGCTATGAACTAGAACGAATGCTCGAAGATCGCAAAAAACTCGACCTGCTAAGAATCGTCCGATCCATCTCCGACATGATTCACGTAGCCTACGTCCGCCAGAAAGAGGCCTTGGGCTTGGGCCATGCCGTCCTGATGGCCCGTGAACTGGTAGGCAACGAACCTTTCGCCGTGCTTCTAGCCGACGACGTAATCGACGCCGAAGTCCCCTGCCTGAAACAAATGGTTGAAGTGTTCGATCAGACCCAGTCCTCGGTTCTAGCCACGCAAGTCATCGAAGGAAAAATGATTTCGTCCTACGGCGTTCTAGACGTAAAGCCCGTCGACCCCCGCTTCGGCGGCCGCCTCTACGAAATCAAGAACATGGTGGAAAAGCCCAAGCCCGAGGAAGCCCCCTCAAACCTCGCCATCATCGGCCGCTACATTCTCACCCCCGCAATTTTCGATTGCCTCGCCAACACCAAGACCGGCGCCGGAGGCGAGCTGCAGCTGACCGACGGCATGCGCCTGCTGCTGCAAAAAGAAAAAATGTACGCCTACGTCTACGAAGGCCGCCGCCACGACACCGGCGATAAACTAGGCTTCCTGAAAGCCACAGTAGAGTTCGCCCTAAAACGCGAAGACTTAGGACAGCCGTTCCGCGAATATTTGAAGGGATTAAAGCTGTAGTTGCTTTGATGCTTGTGTGGGGACGGCCGCCTTCGGCCGTCCAGCCAAGCGCAGCGAAGCGCAGGCATCACCACGACTCTACACGCCCCGCAGCTTCCTCGACTTCTCCTCCACCCCCCGAGCCAACTTCTCCTTGTGCCCCACCAGCTTCTGGGCCACAGCAGCATCCCCAAGCGCAATCATCTGCGCCGCAAGAATCCCCGCATTAGTAGCCCCAGGCTTGCCAATAGCGACGGTAGCCACCGGAATCCCCGCCGGCATCTGCACCGTAGCCAGCAAAGAATCCATCCCCTGCAGCGCTGTCGAAGGAATCGGCACGCCAATCACAGGAAGAGTAGTGTGAGCAGCAATCACCCCAGCCAGATGCGCCGCCCCTCCAGCCCCGGCAATAATCACACAAATGCCGCGTCCAGCAGCCTTCCGCGCGAAGTCGGCAGTTCGATCCGGCGATCGATGCGCCGAAGTAACATCGATCTCATAACCGATCCCAAACTCCTCCAGCGCCTTCCCAGCCTCGCGCATAATCTCAAGGTCAGAATCACTCCCCATCACAATCGAAACCAGAGTCTTACTCATGAACCCCCTTAAATTGTCATCCTGAGCGAAGGTTGTGCTTCACGAAGTGAAGCACAACCGCAGTCGAAGGATCCCTTTCATTTCCACGCTGCCCTTGGCCCCAAAGGGAATTTCCATCGACGCTGCGGACTTTGCATACATCTGAATCACTTCTTCAAAACCCGTCCCGCAATGTCTTTTCGGTAATGCGCCCCCTCAAAACGAATCTTCTCGCAAGCCTGATAAGCCCGCTCGACTGCAGTCTCCAAATCCACCCCACGCGCCGAAACCCCCAGCACACGCCCACCAGCCGTATAAACCTCTCCATCCCGCTTAGAAGTCCCCGCGTGAAAAACTTTAACTCCCTCAACCGCCCCCGCCTCATCAAGCCCCGTAATCTTCTTTCCCACCTCAAACGTCCCCGGATATCCTCCCGAAGCCATCACCACACAAACCGACGCATCGCCAGACCACCTAAAATCCCCCTCGCTAACCCGCCCGGCAACCGAAGCTTCCAACGCGTCCACCAGATCACCCTCCAGCCGCATCAGAATCGGCTGCGTCTCCGGATCCCCAAACCTGCAATTAAACTCCAGCACCATCGGACCGCGAGCCGTCATCATCAGCCCACAATACAGCACGCCCTTGAACTCTGCGCCCTCCGCCTTCATCCCCTCGACCACGGGACGCGCGATGTGATGCACCAGCCAGTCCCGCATCTTGTCATCCACAATGTCGGCCGTCGAATAAGCGCCCATCCCGCCAGTATTAGGACCGCTATCTCCGTCGTCCACCCGCTTGTGATCCTGCGCCGCAACCAGCGGCGCGACGCGTTCCCCATCGCTCACCACCAGAAACGAAAGTTCGTCGCCTTTCAAACACTCTTCCAGCACCACCCGCAACCCAGCCGCTCCCACCATCTTTCCGCTGAGCATTTCGGTCGCGGCACGCGCCGCCTCTTCCTTGCTGGCAGCGATCACCACGCCCTTGCCCGCCGCCAGTCCGTCGGCCTTCACCACCACGGGAACGTGAAAGTGCGTCAGCGCCGCGCGCACTTCCTCCACCGAATCGCAGATCGCATAGTGCGCCGTAGGAATACGATGCCGCTGCAGAAACTCCTTCGCGAAGCTCTTGCTCGCCTCCAGCTGCGCCGCCGCCTTGGTCGGCCCAAACGCAGGCCAGCCACGCCGCGTAAACTCATCCACCACACCCAACGTCAGCGGCAATTCAGGACCAACCACCGTAAGGTCCGGCCGCACCTGTCCCCCCAGAGCGATCATCGAATCCAGGCTCTTCAAATCGACGGGCAAGCATTCCGCCTGGTCGGCAATGCCCCCATTTCCCGGCGCACAATAAAGCCTCGAAACGCGCGCAGACTGCCGCAGCTTCCACACCAAAGCATGCTCGCGTCCGCCGTTACCCAGAACCAGAACTTTCATAGCCAGAGAGACTCAAGGTTAGGGGCAGAGAAGGAACGCTGTCAAACCGCGCCTTGCACTACCCAGTGATCCTCTGTGCCCTCTGTGGTAAAGATTTTTTCTCCTCCGCCAAATTAACCATGCTTAATAACCATCGTATAATCCTCCCAGATGATCACAGTCTCCAAAGAAGACTATCTAAAAGCCATCCTCGAGGCCGAGAGCGAGGGCGAATCCGTAATCTCCGCCCGTCTGGCCGACTGGCTGAAAGTCTCAGCCCCCGCCGTAACCATGGCCGTACGCCGCCTCAAGAAAGACGGCCTGGTCCGCGTCCAGGCCGACGGCCACGTCCGACTGACCGCCGCCGGCCGCAAGATCGCCCGCAAACTAACGCTCCGCCACCACTTAATCGAGCGCATGCTGTCCGAACTCTTCGGCATGGAGTGGTGGAAGGTCCACGATGAAGCCGAGCGCCTCGAGCACGCCGTCTCGCCCGACTTCGAGGCCAAACTCCTGGCGAAACTCGGAAAGTCCGGAGCCTGTCCCCACGGCAACCTCAGTGAGATGGAAAGCCCCGCCAGTCGCCGCCATCGCGGACTGCTTCTGCTCGCCGACGCCGCCCCCGGCGCCGCCTACGCTGTAAGCGGAATCTATGAGCGCGACCGCCGCCTGCTCGAGTTCCTCGAAGCCCGCGGCATTCGCCCCGGAGCCAAGCTCCGCCTCCTCGCACGCAACTACGACCAGACCCTAACTTTATCCACGACCGCCGGCAACATCTCCCTGGGCCGCGCCGCCGCCGACCGCGTCTGGGTCTCCCCAGCCCGCTGACCGCATCTCTCGAATTCTGTCATCCTGAGCGGAGGTTGTGCTTCACGAAGTGGAGCACAACCGCAGTCGAAGGATCCCTTGCCTCTGTAAGATCACCACACCCTAGGCAAGGCATTTCTACAACGGCTTCGAGTCCGCTAAACTTTAGTTAACCATGGTTTATTCCATCGTGTATACTCAAGCTAATCTCCGCCGAAGCAAGTCCCGCGACAAGCCGAGATTACCCGAACACCACCGCTCAACCGATGAAGCCAGTCCTCACCGAAGAAGAAGAAGTAGTAATCACTCACGAAGACGTCGACCGCGCCCACGACCGCGTCCGCGTCTCTGAAGCCCGTTCCCATCGCGGCTTCTCCTCCTGGGCGCGCCTGCTCTGGTTGCTGGTCGGCCCCGGTGTGCTAGTCATGCTGGGAGAGAACGACGGCCCCAGCATGCTGTCCTACGCCGCCACCGGCGCCAAGTTCGGCGTAGGCTTCTTCATCCCCTTTGTTGCCCTCACGTTTTGCATGGCAATCATCGTCCAGGAAATGACCGTCCGCCTCGGCGCCGCCACCCATCGCGGACACGCCGAACTCATCTTCGAGCGCTTCGGTCCCTTCTGGGGATGGTTCTCCATGATCGACCTCGGCATCGGCAACTTCCTCACGCTGATCACCGAATTCATCGCCATCCGCGCCGGCCTCGGCTTCTTCGGCGTCCCTCCCTGGATCGCCGTCCTAATCGCGCTCGTAATCCTCTACGCCGCGCTCATGAGCCACCGCTATTGGACCTGGGAACGCATCACCCTCGCCGCAGCCATATTCAACCTGATCTTCATTCCTGTCGCGCTCATGACGCACCCCGCCTGGCATTCCGTCGGCCACGCCTTCCTAACCTGGAACCCGCTCCCCGGCTTCAACAAAGACACTCTCCTCCTGGTGCTAGCCGATATCGGAGCTACCGTAACCCCGTGGATGCTTTTCTTCCAGCAAAGCGCCACCGTCGACAAGGGAATGACCACAAAAGACATCCGCTTCGGCCGCATCGACACCGTGCTGGGAGCCGCGTTAGCCTCCGCCGCGGCCATCGCCACCATCCTGGCAACCGCACCGCTCTTCGCCCACCAGATGACCGCCGACAATTACCAGGCCGCCGAGTTCGCCCAGGCTCTCCAGCCCATCATCGGTCGCTTCGGCGCTTCACTCTTCGCTCTCGGCATGGTCGAGGCCGGCATCGTTGCCGCCATCACCATTTCAGCATCATCGGCCTACGCCTTCGGAGAGGTCACCCACAAACCCCACAGCCTCAACCTCCCCATGGGAGAAGGCAAATCGTTCTACGCGGTCCTCAGTCTGTGCGCCGTCGCCGCCGCGGCCATAGTTCTAATCCCAGGCCTGCCGCTGGTCTACGTGGTCCTCGTAGTAAACGTAGTCGCAGTCCTCGCCATGCCCCCAGCATTGGTATTCCTCTTCATGCTCGTAAACGACAAAGAAATCATGGGCGATCTGGTCAGCCCACTCTGGGCAAACCTGCTGGCGACCGCCGTGGTCTTCATCCTGACCGCCGCCGGCATACTCTTCGGCATCAGCATAATCGCCCCCAACATCTTCGCCGCCCTCGGAGGGAAATAGGCAATGATGAAGCCCGTCAGCCGCGCCATTGTCTATGTGGGGACAGCCGCCCTCGGCTGTCCATCGAGCGCTGCTCGATGCTTTTCCGTCTCTAATCTGAAATCATCTTCTTTCGAAACGTCTTGCTTATGACAAAAACACAACCAACGCCAACCCCGATCTCACCATCCGACCAAACCTGGGTCCTCTCCACTCTCGAACACGACCAGCTAGTCAAAGCCAAAAAACATCCCACCCCCCGCCGTCTTCTCAAAGGCCCCGAACTCCTGGTCGTCTGGGCTCTTCGCCTCTACCTCATATTCATGACGGCGGTCGTCGCCTACCAAGTCTGGCTCGCCGCGCGTTGACTTGTCCCCGCCCTCAACCTAAGATGTGCAGTCAGCAGCACGCCACTCCGCGAGCCCACAGAACATGGCGGATTCCTCTTCACTCGTCGGACAGACCATCTCGCACTATCGCGTGATCGAGAAGCTCGGCGGCGGCGGCATGGGAATCGTCTACAAAGCTCAAGACACCCGCCTAGACCGCTTCGTAGCCCTGAAATTTCTCCCCGACGACCTGGCCCAGGATCCCCAATCCCTAACCCGCTTCCGCCGTGAAGCCAAAGCCGCGTCCGCACTCAACCATCCCAACATCTGCACCATTCACGACATCGGCGAAGAAAACGGCCGCACCTTCATCGCCATGGAATGTCTCGAAGGCCGAACCCTCAAGTATCTGATCGCCGGCCGTCCCATGGAGATAGACAACCTCCTCGACATCGCCATCGAAATTTCCGACGCCCTCGAAGCCGCCCACGCCGAAGGCATCGTCCACCGTGACATCAAACCCGCCAACATCTTCGTCACCAAACGCGGCCACGCCAAGATTCTCGATTTCGGTCTCGCCAAGGTCACCACCCCCCGCCTCGAAGCCGAACCCGCCGCCACTCTCGCCACCATCGGCGTAGATTCCGACCACCTCACCAGCCCCGGCTCCGCCCTCGGCACCATGGCCTACATGTCCCCCGAACAAGTTCGCGGCAAGGATCTCGACGCCCGTTCCGACCTCTTCTCTTTCGGCGCCGT
>Ga0206878_10052_pt1 | contig 50134 bp, 48 predicted proteins | sample Alteio_BWOrgCont_8_FD_152621 | JGI IMG/M metagenome (GOLD analysis project Ga0206878, IMG submission 152621) | Enriched cells from forest soil in Barre Woods Harvard Forest LTER site, Petersham, Massachusetts, United States -... | ecosystem: Environmental > Terrestrial > Soil > Temperate forest >... | reverse complement strand
CTCTATGGAGCCGCTGGGCGCTCAGCTCGGCCGATGCAATCGTGGCTGTTTCCAGTGGGGTTGCGGACGATTTGTCAGCGCAGACCGGCATTCTTCGCAAAAGAGTCCAGGTTATTTACAATCCCGTAATTACGGAGGCTCTCCACTTAGCTGCCGCGGCGACGGTTGAGCATCCATGGTTCCAGGCCGGGGAGCCGCCCGTGATACTGGCTGTTGGCCGACTGGAAAAGCAGAAGGACTTTCCAATGTTGGTCCGGGCATTTCGTTTAATCAGAAACCGCCGACCGGCTCGTCTCATGATCCTGGGTGAGGGGCAGGATAGAGACCGGATAGAGCATGTCGTTTATGACGCTGGCCTCTCCGAAGATGTGGCCCTTCCAGGCCTCGAACATAATCCTTATCGGTTCATGAATCGTGCCGCTGTATTCGCGTGCTCGTCTCAGTGGGAAGGATTTGGTGTGGCATTGGTAGAAGCTCTGTCCCTCGGGGCTCCTGTCGTCTCTACAGACTGCATGTATGGTCCGGCAGAAATACTCTCTGACGGGAAATTCGGCACGCTTGTCCCCGTGGGAGATCACGAGGCCATGGCACAGGCTCTGCTGAATACTTTGGACAATCCAGTGCACACCGATAGCTCCGCGCACTTGGAACGGTTCGCGGTTCGCAGTGTGGCTTCGATGTATTTGTCGGTTCTCAACAACTAGAGGAGACGAGCACCGTGCAAAACCCTGGGGGATTTGTAATCAGCCTTGATTTTGAGTTGCACTGGGGCGTAAGGGATCACCGCAGGGTGGACCAATATCGCGCGAACCTGCTTGGGGTTCGCCAGGCTGTCCCCGCGATTCTCGAACTATTCGAGCGATATGGAATCCACGCGACCTGGGCCACTGTCGGCTTTCTGTTTTTCAAGACGCTTGATGATCTGAAAGCCGGAGTGCCCGACGAACTACCCTCATACCGTGATGCCAGCCTGGATCCGTATACGGCGCTATCTGAAGTGGGCAGGAACGAAGAAGAAGATCCGTTCCATTTTGCGCCGAGCCTAATCCGAAAGATACTTGCGTGCGAAGGGCAGGAAGTCGGTACGCATACTCTGTCTCACTATTATGTGTTGGCTCCGGGGCCGACGCTGGAGTCGTTTCGCGCCGATCTGAGGAGTGCGAAGTCAGTCGCGGGCGAATACGGCATCGTGCTGAAGAGCATCGTCTTCCCGCGCAATCAAATATCGCCGAAACACCTACTGGTTTGCGCTGAAGAAGGGTTCATTGCATACCGCAGTACGGAATCGGACCCCTGGATTGAGAAAGGAAATGGGCTGCTTGGCAGAGCGATGCGCTTGGCCGACTCCTACCTGGGCCTCAGCGGTGACGGATGTGTAACGCCCTGTCTCGACGAAGAATACCGGATGGTGAGAGTGTCCGGGTCTAGATTTCTGCGTCCATGGAAAGCGACGCTGAAAGGATTCGAGGCCATACGGCTCAAACGGATCTGCGCATCCATGGACGCTGCTGCGAAGAACAATAAGACATTTCATCTCTGGTGGCACCCACACAATTTTGGTGTCCATTTAGATGAGAACATGGGCGTCTTGACCCGAATCGCAGAATATTATGCAAATCTCAACCGCGAGACGGGCTGGCAGTCCTTGACCATGGCCGAGGTTGGCGAGAATGTTGTGCGCGCGGAGAAACCGCATTGCGTGGCATAGTTCTGCTCGTCGATGACAGCGACCTGTCACGGATCATCTACCACGCACTGGCTGGCGAGTTCAGCATTGAGGCGGTTGTCCGGGAGGCTAAGGTTTCTCGGCTAACTTTTCTCAAGCGGCGGCTGAAGAAGCTCGGCTGGCGCACACTGTTGGGGCAGATTGTATTTGCGAAGTGCATCGTCCCCTTGCTAAGACAGGAGACGGCCCGGCGCCGAGAGCATATTTTACGGCAATATGGATTGAGCGAAGCTTCTCTACCAGCGGAGCGCGTGCTTGACGTCGGGTCGATCAATGATGTCCAGACTGTAGCTCTCTTGCAAAACCTTTCCCCCAAGATCATAGTCGTGAATGGAACACGCATTTTGGAGGAGCGTCTGTTGAACGCCACAGATGGCTTGTTTCTGAACACCCATGTCGGCATCACGCCTCTTTATCGAGGGGTTCATGGAGGATATTGGGCCCTGGCTTGTGGCGACCTTGATCATTTCGGAGTGACGATCCATAAGGTTGACCGGGGAATCGATACTGGAGAGATCGTTGCACAAGCTGTGACTCAGCCTTCCAGCGCCGATAACTTTTCCACCTACCCACTGTTACAGATCGCCGGCGCGATTCCATTGCTGAAGCAAGCCATTCGCGACGCATTCGACGGCAGGCTGAAGATTATTCCGGCGCCTGCCGGAGAGTCGAAGTTATGGTCACACCCAACCGCTTTCCAATATCTAAAACGACGGATCAGGCTCGGCATCCGGTGAGTAGGAACATTTACGAGAGAGTCGTGGTTGCATTTTCGGAAGTCGCGCGTGCCGTTGTGAATGTTTGAATCCACTGTAACATCTCGGCTGCGCCTCCTCCAATCAACAACGCGTACAGCGGCATTATTGGAACTTTGAATCGCGAATAAGCCTCCGCTCCGGCGGAAATCAAGAAAAAGTAACCGATCGAAAAAACGAGAAGATAGCATAAATTTCGATCCCGCCGATACCAGTACCAACATCCCACAACTGCCAAACATGCCTCGGGAACTGTGAAGAGCAACACCATGTATTCTGCCGCGCGGGGGCTGACATTGCTGATCTTGGACAGAGCCTCTGCGCCACCGCCGAAAACGATATAGGCGAGCGCCCACACAGAGGATCGAAGGTAACTCAAAGAATTGTCTCGGATTATGTTCATCCCCTTGCGGACAGAGTACGAAGCTGTCTGTGTTTCGGTAACCTGCGAGCAGTTGCGCCCATATGCACGCTCTAAATCAGCACACGTTTGATCAATCAATACATCTCTGACCTTGCGGACATTGCTCAGGTAGTTTCCAGGCTGCTGAACGGCCAGCGCTCCGGCGGCGCGATAGTACAGGATGTCCTCGGTTCCGATGGTACTCAGGCCAAAATAGCCACCGTCGACAAGATTTCGCGTAGACCATAGCATGGGAAGAAGTAAGAACGATGCGATCATAAACACGAGAGGGCGCAGCGCGCAGCGCCCTCGTGCCAGGAACAGGCAAAGTGAGAGCGGAACAAAGTAGAGGATGCTCACTGGGCGCACAAGTGCGGCGCATCCACCCAGCAGACCAGCCGCCACGCTGGTGAGGACATTGCTTCCTGGCTTCGTGATCGCACGATACACAAGCCAGGCTGCCAGGGTAATGAGCAATGTTGATGTGATTTCGGTCAAGAGCAGGTTCGCGATTCGGAGAGTGGCCAGATCCAGGGACAATACTGAGGCTGCAGTTAGTGCGACGACGCGGCTGCCTGTGACTCGTAGTGCGAAAGCGGTCACAGCGACTGCCAGTAACACGCAACACGCATGCTGCAATAAGATCAGATATTCAACCTTTAGAGGAGTGACTCTGAAGATCGCGAGTAGAAGCGGGTAACCAGGTGTTCGACGCAATTCAGGTTGATGCAATGCATTAACAAATCCTTGCCCATGCAGAAGATTGTCAGCAGGAATCAAATAGGATGGAGTGTCAGCTCCGTAATGATCGCGATCTACAGACAAATATGCTGCATGAGTCAGGAGACCTAAACTTAGTGCAATCCATAACAGCGGTGATGCGACTAGTGTCCTGCCGGCCATTGGTTATTGTTTACCTCCTGCAGGTCGTCGCTAATATGATCACAATCCTCAAAGAGCTGTCATCTTTGGACGAGAACCTTACAATGGCTCTAGTTTTATGTCGTCTACCCAGAATCTTCCCTGAACACGTGTCCCACCCGGACGGCGTAGTACGGTGAGAATCAGGAGCTTCGTCTCAGGTCCGGTTTGGAACTCTGACTCGACGGGATGCCAGGGGTTGGTGCCGATAGTTTCTTCGGTGGCGCCATAGAGTGCGTTGTCGTAACCGTCCAGAAGAGCGAGCGTCGGACCGTTCGCGCTTTCGAGATCTTCGCTTTTCACCCACGCGGAAAGGTGATATTTGCTGTTAGGCTGCACAACAATATATTGAAAGATGCCGGCGTCGCTGCCTGTCCCACTGTACACCAGCCTTAAGGAGCGCCCCCCCGTGTGAAAATCTGCTCTGTCCAGGGCCACTGCAATTTGCGGTCTTGGAGTGTAACGCCAGTCAAATCCGGAATTGAGAATTTCCTGCGAGAACGACCCGTCCGTTACCATGTTATCCGGTCGAGAATAGGCTTTAAGTGCTTCAGACCTGGAGGAGAGTTGGTGCCACGCATCATGTGCCGATGCAACGGCGTGGGCCTGTATCAGACTGTCGATATAGAATAGGCCTTCGTGGTAATCGAAGACGGCTCTTAATTGCATGAGCGCCGACCAGATTTGGTGCGCCGAGTCGAGATCTCCTGCTGATAGCAAGAGTTTGATGAATGCGAGGTAAACTTGCGGATTTGGCGGGAGAACACCCTGGATTCGACTGGTGTCGTGTAATGATTGCCAGCAAACGTTCAGAGCGGCAGGGGCAAGGGAAGGTTCTTCTCGAAGAACGATGGCAAACTGCTTCAATGCTTCTGAGGTATTGCCCTGAATCAGGGAAAAGTTGGCAACGTTCCATATCGTGTCCGGAGTGGTCGGATCGACGGCAAGTGCCTTTTGAATAGCAGCATTAGTCAGTTGCTGGTTCCCGGCCGAATAATAGGCTCGCGCGAGATCCAGCCAGATTGAGGAGCTGTACGGATTTAACTCTGAGGCTTTCTTGCATCGATCGACGGCTTGCTCCGGCTCCTGGGAAACGAAGATCATGCGACGGCACAATAGATCGTAATATGTTGCGTCCTGCGGCGCGAGAGCGACAGCTTTTTCGATAGAAGATAAGTCAGAGTGATCGGCAAGCCGCTGTGCGCGATATCCTTTGATTAAGAACCAGGTATAACCCGCGACACACGCGACGCAGACAGAGAATAAAAGCAACCGTAGTGAAAGGTTCTGTTGTGATGTCCGCGCCATAGTGAGCGATTCCCCAATTCACGACTATGAAGGTCTGGATGTAGCCTCTTCTTGTTCGCGTCGCTTTGCACTATCTTCTAAGTCCGGGCTGTCCTTGAGCATGCTCTTGTGAGCGTTGTCCTTTCCGTCGCTGTAATAAGGGTATTTGGATCGATAGTAGTAATAATAATAATCCGGCGAAGCCAGGTCGGCGGCGTTCACAACAACACCGAGCACGTTGGCCTTTACACTTTGAAGAAGATTGCGCGTTCGGCGAACGTGGGCTGCGGTAGTTTGACCAGAGCGAATGATTAAAAGCACCGCATCCGTTTGTACTGAGAGGATAACGGCATCAGTCACGGAGATAACTGGCGGAGAGTCAACAATTACATGGTCATATTCCTCGCGCCACTTCATGAGGAGATCGTGCATCAGAGATGAACTCAATAGTTCGGATGGGTGCGGCGGCACGAGTCCGGCTGGCATAATAAATAAGTTGGGTTGAACCGTAGCGTGGATGGCATCGCTGATCTTAGCGCCGCCGGTCAGGACATTTGATAAGCCCACCTGCCCCTTTAACTCGAAGGCGGTGTGAACGCAAGGATGGCGCATGTCAGCGTCTACAAGCAGGATTCGTTTCCCTTGTTGTGCTAAGACGATAGCGACATTAAGGCAGGTCATGGTCTTCCCATCTTGAGGGACTGAACTCGTAACCAAAATGGAGCGTGGCGGATGGGCTACGCTGGAAAGAAGAATCGATGTGCGCAACGTGCGGTAGGCTTCAGCAATATTTGACTTGGGTTCTAAATAGCTGATCAGCGGGCGTGGATCCGTGTTGTTACGGGGAGTCTTCTTAAGCAAATGGGCCCTTGTAATACCCGCAACCGCTCCATCGACCGCGGATTGCAGAGGAATCACTCCGATGGTTGGCAGTCCCGAGATACTTTCCGCCTGCTCCGGCGTTCGCACCGTAGTATCAAGCGCCTCCAAGCCGAGCGCAATCGCGACACCGCCGATCAAACCGATCAGCAAGGCGAACTCCAGGTTCCTTGGAATGTTTGGCGTCACAGGGTGTAGCGGTACGCGCGCCCTGTCAACTACCCGAACGTTGCTCGAGTCTAAACCTGCAGCGAGACCGGCCTCCTTGAGTTGTTGCAGCAGCCCATCATAGAGTTGACGATTTGAATCAGCCTCCTGTTTTAGCACCTTGTATTCGATCGCATTCTCGTTGAGTTGGTCAGCAACGCCCGTTTGCTCAGTTAGAGCGGTCTGCAACATCCGCTCCCGACTCATCGCGGTCTGGTAGTCATTCCGAATGCGACTCACGGTATTCTGCGCTTGCTCGTTGTAGCTTCGGTCAATTTGATCAAGCTGGTTCTTAATCTCGATCACCTTGGGGTAGCCCGGACCGAACTCGGTAGAGAGCAGCGCAAATTGCGCCTGCAGCTGAGTTTGTTGTTGGCGGAGAGCAGTAAGAATGGGGTCTTGGAGAACCGCCGTCAGCGTAGCCGGATTGTTGCTCGTCGCGATTTGGTAAAGTGCCTCTTTTTGAATGCGATCGGCCTGTGCCCCGGTTAATTCTTTGTTTAATTCATCGAGTTTTTCGGTCGTGAGGTTTTGTTTATCGTCAGTGCCGACGATATCGTGCTCCTTTTGATACTGAACGAGCTTGGCCTGGGAGGATTCCATTTTGATCTGCAGATCAGCTAGCTGCTTGGACAGCCAATCAGCAGCCTGCATGGTGCTGTTGTACCGCGATTTCACATTTTGCTCGATGAATGTGGCCGTAATGGCATTCGCGATGTCCGCTGCGAGCGAGGAATTCGGATCTGAGTATTTAATTTCAATCAAAGATGTGTCGGGAACCTGCTGCACCTTTACACTTCCCTGAAACCTGCGAATGAGTTGTTCTTGCCGCGAACTCTCCTGGGCCTGCGATTCAGAAACGGTAATGCCGCCGGTGCTTTCCGTTTGAGCCGTACCGGCAAAATCAGGATGCGAATCAAGGTTTAGCCGATGGATCACCAATTCGGCCAAGGTGTCCGATTGCAGAATCTTGACCTGAGTGTCGATATCCTGCTGCTCGATATAACCAGCTTGGGACACGTTGCTGTCTTTGAAGTTGAGCGGGCTGGACGTCCGGGGAGAGATCATGATCCTCGTCACAGCCTCATAAATAGGCGTCGTGCGGATGCTGATCAGGGTCGCCATGATGAAGACGATGACCACTGACACGATCACAGTCCATTTGCGGTTCAGCAGGATACGCCAGTAATCGCTGAGCGACTGTTCTCGGGCGGGGAGTTCGTACATCTTCTGAAGATTCGCAAGCCTGAGCGAATCATGGCCTGTCAGTTCGGAAGATTCTTCAAGTAATCTTCCTGCGTCCATTCTCGCTACCCTCGTGTCCTGCGAAGTTCGTGATTCGCATTGATATTGTTAGAATGAGTGGTCACAAGCGCCGATAAAGCAAAAAAGAACGCCGCGTTCGCTGGTATCTGCAGGTTGAAGTCTACAAATCCGTGAACCAATAGACCGATACAACCCAGGAAAGCCGCCAGTTCCAGGCTCGATCGCGTCTCTCTATTCCAGTGCTTCAAATTGTGGATGCCCTCGCGACACAGCAACGCGAGGAAAGCGGCAGCTATGGCAAAACCCACTATACCCGTTTCGACGAGCGTTTGAAGGTAGTCGTTGTGAGCTTCATTCACCCACAAATTTGTAAAAAAGCTCCGGAATGAAGGATATACAACCGGAAAAGTTCCAAGACCCCATCCCAGAATGGGGTGTACCCGCAGCATCCTGAGACTGTCTTTTACGATCGCGATGCGCCCGGTTGCTCCGGCATCGGCGATAGGGTTGAGCAGACGTGCAAATCTCTCAACCAGTCCCGCAGGACGCAACCAGGCTAGCCAGGCGACTAGAGCAATGCAAAGAACACCGATTAGCAGGATCTCTCGGTAAGCGGAGGATCTATTCCGAAACAGGATCAGCGTCAGTACCGCTAGCTCGGTCACAAAAGCTATCATGCCGCCCAGCGATTCGGATAGGAAGATAGTGCTGCACATGACAAGGGCAGCAAACAGAAAGAATGCCCGACTAGGTCTTCCGGCTCGACTGGCAATTGCAAGTACGAGTGGAAATGGGACCAGCATTTCCATTAAGCCGGCATAATGCGCATGATTCACATATGGCCCATATATCCATCCGCCATATCGATTGGATACAACCCAATAAATCTTTCCATTCGAAGTAAATTGCTGGACGATTGCGAATAGAGAGAGGAGGAAACCATATCCAACGCAAAAACGGCCGAAAACTAAAATCCAACGTTGCCGATGGAGCACTTGGGATGTAAGGAAGAATAGTCCCGCATAGCCACCCCACAGCAGTCCCTTTGACCACGTTGCGTACCAGTATGCGGTCAGATGCAATGAGATCTGAACCAACACGACACCGGCAAACAGGGCCATTGGGATGAACAATGGATTTGGAATGATATGAAAACCGCCATTCATGGCTTCCCTTGCCGCCCACATCATAATGAGAAACGAAACCGCCACTTCCAAGGTGCAAATGCTCCATGGTTGGACGGCACCAAATGCTAGCGGCCCGAATCCGAGGACAGAGCAAATTCCCACGACCAGACTAAAGTCAAGCGTCTGAACAATCCGACTGACGGGTGCAGCGAAAGCAAGTTGGGAGGTCTTGGTTTGAAGTGGGGTCAGAATTTACTCCTTGAAAGGCAATAACTTCTGCGAGACAGGAGTGTAACGCCAGGGCCAAACAGTTGTCATTTTAGGTTTATGCTTTTTGTCCCGAGCGCTTGATGCGACCCATTCTACGAGGAAGTTTGTAGCCGTCAATTTTTTTGGGCAGCCCAATCGCTTCATTTCAGCCGTGCAACATGAAGAAAGCAATGCGGGATCTAGGTGCACTCGAAAGGACTAAACAATTCGGGTGACTCTGGCCTACGATATCCAAGCGCACACCAGCAAGGCGATTCGCTAAACACAATTCGCTCGAATCCTGCGCTTTTCATCATGTAGTTTATCTGTTGGCGCGTGAAGCGTCTCTCGAGCCGGGTGCCAAAGCGATCCAGAGCGTCAGTACGCATTGAATAAAAGCTTCGGTTTCGATAAGAGGATAAAGGGAAAAGCTCGACGTCAAAGCCCCCTCCTTCAAGCCACTTTGCGATCCGTGCGAGTGGCCAATAGACGAGTGCTGCTACGAGTTCGCAGAGCGGCGATCGGACGGCGAATGGAAGGGCGCTGATGAACCGGCGGAGAATATCGGAAACGCGCCATGCCATTCGAAACCATGCGGGACGGTTGTCGAACGCATAATAAAAATAGACCAGTAGTGGCGCTCCCGGCTTCAATTTGCGCAGGCACTCTCGGAGTCCTTGCTGCGGATCTGGTATGTGATGAAGCACACCGAGGGAGTATCCAAAGTCCGCGGAACTGTCAGCGAGCGGAATCGCTTCTACGGAGGCACAGTGGAAGCTGCAGTTCATATGCGCCTGAAGGTTTCGACGCGCGACATCCAGAGCGGCCGCGCTTGGATCAATGCAGTGGAGGTGTTCGACCTTTTGAGCTACGAAGTGGGCCCAGCGGCCTGTACCACATCCGAGGTCAAACCCTTCAGCGTCGGGCGGCAATTCGTCCCAGGGAAAAATGGAGAAATACGATTGAAAGATAGTCTCAAGGTCGGGATTTTCGAGACCCGCGTGATCAAACTTCTTCCACTCCTTTCCAAATGCTTCAACTACGGCTGGATTGATGTTGCTCATCGCACCTCCGCTACCTGCACCGCGCCGGCCCCTAACACCGACTCGTACATCCGGATGCAACCGTCAACGGTATTTTCAATGCTGAACTGGCGCGCCCGCTGGAGACTGGCCCGGCTCATCTCGCGTTGCTGCTCGGGTGACTTGATCAAAGCGGTGAGATAGTGAACCAATGCCTTGGCGTTCCCGGGAGGAAAGAGAATCCCCGCTCCCGCAACAACCTGAGCAAGGCCCGGAACGTCGCTTGCCACCACCGGCAGCCCGGCCGCCATCGCCTCACACGCGGCTATCCCGAAGCCGTCGGAATGAGTGGAATGAATATAGATGTCCGAGGCCTTCAAGACGGCTGCCACATCGTGCCGCCAGCCCAGAAAAGTGACTCGAGTCCTGATTCCGAGAGATTGAGCCAACTGCTCGAGCCGAGGGCGCAACGGGCCATCTCCGACGAGGAGAAGGTGAGCATCCGGCACAGCAGCCAGAGCTCGCAGAAGTGTGGCGTGGTCTTTCTGGGCCTCGAACCGTCCGACAAAAACCAGCCGCGTGACATCACATGGCACATGCGCTAGTGTAGCGGGCTGAGCATTTTCGAATGCGTCGAGAGGTATTCCGTTCGGGATTATGGTGATCTTCTCCGCAACGCCAGGGCACCACCGGATCAAGTATTCTGCAGTGGCCTCGCTGATGCAGGCAATGCGCTCGTAAGATGGATACATCCATAGATCCACGGGCCGCAACCACCATCGACGTCGCGCGTTCCAGGTATTGTGTTCGGTGGTAACCAAGGGGATACGACATCTCATTCGAGCCGTCGCCAACACGGTCCAGAGCTGCGCCGGAAAAAGGTGCACATGGACGAGGTCGTATCCGTGAAGGAGATTGGCCAATGCGAAAACCTGTCGTGGCGAATACAAACTATGCACGCCTGTATAACGCAAATGGATGTCCTGGTCCTGAAGTGAACGCTCGAGAGGGCTGGGTCTTCTGAGTAATGCAATGACATCGCAGATGACCCCCCGTGTTCGAAACCGAGGAGCCATCGCCGTAAGCATGACTTCAGCTCCGCCGCGATTCAGGGAGTCGATGACGTGGAGAACGCGCATGATCCAACCCTATGAGAGCCGCGGTAACAGGCCTAAGCCAGCAGCTTATCAAAAATACATCATCGTCTGTGCACATGCTAAACTTGTTCCCTCGCTAGCACTGGACTCAAGCGCCGAGGGCAAATGGGATTTCCCGCCACCAGAGCCATTCATGAGCCGATTGAGGCAATCCCACCACGAAACGTCGCTCGATATGTCATCGTTATCAAACTGGTTGCCGTTGTTTCGATAGTAACGAGTCCATTCTGGTTGGGGGCCCTCTTTTTCACCAGTCCCCGTGATTATTCTTACGCTTCCTCTCTCATCTGCGTCCCTTTAATGGCAATCGTTAGCGCTGTGGCGGTAGCACACTTTACTCAGCGCGATCCTTATTTTCGGCGGCTGCTGCTGGCAGGGCTTGTGGCGCACATGGCCGCTTCAAGCCTGTTTCTTTGGGTAGGATTAACTATCTACGGTGGTGTTGTGGACGCCTTCCACTATTGGACCGTGGGCTTGCAACTAGCGGAGACCTTCCGGATAATCGGATGGAGCGCATTTCAGCCGCCTTACTTCAGCACCAATCTGATCAACAACATATGTGGAATCGCATCGCTGTTGACCGGCGATGCGCTGCCAACTCTCTTTATCGCCTTTGCACTCGTATCCCTGGCAGGAGGGTACCTGTTCTACCGCGCGTTTACTATCGCGTTCCCAGACGGTGATCGATGGCTCTTTGGGCTTCTCGTCGTGCTATCGCCGTCGCTTTTGTTCTGGTCTAGCTTTGTAGGAAAAGATGCACTTATCCAATATTCTATTGCGCTGACCTGCTTCGGATTTTCCAGGTTAACGCAACGTCCTGGCCCGAGAGCCGCTCTCCTTTGCGCAATTGGACTTGCCGGTACCCTGGCGGTACGGGCGCATGTGGCTGCAATGCTCGCTATTGCGATGACGTTTCCTTATGCCGTGGGGAGGTCAAGGGTCGGCCGCGCCCATATCGCAGCCAGAATCATTCTCGTCCCGGCGCTGTTGGGCGGCACGTACTTACTCATAAGTCAGGCAGGAAGCCTTCTGGGCTTGGATAGCGACAATTCAAAGGGTTTCTCTCAGGAAGCGGATTCTGTCACCAGGACCAGCCAAATCGGCGGATCGGCATTCAATGAAGGAACGTCTCTGCCGGTTCGCATCGCTGAGTCCCCTTTCCTGCTGTTTCGACCTTTTCCGTGGGAGATGCATAATGCGATGGCCCTCGCCCCTGCCGCTGAGTCAGTTGGCGTGATGCTTCTTTGCTGGTATCGGCGGCGCGAACTCTGGTCAACGCTGCGGCGTTGGCGAGATCCATATGTAGGCTTCCTTCTGGTGTACTCGGTGGTCTTCTTGATTACATTTGGAGGGGCAATTAGTAATTTTGGAATTCTGTTGCGCCAGCGCATTATGGCAACGCCTCTTGTATTCATGCTTATATGTGCGAAGCAAAAGCTTCCGGATCGAGACGCTCCACGGGCGTTTGGAAAGAGTACTTGGCTGGCGCCTACTGCCGGTGTGCCGCGATCTGACCGCATTCCGACCCGGGCCTGATCCTGAGGAGTTGAAGCGACATGTGCGGCATCAGCGGCTTTCTTGATCTGAGCTATATCAACTCGGCGAATGAGTTGCGAAGCATCGCGATGCGGATGGCTGAGACTCTGCGCCACCGGGGGCCAAATCATGCCGGGGTCTGGGCGGATGCGGAAGCCGGAGTTGCCCTCAGCATGAGACGGCTGGCGATCCTCGATCTTTCACCGGCAGGACATCAACCCATGCAATCGTCCAGTGGGCGTTACGTCCTCGTCTTCAATGGCGAGATATATAACTACGAAGATCTGAGAGGCGAACTATCGAAGGGAGTGCAAGCTTGTTCGTTCCACGGAAATTCCGATACAGAGGTGATGCTGGCCGCCTTCGAGAAGTGGGGAATCGAGGAATCGGTAGTTCGTTTCAATGGCATGTTCGCTTTCGCCGTCTGGGATCGCCACGACAGGAGCCTGACTCTTGGGCGTGATCGCTTTGGAGAGAAGCCACTCTACTATTCCAGAACCGGAAGACATTTTATCTTTGGTTCAGAGTTGAAAGCTCTGCGTGCTCATCCCGGGTTCGTTGACGAACTGGATCCGGACGCAATCGCCCTCTTCCTTCGTCATAGCTGTGTCCCTGCGCCCTATTCGATCTACAGGAACACCAGTAAACTGCCTGCAGCAACCCTGTTGAAAGTTTCCGCAAGAGACTTCGCATCCAGTCCCCAGCCGTATTGGTCGCTCCGTGAGGTTGTTAACGGGGCCGTTTCCCATCCTCTTGAGTGCGACGAGCAGGAAGCGATCGAACAACTCGACTGGATACTACGGGACGCTGTTCGGATTCGAATGCGATCGGATGTCCCCCTTGGGGCCTTTCTTTCAGGGGGCATCGACTCGTCCACCATAGTGTCGTTGATGCAGACCCAAAGCCGAGGGCGCGTAAGGACATTCTCGATAGGAAGTCATGACAGGGAACTTGACGAAGCGAAGGAGGCGTCGCAGGTAGCCCGCCACTTGGGAACGGAGCACACCGAACTCTATGTGACCTCGGAGGAGGCCATGTCGGTTATCCCGCTCTTGCCGCGCATCTACGACGAACCATTTGCCGACCCCTCGCAGATTCCGACGATTCTGGTTTCCCAACTCGCCCGGGAACACGTGACCGTGAGCCTCTCAGGCGATGGCGGTGACGAACTCTTTGGCGGATACAGCCGGCACGCCTGGGGTGACACGCTCAGTCGCAGTCTTCGCCACTTGCCGCTCTTACTGCGAAAATTGGGAGCAGCAGGCATCAAGACAATGCCGACGGATAGCTGGGACTATCTCTTTCGGCTTTGTAAGCCGATAACTCCCGTCCGATGGCATCAGCGGATGCCAGGATACAAACTTCACAAGCTGGCGTCCATATTGGAGAGTCAGGGTACTCATTCACTCTACGAAAAGTTGACTTCTCACTGGCTGAATCCTGAGATGATTCTTGCCGGCGTCTCATCGCCCGCAACGATGCTCCACGGGGACCACCATCAAGGCCTGCGAAGTGCAGCCGAGGAAATGATGTACCTCGACGCAGTTGGTTACTTACCGGACGATATCCTCGTGAAGCTTGACAGGGCAACGATGGCCGTTAGCCTGGAAGGCAGAGTCCCGCTATTGGATCACCGTGTCGCGGAGTTTGCCTGGAGACTACCGCTGAGCATGCGGCTCCGCCAACGACAGGGCAAGTGGATTCTTCGCCAGGTCCTTCACCGCTACGTGCCACGTGAAATCATCGATCGTCCAAAATCCGGATTTGGCGTACCGCTGGGAACCTGGTTGCGTGGCCCGCTCCGGGATTGGGCAGAATCGCTTCTGAACGAAAGCCGTCTTCGCCAGGATGGATACTTCAATGTTGTACCTATAGCGAAAATGTGGCGTGAACATCTCTTTGGGAAGTTAAATTGGGAATACCATCTGTGGGATGTACTGATGTTCCAGGCATGGTTGGATGAGAGCCGTCGCAAACCTGACGATCAATCTGTCTATGTCCAGGGCATTGCGAATGTAGCTATGGGGAGCGCATGAGCGGAGGTCGCATCAGTGTTCTGCACGCGGTGACAGACCCGTTGAGCACCGTTCTGATGCGCGGGCAGCTGCGTTATCTGCGGACAAATGGCTTCGATCCTGCCCTTTTATCAAGTCCTGGCGAAAGGCTGGAGCAGATCAGCGCCGAAGAGGGATACCCGGTCTTTGGCGTAGCCATGACGAGAGATATCTCGCCGGGACGCGATCTGCGATCTCTTTTCGAGATATGGCGCCTTCTACGCCGAATCAAACCGGTAATCTGCAATAGCGGCACGCCAAAAGCCGGGCTGTTAGTAGGACTTGCCGCTTGGCTTACTCGCGTTCCGTGTCGCGTTTACACTCTTCGCGGACTCCGCCTCGAGACCGCAACCGGCATTAAAAGAATGATCCTGACGATCGCGGAGAAAATGGCATGCTTCAGCGCGCATCGTGTTGTTTGTGTGAGCGTCAGTCTTCGCGAGCGAGCGATTGCTCTGGGGCTCGTAGCGCAGTCAAAGACAGTTTTGCTGGCAGCGGGAAGCAGTAATGGTGTGGATCCGGGCCGATTCGAGCTGACCCGGGAAAAGGCCGCATTGGTAGCCGCTCTGCGTCAGCATCTGGGAATTCGTCCAAACCAGCCCGTAATCGGCTTTGCTGGAAGATTCACACGGGATAAGGGCCTGCCGGAATTGGTGGCAGCATTTCAATTGATACGCAGGGAATCTCCTGATGCTGTCCTGCTGTTGGTCGGGAGTTACGAAGAGGGGGACAGTGTTCCTGAGGACATAAGAGAAGCTATCGAGTCGAACCCGGGGATCCGCCACGTAGGGTTCACGTCTCAGATAGAACTGTATTACCTCGTCATGAATATTTTTGTGCTACCTACCCATCGCGAAGGCTTCCCGAATACAGTTCTCGAAGCGCAGGCTGCGGGTCTTCCCGTTGTCACCACATTTGCAACCGGTGCGGTGGATGCGATTGACGACGGCATCACGGGACTGCTTACTCCGGTTGGAGATACTAGTAGGTTGGCAGAGGCAGTTCTATCGCTTCTGTCGGACCCAATCAGGATGCAGTTTATGGGGCAGTCGGGAAGGGAACGTGTTCTTCGCGAGTTTCGAAACGAGACTGTGTGGGAAGCATTAGCTTCGCTATATCGAGCCATGCTTCAGGAACGTGGTTACCCACTCCCTGCTGACCCCTGCGTGGAGGCGGTGCGATGCGCTCAAACCCAGTAGGGGCCGCTTGCAAGCGCATTCTGGATATCGCAGGTGCATCCATCGCACTCGCGGTCGCGTGGCCTCTGATGGCCGCGGTGGCCGTCACAATCCGGCTGACCATGGGCGAGCCGATACTCTTTCGACAGGTACGACCAGGCCGGTACGAACATCCATTTACATTATTCAAGTTTCGGACAATGGGTGAAGCCCGATCTTTGGCGATCGACCCGTCCACCGATGCGACGCGACTCACCAGGGCGGGGATCGCCTTGCGGCGCTTCAGCCTCGACGAGCTTCCACAACTATGGAATGTGCTGAAGGGAGAAATGAGCCTCGTGGGTCCACGGCCCCTGCTGACGGAATATCTCGACTACTACACTCCCGAGCAGGCGAAAAGACATCTCATGAAGCCGGGGATTACAGGCTTGGCACAGGTAAAGGGACGCAATGCGATCACATGGGAACAGAAGTTTCTGTGGGATGTCTGGTACGTCGAGCACTGGAGCTTTTGGCTGGATATTCGAATTCTCTTGTCTACCGTTGAGAAAGTTATTAGGCGAGAGGGAATCAGCCAGCAAGGTCACGCAACTATCGAAAAATTCGGAGTTGAGCGAAAGTGATAGCACCATCGAGTAACAGCCCGGTGATCGTCTATGGCGCTAGCGGACACGGAAAGGTGGTCGCCGATATTCTTCGGGCTTGCGGAATGGAAGTTCAAGGCTTCGTCGACGATGATCCTCTAAAGCCTAGGCAAGTATCTGATCTTAGGATTTTAGGCGATTCAAATTGGCTTACTCAACAAGCGAGCCGTCAGCCGATTGCTGTAGCGCTGGGAATCGGGGACAATTTTGCTCGCTGCGCAGCAGCGGAGCGATGCCTCGCGGCTGGCGTCCAACTGCTGTCCGCGGTGCATCCCTCAGCCACGATTTCGCCTTCGGCAAAGATCTCTCTTGGTGTCGTCATAATGGCACACGCCGTGGTTAATGCCGACGCCGTGATCGGGCAGGGAACGATCATAAATACTGGTGCGATTGTTGAACATGATTGTAATATCGGAAATTTCGTACATCTGTCACCAGGGGTTGCTATTGGAGGGCATGTACAAGTGGGCGACCGTTCCTGGCTGGGCATCGGGTCTACGGTCATTCCCAACCTCAAAATCGGTACGGGTTCGATCGTTGGAGCAGGGGCGACGGTCGTGCGCAACGTCGAAGACTGGGTAGTCGCAATCGGTACCCCAGCACGCATTCTGAAAAAATTAGCGCCTCGTACCTGATTACAAAGAAACTTCAGCGATAGAAGCCATAAAAAGCGAGGCCCGAAGCCAGGGCTACGGCTACGTCCACGGTTCTCGCAGCAGCTATCTTTCCCTTGCTCGAGGGAACGAAGAGAATATCGTTTGACTGCATGTGTATGTCGGGAGCTTTTGAGACAAGAATCTTGTCCAGCGGAACCGGAATCTCCTGCTCGCCTCCGGCCGTTCGCCGCACAATCCTGGCGTTCGCCGGTTTCGCGAACTTCGCAAGTCCGTGCGCCATTGCGACCGCTTTCATCACGGTGTACTCGCCCTTTTCATCCATGAGAAAACCACTGGGCGCGAGTACTTCGCCCACAACATAGATGACGCCCGCTTTGGAGACGATGATCGTGTCTCCCTGCTGTACTGGCACGTTGGCCTCGAGTGATTTCAGGGGATCGCTGCTCAGGAAGACGGTCTGTGTCGCAGCGATATTGCCCTTATGGGTGATCGTCACCAGCTGTCCGGCGTTCGCCGTCGCACCGCCCGCTTCCGCCAGGATGTCGAACAAGGTCCCGGATCCCACAATCGGGTAGATGCCCGGCCTTCCAACCTCGCCCATCAAAACAACTCCGCTGGAAAAGCTCGTCATCACGATGCTTACATGAGGAAACTTCAATACGCCCTTTTTGAAATAGGCTTGTTCAACGACACCCTGTGCGTCCTCGACGTGCATGCCTGCGACGTGCACGTAATTGATCAGTGGCATGTAGATGTCGCCGCTGCTGTTCACCGCAGCCTTCTGCGAGAGATCGGGCGCGCCATAGACTGACACTTCCAGCACGTCTCCCGGCGAGATGAAGTAATGCGATTGATCGCCAGCAGGTGTTACAGATGCGGGGGGAGTTGTTGGATTCGAAGCGGCTCCGGAAAACGCCGGAGGTGGATACGTCGATGCGCCGTTTAATGGTTGCGTCTGCGAGTTGCTGGTTGTTTGCGCCGAGAGCCGGGCAATCGAGCTGAATATCAACACGACCGCGAAGCCGATCAGCAAACTGAGTTGCAGAGTTGCGTGAGACGCAACGTTCGCACGAGAAGCGTGCTGGAAGATGCAACTCAAATGAAGACCTCCAATAGCCGGGATGATACACCATGCCGTGCCCCCTTGAATCCGCATCAACGACTGTGACCAGGCTTAGCGTGCCAGCTCTTCGAAAAGCGACAGAGGAGCCAGTGGCACCCTGGGATAAAGCGTAGAAGCGCGGCTCTCTACGTATAGCTCGATCTTTGCAGGGTCCAGAATCAGTTCCTTGAAAATGTGGACTGCGGCCTGCGCAGGAACAAGCCAGGGAAGTCGGCGAGTCGTCAGGTGGATCTCCCTTCTGGATACGAATTCCCAGTCAGCGCTTTCCGGATATCGCTCCCGGTCGTGATAGAAGTAGTCCTGCATGTTCAGATCCACCCCGCAAAGAACGATGCGCCTGTAGCCCATGATCGCCGCAAGCATCATCATCGCGATGACGGATCCGCCGTATTTGAAGAGCCAGGCTACTTTGCCGCGAGGCGTAAACGCTCCAATCGACCGCAAATACCGTATGCCGGCGCGGAGCTCTTCCTCGTTACGCGCCACGACTGGCACCGAGAAGCCTACGTATAGATTTCTCTTCATGCCTTCTGGAAGCTCGAACACCGTTTGTCGAGGTCCGATCGGGTTCACTTCCGTGACGATCTTCAGAGTGTTTATATAGGCCTCTGACCGGCGTTCAAGAAGCGCCCGAAGGGCGTCGTACATCGCGGGTTGTTCGTCATACGTCATATTTTCAAAATGAAAGAAGCGTGGAACGAAGGGATGCGCCGGCCAGAAGTTGATGCCGACGCTGTCATGTCTCCCGATGGCCCGCCATCGATCTTCCGATATCTCGTTAATAGACGATGCGCTGCCAAGTACAAATAGCGTATCGCTCGCTCTCAGGTGGTGCAGGTTAAGGGTTTGCAAAAGGGGCAAACCTGCAAGAGCGGCGGCCCTTGCCGCCCGAGCGGACTCCTCGCGTAGACGCGTGTGATGATACAAGCGGTAGAGGAGCGGGTGGGGCAGGTGCTTGGCCAGGGATCGAATCGTTTTCATGTCAAGCGGCCATCGTCAAACCACGTAGCTGCCGACGGGGTAAGCGTCAAGATTCTGGCCGATCCATTCAATCGTTCGTTTCAGTCCATCTCGCAAAGGGACCTTGGGCTCCCACCCTGTGAATTGCTTTAGCAGAAGACTATTCGCGCAGAGCCGGTCCACCTCACTCGCCTCCGGGCGCACACGCGCTTGCTCAAGTTCCACCTCGCATTTTGTACCTGTCAACTCAAAGATGACTCCGATCAATTCACGAATCGATGTCTCTGTACCGCTGCCAATGTTCAGCGTCTTCCCAATTGTTGCGTGCGACTCCGCGATTGCGACGAAGCCCTCCACGGTGTCCGAAACAAAATTGAAATCGCGCGTCGTATGCACGTTCCCCAGTTTTACCGATGATTGCGCCAGTGCTTGCGTAACAATCGTGGGGATGATCGCACGGGATGACTGCCGCGGGCCGTAGGTATTGAAGGGACGAGCGATCGAGACGGGCAAACCGAAGGACAGATGATACGATTCAGCGATTTTGTCTGCGCCTATTTTGGTCGCGGAATAGGGCGATTGCCCTTGCAGCAAATGGCTCTCATCAATCGGAACGTATCGTGCTGAACCATACACTTCGCTTGTCGATGTGCACACGAGCCGTTCGGTTCCGAGTTTCCGGGCAGCCTCCAGGATATTCAAGTTGCCTTCAATATTGGTTTGAACGTACGACCTTGGCGAGTCGTACGAATACGGAATTCCTATCAAAGCGGCAAGATGAAAGATGATGTCCACATCTTTGGCTGCCTTGAAGACGCTTTCACCATCGCGGACGTCGCCATGAATGATCTCCATCTCCGCACGCGAAGGCGATGCCGACAACCAGCCAAGCGATCCCTGCGAATTGTAGCGAAGAAAGCAGCGAGCCCTGGCGCCCAGTTGGGCGACCCGCTCCGCGAGATGGCTTCCGATGAAACCGCCCGCCCCGGTGACCAGCACCCGGCGGTTCTTCCATGTGAACGGATCGTTCAACGTATAGCTGTCTCCTAGACAATTCCCATCGCAGTATCCGCGGATGCGCGCTCGTATTGTTCCATCTGGCCAACATCGAGCCAGTATTCGCGGATCGGAAAGCAGATTACGCGCTTGTTTGCGCCGATCAGCGTGTTTATCAAATCCGGCATGTCGTATGCACGGTCCCGAGGAACCATCTGGCAAACGCCTGGTTGAATGAGATAGATCCCGGCATTGATAAAGTGTCGAATCGATGGCTTCTCGACGACGTGGACAGCGTCAATCCCCTCGGTACTGACCACGCCATACGGTATTCGCACTTCGTATTGTTGGACAGCGACGGTCATATCCGCTGAGTGCTCGCGATGGAACTCCAGCATGGCCCGAAAATCGATCGAGGTCAAAATGTCTCCGTTGACCACAAGCAATGGCAGGTCTCCCACGGAGGCCTTCGCCAGCGCGCCGGCCGTGCCCATGGGCCGTTCTTCGTCGACATACTCAATACGTATGCCAAAATCCCGTCCATCCTGAAAGTGCTCCGTTATGCTGTCCGCCAGGTAATGCGTCGAGATGCTGACATGTTGAATCCCGGACGCCCGGAGCTTGCCGACCAGATGCTCCAGAATCGGTTTGCCGCTCACCGGCAGCATCGGCTTCGGGCACTTCTCCGTGAGCGGCATCAATCGCTTTCCGAAGCCGCCCGCCATAATAAAGCCGTCCAGGGGCAGTGCGGATGACGCCAGATAATCGGAGTCCACGGCAATGTCAACGACACGTTGATCCGCGTCCAATAAGGGAATCTGGCGGATGCGATATTCCGCCATGAGTCTGCGCAATTCATCCGGTGTGGTGCCGATGGGAGCGATGACCGGATGGCCATCACGACCCCTTTCCTTGCGCAGCGCAAGAAGATCGGCGATCGGTTGATCCAGTTTAACTCCTAGGAGGATCGCGCGCCGCACGTCGCCATCGGTAATCGTTGCTTCCAGTCGATTGTGTTCGTCGACAACCAGCGTAATTCCCAATCCGCAACGATCCATCAGACTCATCAAGTCTCGAACAACTTGTGATTTGGTTATGAGCGGCAATTCACGCGACGGATTGGCTGGCATAGAGGCGTCCCCACACTTGGGAAAGCACGTGTCCGTAATGAGAACACGCAGGGAATTCGTTCACACATTATCGGTCGCCGTAAAGATGGTTGCAGCGGCCTCCATAGGCTCGTGCGCCGACCTTCACTTAGCGGCGAGTATAGCACCGGGCGCGATGTCGCCGTGGTCCTCATCGGGAGTCGTGTGCAATCGTCGTATTACATTTACGATCACGATTGGATTTCCGATATGAATGGAGGTTGTGTTGAAGCGTAAGACCGCAAGCGCTGCAATTGCTGTCGTCATCATCTTCGTCGCCTTGTTCGCCGTGCTTCGCGCAGGCGGCTACCTCGTTGTGAACCAGCCCGAGCGATCGAACGTTATCGTTGTGCTGGCCGGAGATCACAACGACCTCAGGTATTGGCGGGGGCTTGAGCTGCTGCGCGAAGGCTATGGTCAACAAATGCTGGTGGACGCCTCTTCGGATCGAATCTACGGGCGCACCTATGCGGAACACGCGGCGGACTTCATCTCGCGATCAGCGGGCGACCAGGGATCGCGGGTAAGAGTATGCGCGATCGCAAATGATTCGACTGTTCAAGAGGCCTTGGATATTCACACCTGCCTGGAGCGGTTCAATCCCGCGCCGCAGTCGGCGTTGCTGGTCACGAACGACTTCCACACGCGCCGCGCGCTCTCGATTCTTCGTTCGCGTCTCCCTCAATACCGCTGGTCTGCCGCCGCTGTGAAGGACACAGCCATATTTGGCGAGCCCTGGTGGCGTCATCGCGAGTGGGCGAAGACCTGCGTCTACGAATGGCAAAAGCTGGTGTGGTGGAAGCTGTTCGAATCGTGGCGGAGATGAAAAGTGTGCCCGGAATCAAAGCCCGGATTCAAGCCACGGAAAATGAATCAACCCGTTTTTAATCATCAGTTCAGCAAGACGAAAATCATGCGGGCTATCGATGTCAATAGCGTGGCTCTCGGGGATCTCCAGCATGCGATGCGGCATTTCGAAGTAACGTGGAGCTTCCGAATTCGCGACGTGGTCGCGCCGCCACAAATATAAAGCGCCATTGATGCGGTAAATCGCGGGCACATCCTGGCGTCTCGCATAGACATTTCCGTCAGGAAAACTCTGGTGCATATAGCCGTCTGTCGCGATGTCAATGCAAACCCATCGCGGATTGAATGGCGGCCTGGACGCCGCAACCACGCCCACCGTGCGCCTGTCCTCCTCAAGAAACTGTACCGCCCTCGAAACATCTTCCGGCATGCGCGCGGGGCTGGTGGGCGAGAGTAAGAGAACGGCGCCGTAGCGGCATCGATCCCGCGACTCCATCTCCGTCAACGCATGTTGGAGCACCGGCCACATGGGCGTATCGTCCTGGGCAAGCGCCTCCGGCCGGAGAAAGGGAACTTCAGCGCCACACTCGCGAGCAACCGCGGCAATCTCATCGCTATCGGTTGAGACGATGCATTTCGAAATCTCCCCGCACAGTTTTGACAGCCGAATCGAGTGGGCGATCAAGGGGAGTCCTGCGAGGGGGCGAATATTCTTTCCCGGCACCCCCTTCGAGCCCCCGCGGGCGGGAATCACAGCCAGCATCGGTTGAATGCTCATGCTGGTGTCCTGTCATCAATCTGGCTGTCGTAGATGAGCACGAGCGCAGTTTAACCTCGCGGCGGCAAATTGTGTAATTATGTGGCGTTGCTATTGGAGTGAAGGCAACTGTGCTGAACCCCTCGAAAGGTCCTTCCCGGCATTAGTCCTCGAAGGATCATCCGGTCAGGACGGAATTATGATAAAAAGCGCGCCAGAGTCCTTGAATGGGTGATCTCTTGCCCCAAAGTGGAACCGTAGATAAAGCGGAACCTGGAGTTCGATCGATTCATGGCGTTGCGCGACGTCTGGCACAGTCGTTTGCTGTTTATTCAATTGCGAACTTCGGCATTCGAGCGCTTAATTTTCTCCTCATCGTGGTTTATGCGCACTACCTACGGCCATTTGACTACGGAATCATCTACATGGCGGAGATCGTCGCTGCGCTCTTGGTGATTTTCGAAGGCCTCTCGCTGGATAGCGCGCTCCAGCGACTGTATTTCCAGCACAATCATGATCCAGAGGAGCTTCGCAGTTATCTTGGCAGCGCCACCCGCTTCGGACTCTCCTGGATGGCAGTCTTCCTTGCACTGGTTTTGATTTTGGGCAGAAGTGTTCCATCCCATCTGCCGATTCACACATCGGTGCCGTTCTACCCCTACATCGCGATGGCCATCCTAACCGCGACAGCAACACAAGGAGTTCAATATCGCCTTGCCGTATATCAGGCCGCCCGCCGTCCTCGGTCCTACGCTCTTCTATCCTTCGTTCTTGCCGTTCTAACCGCAACCTGCTGCATGTATGGAGTTGTGTTTCGACGCGGCGGGGCGCTCGGAATGTTGCAGGGCAAGCTTGTTGCGGCGGTGCTTACATTTCTGATTGCTGCGTGGAGCATGCGTACCTTCCTGACGGCTCGGTTCCAATGGAAGTTTGTCCGTGACTCCCTGTCATTCAGTCTGCCTCTGGTTCCTCACCTCGTGATGGCAAGTGGCCTGGTTGTCGCCGATCGGTTCATCCTCGAGCATTACCGGAATTTAAGTGAAGTGGGTATCTATTCTCTTGCTTATACCTTTGGCATGGTCATGTATCTCGTTACGCAGTCGCTGTCTCAGGCCTGGCTTCCCATGTTCTTCGAATTGGCAGCAGATGGGGAAAAGAGTCGCGAGGTGCTTGGTCGAATCTGCTCGGGTTTGGCGATTTTTCTTGCTGCTCTTGCGTGTCTGGGCATATTGCTGTCGCCCATTTTTGTGCACGTCGCTCTCGACTACCGCTATCACCCCGCAGCGCGCATTGTGCCTCTGGTGATCATGGGCTATTTGTTTCATGCTCTGTTCTCGCTCTTTGACCTTTCCATCCTGCAGGCAAAACGCACGGCGTCCGTCTTCACGATCAGCCTGCTGGCGTTCACTGTAAATCTGGTTCTGAACTTTACAATGATTCCTCGATGGGGTATGTACGGCGCAGCCTGGGCCACTGCAATCGCCTATGGGGTGGAGGCGATCGGCGCGTTTGCACTGGCTCAGCGCTTCTTCGCGCTCCCCTACCGGTTGCCTGAGATTCTGGCGGGGATTGTCGTCGCCGGCGGAGCACTCTGGTTGACCCAGTTCGCCTGGATGCCGAAATGGCAAGGACTCTTGCTCGCCATCGCCGCTGTCCCAGCCCTCGGCCTGCTGGCGATAATTGGTCGGCGCGATCTTCAGAGCGCGTTCATCGTCACGCGAAAGGGCGGGAAGAGTGAGCCTTAAGGCGCTGCTTAAAACGAATCCTAGAAAACTCTAATTAAAGACAATTCTGAACGCAGTCCGTTGCGTGGTGTTGGGATTGGCAATTGCCGTCGAAGGACATGCATGCTTAGCTCAGGAGGCTTCGAATCGAGTGCAGCTTCCTCAGAATGAGCCCGTGAAGATGAATCTGGTGCTGGCAGGAGACAATGGCGCGGGCAGCCCTCTCTGATTTTCATCCTGGAACGGCATCGGCGGGGGGATTCGCCTCCAGTGACGCCTCGGACTGCAGACTCAAAGTTTTTCCCGCTGAACGGGATTCAAGTGGGCATGGCAGTTTTGGATGTAGAAATGACACAACGCTGTATCGCCCGTCATCACTGTCGCGAGACCAACCCAGTGATGCCACGTCGCAGGCAGGCCAGCCAAGTGTCAATTTCGGGCTTGTCTCTTGCAACTCCGGAATTAGCTATTGGCTCAAGAAGCACGGGTCAAAGCTTTGGTGGCTGCCACCCTCGGCAGGGGTCGTCGTCCACAGCGTAGGTGTTACCACCGGATTTGAGCATCAATAATCTCGTACGTTCGTCGAGACATATCAATTCGGGAATACCCACTACCCGTCAATTGAAAAACGGGCAGACACCTTTGTGTCCGCCCGCGTACTTGCGAAATCTCCCGCTACCCTACTGCTTCAGCGCCGCTTCTACCGCCGCCGTCACCTGCGGAGACTCCGGAGTCACATCCGGCTCGAACCTCGCCACTGGATTCCCATTCCGATCGAACAGAAACTTTGTGAAGTTCCACTTGATATCGCCCGCCAGCTTTGGATCGGTTGATTTGTCTGTGAGGTAGACATACAGCGGAGTCTTATCCGGGCCCAGCACCGATACCTTGGCCATCATTGGGAACGATACGTTGTACTTGTTGCTGCAGAATTTCTTGATCTCCTCATTGGTGCCCGGTTCCTGGCCGCCGAAGTTGTTGGCCGGAATCCCCACAATCACCAGCCCCTGGCCCTTGTACTTTTCGTACAACGACTCCAGCCCGGCATACTGCGGAGTGAACCCGCACTTGCTGGCCACATTCACCAGCAGCAGAACCTTGCCGTGATACTCCGACAGGCTCACCGGCTTCCCGTCAATCGATTTCAGCGTGAAGTCATAAACGCTCTTGACCGCTGCAGACATAACACCCCCGGCAACGCACAACATGAGAAAGAAAGCGAATTTGCGCACACTACCCTCCACCTGACCGCCATTTTATCCGATTTAGGCGATAACATCGATACGGCCCTGTTACGGTCCTGTTGTTATGGTCCATTTTGCTTCTATCCGGACATCCAGCCTTTGCTGGACGCGGCCCAATCAATCCTGCGGTCTGGATTCAACCGCGGGCTGCCCTCGATATAGTCGATCTCCTGTCCCTGATCCCTGATGTGCTAGACTCCCCGCTATGCCCGGCACTGACGCAGAATCGCCTGGCTTCAGGACAGTCCAGTTTGCGTTGAAAGTTCAGGACACACGGATTGACGTGAACGCGCAGCTTCCCGAGGGCGCCATCCGCCCGGCGGTCCTGCTCCCGATTATCCAGAACCTGTCCAACTCTCTCTCCGAGATCGCCGAGCGCCGCGCTGAACTCGTGGGCCAGCACGTCAGCTGCCGCGAAGGCTGCGGAGCCTGCTGCCGCCAGGCCGTCCCCATCACGCCAGTAGAAGCGCGCATGCTGTCTGAGTGGATCGCCGTACAGCCCGAAGACAGAAGGGAAGTGCTCCGGGCGCGTTTCCGCCACGCCGCCGAGCAGTTGGAGGAGAGCGGCATCGCGCAAAGTATCCGCGAAGCCTCGCTGCCTATTGAGAAAGCGCACATCCACGCCCTCGGACTGAAATATTTCGCGCTCGGCATCCCGTGCCCATTCCTTGAAGAAGAGCGTTGCACCATCCACCCCGTCCGCCCGCTTCGCTGTCGTGAATACATAGTGGTTTCGCCCGCCGAGCACTGCGCGCATCCGGAATCGAAAGAGGTTATCGGCATCAAGCCGCCGGTGCTGCTCTCGCAGGTGCTGGGAAAGTGGAGCGCAGGCGGAGACGCGCAGCCCTTCGAGTTCATTCTTCTCACCATGCTCGATGAATGGGAGTCCGCCCATCCCACCAGCGAGGACCGCGCCCACCGAACCGTCCCCGAGCTACTGCAGGAGTTCCTGCACACCTTCGCCAGCGAAAACGCGGCGAGTCCGTCGCCTGATTGAAATTCGGCGCCCCTGTCTAAATCAAAGTTGAGGTCATCCTGAGCGGGGGCTGGCGCAAGCTTTGTGCCAGACGAAGTCGAAGGATCTGCTTTTTGTTAGTAGTGCTGCGAATTCGGTGGAATGAAGAAAACTCGATTGCTAGCAGCTAATGACTAACCCCTAATCCCTAATCCCTCGTTCCTTCCTGTTAATCTATCCCTCGAACAGGAGAGCCTCCCATGAACGCTGCTGTGGTCGAAGCCTTCGATCGCCCACCCCGCTACAAATCTTTCGCCGACCCCGTCCCCGCCGAAAAAGAACTCCTCATCGAAGTCACCGCTGCCGCCCTTCACGTGATCGTCAGAGTCCTCGCCAACGGAACCCACTACGGCAGTACCGGAGTTCTCCCCTTCGTCCCCGGCGTCGATGGAGTCGGTCGCCTTCCCGATGGCAGCCGCGTCTACTTCGGAGTCACCCGCCCGCCCTACGGCACCATCGCCGAGCGCGCCGTCACCCAGTCTTGGATGACGCTGCCCTTGCCCGATGAACTCGACGACGTCACCGCCGCGGCGATGATGAATCCCGGCATGTCCTCCTGGGCCGCACTCGCCCGCGCAAAGTTCGTCGCCGGCGAAAGCGTCCTCATCCTCGGAGCCACCGGCGTCGCCGGACACCTCGCCGTACAGGTCGCCCGCCGTCTCGGCGCAAAGCGCGTCATCGCCGCCGGGCGGAACTCGCAAGCCCTCGAGCAAGCCGCCGCTCTCGGCGCCGACGCCATCATTCCCTTCGAGCAAGAGCACGCCGCGCTCATCGACGCCTACCGCAAGCACCTGTCCGAATCAAAGATCGATGTCATCCTCGACTACCTCTGGGGCGCGCCCGCCGAGTCGCTCCTCGCCTCCGTCACGCAGAGGGACCTCGCGCACGAGTCGCGCCGCATCCGCTACGTCCAGATCGGCAGCGTGGCCGGCCCAACCATCCCGCTGCCCGCAGCCACCCTGCGCAGCTCCGGCCTCGAACTCCTCGGCAGCGGATTCGGCAGCGCCTCCCTTCAGGAGATCATGAAGGCCGTCGGCGAGTTTATTCAGGAGGCCGCAAAGTCTCCATTCCAGGTCCCGACAAAAGCTGTCTCGCTGCGCGACGTGGAAACGCTCTGGAACAGCCCGGACAAAGGCGTGCGGTTAGTCTTTCAGCCTTGACGCGGCGTGGATCTGAGTTCAGCGTCCCCGGCCACCCGGAAACGGGTCAGGTTGAATCCAGCGATGGGACAGAAATGTGGGAGAAGGCCTTCTACGCCCAGTGATGCAGCCTTGCGTGGGAGGAATGAGATCGCGATGTTTGGTGCTGAACCCCAGGAAGAGTGGAACAAAAAAGATGCTGAGGAGTTTGAAAGGCATGCATCCGCGCAACTCCAAGCTTGCGTCGCCTTCATGGTTCGTGCCGCCTTGGTTTTGCTGGCGAGCATTTTATGCCTGCTGCCCTTCGCAGCAGGTCATCCGTTCAACCGCTACTGGAACCTGGCCAGATATCTGGTCTATCTCACCATGGGCTGCTTCTTTTGGTTTTTTTACAAGTGTATGTTGATCTGGGTGTCATGGCAGAGTGCAAGAGAAACGAGACGCGAGTTTGGCGATCCACAATAATGACAGCGGTTCGAAAAATTAGCCTGTCGTAAAATGCTGCCGGACATATTGCACAGAGTAGTCCGAGTCTGAAAGCATGCACATCGAAGTCATCGCCGCCGCACTCGACCAGAAGTCGACCCTCGCGAACCTGCTTGAGTTGTACGGACACGATTTCAGCGAGTTCCTGGATTTAGAGATCGGACCGGACGGCCGATTCGGATACATCGACCTCCCGCTCTACTGGATGGAGCCCGGACGGCATCCATTTCTTATTCGTGTGGACGGCAAATTGGCCGGTCTCGTCTTCGTAAAAGGAGAATCCGCAGTCTCCGGCACGCAGCCTCTCTGGGACATGACCGAGTTCTTCGTTGTTCGCGCATACCGGAGGCGGGGAATCGGCACCCAGGCAGCGCACGAGGTGTGGAGGCGATTCCCCGGAGCGTGGCACGTTCGCGTGATGGAGTCGAATGCTTCGGCGCTTGATTTCTGGTCGCGCGCCATCTCGACATTTACCGGCGAGCCGATCCAGCCTGTTTCCGTCCAGAAAGGCGGCAAACTCTGGCACGTCTTCTCATTTGAATCCCGGCCCTAGCTCGAAACGAAATAAGCAGTGGTGTAGCGAGCACCTGTCGCCATGAGCTTTTTAATCGCCTCGACCTTCCCGATTCCGCCTCTCGCCCCGACCGCCATGCAATTCAAAGCGGCAGCGGCGCAGGCGAAGTCGAGCTGTTGCTGAAGCGACCACGCCTGAAGCATTCCGTAAATAAATCCCGCGTGAAAGATATCGCCCGCGCCTGTAGTATCGACCACCGGCACACAATAGGCCGGAGCGTAATGAAACTGCTTTCCATCCCACGCCGCCACGCCATCCGCACCCAGAGTCGCCGCCGTCAGAAGGCATCCATAGCGGCGATGCATCTGCCGCAACGCTTCTTCGAGGTCGGGCTCCGCCATCAGCCGGCAAGGGAAGTCGCGGCTCACAATCAGGTAGTCAATCTTCTCCAGAAGCTCTTCCACGCCCGGATAAACCTCATCGATGTCCGCAATCACGCGCACGCCCGCAGCGCGAGCCCACCCTGCCGCCACCGTCGCCGCGGCAGTATCGTGCCCATCGACGTGAAGCGCCCGCGCATTCACAATCCATTCGCGCTCCAGCTCGTCCGCCTGCAGGACAAGCCGCTCATCCCGCCTGCAAAGCACCGTCCGCTCACCCCCACCATCAACGATAATCAGCGACTGCGGGCTGGCGCAGCCTGAGACCGTGACCAGCTGCGTCTCCACGCCCGAGCGGGCAAACTCCCTGCGGTGGAGAGACGCCGCGTCATCATCGCCAAGCTTTCCCACATAGCGAGTACGCATTCCCCAGTACTGACACGCAACCACGGTGGTCGCGACCTGCCCTCCCGGCAACACATTCGCCGTGCGGTACTCCACCTTGGATCCGGCCGCGGGAAAACTTTCAAGAGGAATCAGCGTGTCCGTGGCATTCAGCCCCACGCCGACAAGGTCAACCTTCGACAACTCCGTCATATTGTCACTGTAAATGGAGTAATAGCACCCCGTCCCCCCTCCCCGTCATATACTCGCTAGGGTTAAATTGAGAGGTTAGCGAATGTCGCTTGTCAGGTGCCTTCTCTTGGCTGGAATCACTCTCGGAACCAATCTGCTCGCCCAGTCTGTCGCCCCGAAAGACGACTGGTGGAAGCACGCCGTCATCTACGAAATCTACCCGCGCAGCTTTCAAGACTCCAACGGCGACGGCATCGGCGACATCAACGGCATCACCTCGCGCCTCGACTACCTCCACGACCTCGGCGTCGGCGCTATCTGGATCACGCCCATGTATCCCTCGCCCGGCATCGACTACGGCTACGACATCTCCAACTACACCGCCATCGACCCCGAATACGGCACCATGGCCGACTTCGACCACATGATCGCCGAGGCCAAAAAGCGCGGTATGCGCGTCATCATGGACTACGTCATCAATCACACCTCCGATCAGAGCCAGTGGTTCATCGAATCGCGCTCTTCGCGCACCAACCCCAAGCGCGACTGGTACATCTGGCGAGACGGCAAGGGTCCCGGCCAGCCGCCCAACAACTGGCAATCCTGGTTCGGCCACTCCGCCTGGACCTACGACGAAAAGACCGGCCAGTGGTATTACCACTACTTCTATTCGCAGCAGCCCGATCTCAACTGGCGCAATCCTGAGGTGCAGAAGGCGATGGAAGGCGTCCTCGAGTTCTGGATGAACCACGGCGTCGACGGCTTCCGCATCGACGCGGTCTCGCGCCTCTTCGAAGACCCCAACCTGCACGACGACCCCTACCTGCCCGGATACAACGCCTACGGCGACCGCAATATCCAGCACGTCTACACCGACAACTTCCCCGAGGTGAACGACGTCCTCAAGCGCCTCCGCAAGGTCGTCGGCAAATATCCCGGAGATCCCGTCCTCATCACCGAAGCCGACGAGCCCAACATCGCCGAACTCACCAAGCTCTACGGCAGCGACGACGAGGTCCAGCTCCCCATGGACTTCCAGATCGCCGACGAGAACAAGCTCTCCGCGCCCGACTTCCGCCGCCTCTTCAACGAGGTCGAGAACAACACCGCTCGCGGCTGGCCTGAGTACTTCTTCAGCAATCACGACCAGCGCCGCCAGTGGGACCGCTACGGCGACGGCGTCCACAACGATCAGATCGCGAAGCTCTTGGCCGCCCTCCTGCTCACCACCCGCGGAACCCCGCAGATGTACTACGGCGAAGAAATCGGCATGCGCACCACCGACCCCGCCCGCATCGAAGACGTGCACGACCCCATCGGCAAGCTCGGCTGGCCTAAGGAGAAGGGCCGCGACGGCGAGCGCACTCCCATGCAGTGGACCCCTAGTCTCCCCGGCGCCGGCTTCACCACTTCCGACCATCCCTGGCTGCCCATTCCGCCTTCCGCCGCCACCTATAACGTCGAGTCGGAGAAGAAGGACCCGGACTCCATCTTCAACGCCTACAGCTGGCTCCTCGCCCTGCGCCAGTCTGAACCCGCTCTCCGCGACGGCTCCTACCAGGCCGTCGACGAGGAGAACCCTTACGTCTTCTCCTTCATCCGCGTCCGCGAGGGATCGACGGTGCTCGTCTCTCTGAACATGAGCGCCGAGCCTCGGACTATTTCAGTGAAGGGTCTGAAAGGAACCACCGCTGGCCCGCTCTACAGCTCACCTGCATCCGGAGACGAAGCCATCCCCCTCGACAAGATCCCGCTGGCGCCGTTTGGAGTGCTGGTGGCTAAGGTGCAGTAATTGCACTCGCAGCGCAGCCGAAGGAACTGGTGAATCGGCGACGATCAAGGCAGAGTGGTTGCCATTTTCCCCGTTCCAAGAGGTGCTACACATGTTCGCCCGCTCTTCGCACCCGAGATCATTGCTACTTCCACAATCCCCAACGCCGCGTCTCCGGACCACGCCACCCCACCACCCGCGCCGGATATCGCTGGCACTCCCTCTACCGCAAAATCCCCACCCTCCGTCGCGAGCAGCTCATGCCCATCCAGACCAGACTCGTCACCGCCACAATCAACCACACCATCCCGCGCGAGATGCTCTTCCGGATCCTCGATCGGCTCAACCGGCGTGTGGTCGAGATTGGCAATGAACTTAGCCTTGAGCAGACGGCAGCTCATACAAAACAAAGGAGAAACTCGCAAAATCTCTGAGATCAATTACTTAGACCACCTTTGACATAACTAAGTTTCATGTTTTCAATTACATGTAGGAACGGGGTGCCCGCCGCAAGGTTCCCGAAACGGAACGGCGGCCTTGAATCTTGGAGGGTACCGCGATAACTGTGTGGTATGGATAACTTTCGAGAGTTCCGGGAGACTTCGGCGCAGGGCATATCCGTCCGTGGGTTCCTGCATCGTGCAGACAACTCTGACGGAGATGGCCTCATACTGACGCATGGCGCAGGAGCAAACTGCAATGCTCCGCTGCTGGTTGCGCTGGCGGATGCCTTCTGCGCGTCGGGCCTGACGGTGCTCCGCTGCGACCTGCCTTTCCGCCAGGCGCGGCCGCATGGGCCTCCGCCACGAGGAAGCGCGGAGCGGGATCAGGAGGGACTGCGAGCGGCAATCGAGTCCATGCGACGCCTCGTTTCGGGCCGCTTGTTTCTGGGTGGCCATTCGTACGGAGGCAGGCAGGCGTCGAGGCTGGCCGCGGCTGAGGCGGGCCTGGTCGACCGGCTTCTGCTCCTCTCCTATCCGCTGCATCCTCCGCAACGACCGGGCGAATTACGAACAGGACACCTCCCGAATCTCCGGACTCCGGCCCTTTTCGTTCACGGCGTGCGAGACGGCTTCGGCACCATCGCCGAGATGGAAGCGGCGCTGAAGCTCATCCCGACGCGAACGGAACTGCTCCCGGTGACGGGTGCCGGGCACGAGTTGATGACAAAACGAAATCGCGACGAGGTAACGCGATCAGTCGTAGAGGCATTCAGGGCGTTTGCAAGTCTTAAGGGTGCTTAGGCGCTGCGCACGGTCCTTCGCTCGATGCGCCTCTCGTAGTTCTCGCCTTTGAGGATGCGCTTCACGTAGATGCCCGGCGTAACGATGTGGTCGGGATCGATCTCGCCCGGTTCGACCAGCTCCTCGACCTCGGCGATCGTGATCCTGGCGGCGGTGGCCATCATGGGATTAAAGTTTCGCGCTGTCTTTTTGTAAACGAGATTCCCGCTCGTGTCGCCCTTCCACGCCTTGATAAGCGCGAAGTCAGCGCGCAGCCAGTGCTCCAGCAGATAGAGCTTGCCGTCGAACTCGCGCGTCTCCTTGTCCTCGGCAACCAGAGTGCCCACTCCGGCAGGCGTGTAAAAGGCAGGAATGCCTGCGCCACCGGCACGAATGCGCTCGGCCAGCGTGCCCTGCGGAAGCAGCGTGAGGTCAATCTCGCCCTTGAGAACCTTGTCTTCGAGCAGCTTGTTCTCGCCTACGTAGCTGCCGGAATGCGCGACGATCATGCCGGTTTCGAGCATCCGGCCCATGCCGAACTGGTCGACGCCCATATTGTTGCTGATGGTGCGCAGACCCTTCACCCCGAGCCGCACCAGCGCCGCGATCAGGTTCTCCGGGATGCCGCACAACCCAAAGCCGCCCACCATCAGCGTCGCGCCGGCGGGAATATCCGCCACTGCCGCGTCGGCGCTTTCAACCACCTTGTTCAACGTGAACCTCCATCAGACCGTGCAAAATCACGGGCCAAGCACCGAGCAGAATACTGGATGCACCGGTGCGAAAGCCAATTTGCGATTGAAGTTGATCGAACAAACCCTTCAACAGGATATGCAGATGCGATAGCATGGCTGCGATTGCGCAAGTACCTGCCTTAAAGGAGCGTACCGATGCTGAAAGGTTTCCGTGACTTCATTCTTCGTGGCAATGTAGTGGATCTGGCAGTCGCCGTGGTGATCGGCGTCGCGTTCGGCGCGATCGTCAACTCCCTGGTGACGGACCTGATCAACCCGCTGATTGCCGCCATCGTCCAAAAGCCAGACTTCTCCTACCTGGTCCTGAACCTTCATGGCGGCAAGATCAAGTATGGCAACTTCCTCAACGCGCTGATCCAGTTCCTGCTGGTCGCCTCGGCTGTCTACTTCCTCGTGGTACTGCCGCTGGGCAAGCTTTTGGCGAGATTCAAGCCAGCGGCAGCCGAGCCGCCCCCGACCAAGCCTTGCCCGGAGTGCCTGAGCGTTATCCCGGTTGAGGCCCATCGCTGCTCGCATTGCGCGCAGCCTGTAGCGTGAAGGGCGCGCGATGACACCCACCTTAGGTTCGCGAAGGTTGGGCACCCATGTATTGCTGATGCCTCTTGCTGAATAAAGACGAGCTCGACCGCGTCATCGTAGTGCTGGTGGCGGCGCGCAATCCGCTCAATATTGGAGCGGCGGCGCGCGCCATGAGCAACTTCGGATTCCTGCGTCTGCGCGCGGTCAATCGCTACGAGGTTGTCTTTCGCGAGGCGCGATCCGCCATTGGCGCGGCCGAGCTTCTCCAGAATGCCGAGGAGTGCGCCGGCGTGGCCGAGGCTATCGCCGACTGCTCGCTGGTGGTGGGGACGACGGCGGTGGGATCGCGGCAGATCGAGCATCCGGTGCATCGCCTGGAAGAGGGTGGAGAGCTGATTCGCGCGCACCTCGGCAGCGGAACGTCGGCCCGCGTAGTCCTGCTCTTCGGATCCGAGAAGCGTGGGCTCTCGAACGACGACCTCAGCTATTGCCATTGGCTCATGCGCATTCCCACGCGCGAAGAGCATATCTCGATGAACCTGGGACAGGCTGTCGCCGTGTGCCTGTACGAGCTTGCTCGCGGCGAAGCCGTGCCCGTCGTCGCGAATGATCCCGCACAGGCCACAGCCGCCGAGCTTGGGCGCATGGAGAGTGCCCTGTTGGGCGCGCTCCACGCTAGTGGATACATCAAGCCCGGAACCGAGGCCGCGACCGAGGAAAAAGCGCGCAGGCTCATTCGCCGCATGCGGCTGTCCTCTGAAGACGCTGAAACCTGGACCGGCATGCTGGCCAAGATGCAGTTGAAGCGGCGGGGTGAACGCGCCTTCCAACGGAGATAGGATGTCAACCCCCAACAGGGAGCACCCACGAGTGAAAGAGTAGGCTATGACGCGAAGCGCTTGTGCCTGGACGGCTAGCTAAGCTAGAGCGTTTTAGAAAATGGTGTAGTCGGAGCTGCTGTCCTCAAACCGACGCGACCAGCAGGGAGCGGCGGTTGCACAATCCAAACGAGGCCACATTATTTCCTAAAACGCCTTAGAGTCCTTCATGCTGTTGCGCTGGTCTATCAGAGTTTGATCGTAGCGGTCCACGCGAACGATGCCGATGCGAGGAAACTCAAGATCGAAAATGGTGTAGACCGTGGCTGTGAGCGCCACAGCGTAAACCAGCGTATGCAACCACGGACGCTTCCCGCTGTCTCCCATGCCGAATCCCGCAATGAGCGCACTGGCTAGGGCTAGCAACACCAGCGTGATGTAGATGGCCAGAGGCGGATGAGTCTGCAGCGCGACCAGGCGCGTGGTTGTAATGTCGATCATGTCGTTGAGAGACGAGACGACAAGTGAGAGGACGGCTGGTGACCCTGTCTGTTTGGCCGCTGCTACGGTTTCCGTCCAGACCTTTTTCTGCAATTCAATCGAGTGCTCGAAGTTTTTTATGGTCCGAGCGCGGTCGCTGGTCACTTCTTTGTAGAAAGTAATGCGCGAATCGACGTAGGCGCGAAAGTCGTAGCGAATCTGGGGCTGCGCCGCCTCGGGCAGCAAGTCCACACGTAGATATGCCGTGCCGATGGCGTTGGTCTCCTGCACGATGAGCTGACGGCGTGTTTCGAAGCGGCCTTCCGCGCCGGAGAACGAAAAGGCGAGAAGTAACCCCATGAGTCCAAACACGGCACCGTCAATGACACTGAGACCCTTGCTTGCGTCATCGTCTTTGCGGCGCAGGCGGATGCGGCGGCCACACTCGATAAACGCGATCACCAAAGCAACGAGAAACAACGCAGACAAAAGGAGGGTAAGCATGGCGTTCAGTATCTCCAACTCGTAAGGTCGGCGCCGGCGGGAGCGGTGTTCTGAATACGGTCGAGAATCTTCGGCAGATACATGGTGTTGTAGTGTAACCGCGAAAGGGCATTCGGTAGCGTTGGGTCGCCGTTCCAGCAGTGCTCGGCGCGATCTCCGTACTTCACCTCGCCACCGTATGGAGGATTGGTCGTGGTCTTCAGGAAGTCTTCCATGCGGTAAACGGCATTGTTCAGGAAGTAGGTGTCGGCGCTGCCGACATAGATGTTGATCTTGCCCGCGAGCTTCGGCCCAAGCGTGCTCCAGTTGCGTTCGAGGATCGCTTCGAGGTCATAGTGCTCTCGCCAGTACTCGGCGACTTGGTGGTCGATCTCGCCCGTCTGCTTGTTGAAGATGGGCTGCGGATAGCCGTCCTCGTCGACCGGTCCATAGACCGCCTGCCAGATATCAAACTGTTCGCCCGACCGTCCGTGATCGCCCAGTGCCAGCTCGTATGCGTTGATCTGCTCGGTGGTAATGAAGGTGTGGCCGAGGTAGTCGCGCATCGCCGGTTGGGCTACGCGCTTGTGAGCGCCTTCGAGGAAGAAGGCATTTTTGTCGTCGTAGAGATTGATGTTTGTGAACTCGTGGAAGTCGATGGGATCGGGACACGCCGCGAAACTTCCGTTGTAGTGATCGGGATAGAAGATCTGCACGGCGAGCGCCTCCCATCCGCCCGTCGATCCGCCGTAGACGAAGCGCGCCCAGCCCTGGCCGACGCCACGGAACTGCTTTTCGATGGCCGGAATCAGCTCCGTTTCAATCGCATCGCCATAAGGGCCGACATTCGCCGAGTTCACCGCATACGAGTCGTCGTAGTAAGGATTGGCATGCTGAATCTTGATGATGAGCACCCGCGGGAAGCCCGGACTGATCCACTTCTGGTATTCCTTGTACGCCTCCTCCTGCTGGATGCGGTTGTAACCGCTCAGGTGGAATCGGTCGCTGTGATTGGGCTTCAGATTGGGATCGGGCGGCTCGGTTCGGAAGTCGTCGAAGCCATCGACGAAGTGGTCGTGAAAGATGATGAGCGGGAAGCGAGCGTTGGGGTGATCGTCAAATCCTTCGGGCACAAGCACGACGGCGGAGAGATACATGGGCCGTCCCCAGAACTTCGTCAGCAGTGCGCTCTGGATTTTGATGTTGCGGATGTACTTCGTGTCAGGCGGCACCTGAATCGGCGGAATCTCCTGATCGAGTGAGATGGAAATCACGCCGCCGCCGGGCTTCGCACTGATCTTCTCCGGCTTGCTGTAGAGATTGCCGGGCGAGCTGTTCCAGTGCTGCCCCTCTCCCTGGTCCATATGCAGCTTGATGACTTTTCCATCTGACCGATGGAAGGTCTCGTACTTATTGAGGACGGCCTGTACGGTGTAGTCGCCGGGCGGCACATCCTTCAGGCTGCGGATCGGATATCCCCACGCCTTGTCGTCGATTATCACCGGCTGGCCGGGCCTCAAGCCATCCACCGTGACTCCGAAGACGATCTGCGATTTGGGCGTGTCGTTGATCTGGTTGCGCGGTTCATCCGAGGGGTCGGTAGAAAGCACCAGCAGCACGCGGCCGTCAAGCGGCTGCGCACTGCGTGCAGCCGGGAAGGAAAGCGAAAAGCTCTGGGCGGATGCGATAGAGGCGAGAGAGAAAGATGCAGCGAAGAGAACAATACGAATCCGAGACATGCAGGGAGTGTAGACGAGGAGGCGTAATTTGGGATTTTTTATGTGTTATTAGTTCGATGGATTGGATCTGGATGGTGTCGTTCGAGAGATTTCCGGTCACCCGGACATTCTCTGCAGCAAATTTCGCAGCCCGTGATTGTGGCTCGAGCGTGTAGACATGGTTTCCGGACCAAAGGCCGTACTTCGACCCACTCTTGACACACTCGCGGATACAGGCAAGATCCGGAGTCATCGCGGAGGTGCGTTGGCAATTCGTTCCACAGTGAATGTCGGTCACGAAACCGTTCCACACGCTGGGAGCGGGTGCGGGCGCAAGCAAGGAAGTAAGAAAGAGTGCGGCCATTGCCAGAGCGTTCGTGAACCCCCTCCTATTGACCCACTTTTAAGGAACCTCTATACCTGCGCTGTCTTATCAGCAGTTTCGTTTAGGCTGCTTTGTTGGCGTCTATCGGTACGAGTTTGTAGCCACGCTCAGCGGCCTGTTTGCGGAGCGTGGCCTCGAGCCGTTTCTCGCGCAGCTGATCGCGTTGGGCCCAAAGCGATGCGTCGTACTCGACCTGTTTGCTGACCATGGTGTAGAAGATGATGGCGATCTTGTGCGCGGTCGCGGTGGTGGCGGCGGCCGGGCCCAGTTTGGCTTTCATGGGGCGGAGATAGTGTCCCATTGGTGTCTGATCGCGATGCAGGGAATGTGCCGCCAACCGGAAGAGGGTTCCGGCGCGGTTCTTTGTCCGGCGAGCGCCTCGCCACAGAACCCTTCCTCCGCGGATGTCGTTGTCGGGGCAGAGTCCAAGCCAGGAGGCGAAATGCGCGGCGGTGGGCCATCGAGACATGTCTCGGCCGACTTCGCTGAACAGCATGAAGACCAGCGTCATCAGCCCGGGAATCTGAGTGAGGTCCACGCCGAACAGTCTGTATGCCTCGGCTCGCAGGTTGAAGTCGGGACTTCCGCTCTGGTTCTTGGCGCTTGCGCTGCTTCTGCTTGCGATCTGCCGGCATCGGCTTTTCCTCCGAGTCCACTCTTGGCTCGAAGGCTGCCACCAGCTTCTCGATTTCTTGGTCGCACTCGTTGATCAAGTTACGATGGCTTCGATAAAGCCACAACCTTTGTTTGAGGGCCAGGATATGTTCCGCTCGCCAGTTTCCTTCGAGCGAGTTCCGAATGGTCTCTTCATTGGCCTTGACGCGTGGATCTCGCAACTTGGCCAACACCGGCGGATCCCGCTCGCCTGCCAGGATGGCGTCCGGGATCGCCAATTCCGTCAGGCCGGTGATGTCGTTGATGACGTGTTGGAACTGCACGTTCATCTGGGTCAGAGACTTCTGCATGGGTTGCACGTGCTGGCTGGCCATCTGGACCAGATCGTTGCGGTGCCGCATGAGCGAACGGACGCCCGCACCTCGCCATCCGGTCGGAACGCTGAACGCAGCAGACCCAACGAATGCAGATGCTGGATCCACTGGCATTCATGAAAATCCGTGCGCTTTCCCGGCACATTTTTCATGTTCCGCGGATTCACCAGACACGGTTTGATCCCGTGTTGTTCCAGCACGTCGTACACTGGAATCCAATACACACCCGTGGACTCCATAGCCGCGCTGGTGATGCCACAGATGACCAGCCAATCGGCCATTTGCTGCAGATCTCCGGTAAATGTTCCGCACCTCCGAACCGGATCCGAATCCCGTCCGGCGGTCCCGCCACGAAGATCTCTCTGGCTCCGATGTCGATGCCCGCTGCATTCGGCTCAAACATCGAGCCACCCGGCTGTCCCGATCGGTTCGGTTGTTTGCTGCGCTGGCCTTTGGCAGATACCGGGCCTCGGCGGCCGTGCACTTCTTGCTGCTGTGTTTTTATGGACATGCCGATTCCTTTCGCTCTGGCAACTGGCCAAGCCGCGCAAACGAAGGTACTCTTTTGATTGGAATCAGTTCGGGATGTTGCTCCGGACCGTAGCCACTGTTTGGTGCACGGGACTTGGGACCACGCTCCCAATCGGGTTTGAAAGCACCACTGTAATTTCGGCCTACTTCCGTTGCCTGAGTCCTTCCAGTGTGCTTCCTTCGGCTGGGCTAAGTCACGTTCCTTTCCCGTTGGTCCCGCCCACGCGGGGTCCCGCTCCTAAGTATTTTCGATGCTTGCGCCACCCGTTACGGCGCCTTGTTCACCGGCACCTGGATCTCCGTCACATACGATTCGTCATCCTGCCGCACCGGCATCGAGATCTTCAGGTAGAGTTCACGAATCGGTCCCCCCACCTGGTACCCATTCTCCGCCACCCAGCGCAGCAGCGAATCATAAGCCTCCGGCAGCCGCTGGTACGATCCGTTGTGCATTATGCTCGCCATCGTCGCTTCAGGAAGCTCGTGCACATCCACGCCATTCGCCGCCGGCACTTTCTGCTTCAGGTAGAAGCCCACCTCGGCGTCCACATTGCTTTCCTTGAACTCCGGATCATGCCACAGCGCCACCCCATACTGGCACGCCGACATCGACGGCCCCAGTCCCGCCGACACCTTCCCGAAACGACTTCCCACCGCGCTATACGCGGGAATCGTCTCCCGCACGGACGCGATCCACTGCTTCGGTACAGACTTCAAAACCACGTCGTAGGCCATGCGATGCTCCTGTCTTATTCGCAAGGGGCGCAAAAAGGGCGGCAATTCACAGGCCCCCCGTCTTCGCCTTACCGGTTGCCCGCCTCCGTATTCCGGATAAACGCTGCCACGCGGTCGTGCAGTTGCTGTAGCGATTCATCGCGCACGTAGACCATGTGTCCCGACTCGTACCAGTCATACTCGATATTCTTCGCCAGGCTATCCGGGATGGGCAAGTGCTTGTCCTCGTAGTAGGCCGAGTAGAACGGAGTCGCCAGGTCGTAGTAGCCGCCGTTCACCATCACTTTCAGCCGCGGGTTCGTCTTCATCGCGGTCGCAATGTCTGAGCTCACATTCAGGTTGATGGGATTACCGTTGTGCTTCAGGTCCCACTGCGCCGACCCAAAATCCGCCATGGGCAAATAAGTCTGACCCTCGCCATATTTCAACTCGCGTCGGACGTAATCGTTGAAGAGCGATACATATGCCGACGAGATCGCCGAGCTCTGCGGGTCGTACTCCGCCTCTTCGCTCAGCGGATTGATCGTGGGGCCGGAGAAGCGCGTGTCCAGACGTCCTGTGGTCAGGTCCTGGTCGTCCTGCAGATTCTTCGAAAAGCCGCCGCCGCTCACGCGCAGGTCGGCCTTCAGCAGATACGCTACCGGCAGCCCCGTGTAGTTGTGCAGCTTCTCGGCGACCGTCTGCTTCTCACCTGCGGAAAGATCCGTGCCCTGCGCCAGCGCGTGCGCATACTCGCCCATGGCGAAGTCCTCTACCTCTTTTAGAAAGGGCTCGAGCGCGGGGGGCTGGCTGGGTAGCTTGTGATGGTAGTAGGCCGTCGCTGCGAAGGTTGGCAGCGCAAGCTGGAAGGGAAGATCGATGCCGGGATTGGTTCGCGCCGCGTCGATGTCCGACGTGAAGTTAAAGATTTGCGAGAGCAGGATCACGCCATTCAGGTCGATGTTTTTCTCGTTCTCCAGAATGTTCGAGACCACCGACGACCGCGTCGTCCCGTAGCTCTCGCCGAAAAGATACTTGGGCGAGTTCCAACGGTTGTACTTGCTGATGAAACGCGCGATGAAACGTGCATAGGCATGCGCGTCTTCGTCGACGCCCCAGAAGGCCTTCTCCTTGTCCTTGCCCACCAGGCGTCCGAAGCCCGTACCGGGCATATCGATGAAGACCAGATCGCTCACGTCGAGCAGGCTGTAGGTGTTGTTCACCAGCCTGTAAGGCGCTCCCGCGAGGTGCTGGTCGTCCGACGTGACGACGTGTTTCGGTCCGAACGATCCCATGTGCAACCAGACGGTCGAGCTGCCCGGTCCGCCGTTATAGATGAAGGTGATTGGGCGGTCTTCAGCCTTTGCGACGTCCTTCTTGAAGTAGGCCACGTAGAACATGCGCGCCACGGGCGGCGCATCCTTTGGGTCCTTGGACACTGCCGCGGCGAGTGCGGCCTCAGTGTCGGGCAGCGGCTTGCCGTCGGGACCAAGCTGCGCGTCCTGCTCTTCGGTTGCCCCGACTGTGATGGTTCCGGCAACCGCCCTGTAGGCGATCGTTGCGCCGCCGGCGGTGACGGAGCCTTCGGTTGTAGAATCGGGTGCCAAGGCTGGAGCGGGAGCAGGCGTTGGTTTTGACTTGGCGTCGGGAGCGTCATCCTCTGCGGCCAGGGCAGAGATCGAAATTACGCCGGCCAACAATGCGGCCAGTAGTGGAGAGAACCTTGCCATCGGGTGAACCTCTTGCTTCAACAAATTTGTAACCAGTATAGAGCGCATAGTGGATACTAATTCTGGCTTTAGTTCTATTCAGGAGGCAGTCTTGTTCCAGCCTTTCCGTCTGCGGGCTCCGCAGGTCACGTCCGCTGCAATGTTCGTCACAATCTTCTTGATATTGCCGGGTGTCTTCCCGGCCGCCGCGCAGTGCGCAAGCCAGCCGATTCTGATCAATGCCGATCTCACCGATGCGCCACGCAAGCTCATCCATGCCGACATGGAGATGCCGGTGACGCGGGGCCGGTCACGCTGACTGCCGCGAAGTGGATTCCCGGAACGCATCGTCCCAGCGGCCCCATCGACAACTTCACCGGGCTGGTTGTCCGCGCCGGCGGCAAGGAGCTGCCGTGGCGTCGCGACGACGTCGACATGTACGCCTTCCACGTCGACGTGGCGCAGGGTGTGACGAAGCTCGACATCCATGTGGACTTTCTTGCCGTCGCGGGCTCGACCGTGAGCAGCGATGACGGCTCGACCAATGGCCTGCAAACCACGATGGAGTGGGAAGAGGTGCTGCTCTATCCGGCAGGCGTTCCAGTTCGCGAAATTGCCGTTACGCCTTCCGTCAAGCTGCCTGCGGACTGGAAGCTGGGCACCGCGCTCACGCCGACCTCGGCCGACGGAACCACGACGCACTTCGCGCCGACCACGATTGAGATGCTGGTGGACTCCCCGGTCATCGCAGGCAAGTACTTCCGCGTGATTCCGCTTGCGCCCGACGTTACCCGAACCACTTTCTCGACCTTGCTGCAGATGCGCCAGAGGATCTCGAACTGAAGCCGCCGATGATCGATTCACTCTCGAAGCTGGTGCGCGAGGCCGGTGCGATGTATGCCTCGCGCCATGACAACACCTACCACTTCCTGCTTGGCCTCAGCGACAGCGAGGAGGGCAACGGTCTTGAGCACCATCAATCGAGCGACAATCGCACTCCCGAGCATGCTTTCTCCGACGAGAGCTTTGCGCCGCTCGTCAGCGATCTGCTCCCGCACGAATACACGCATTCGTGGAATGGCAAGTACCGCCGCCCCATTGGTCTCGCTACGCCCGATTACGCCACGCTCATGCAGGGCAGCCTGCTGTGGGTCTATGAAGCCATGACGCACTATCTCGGCGAAGTCCTCTCCGTGCGCAGTGGCTTCGCGACGCCCGAACAGTTCCGGGAAGCCCTGGCTTTCTCCGCGGCAAATCTCGACGTGAAGGCCGGACGCACCTGGCGCGACCTCGAGGATACGGCCGTCGCCTCATCTGATCGTCGAGAACACCGGCTATTTCCGGATGGTGCATCTCGACTACCACGACGGCGAAAAATTTCCCGCGCTGAAGCGTGTCGACGGAACACCGGATGTGCTCGGAGAAATCCTCAAGCCGCTGGCAAAGTGATGACTGTGATTGCTACATGAGCCTGGTGAGGTTGCCCGCATTTCTAGGGCCCTTATTGTTGATCGCGGCAAGCGCAGCCAATGGCGCGGCTCCCGTGATCATTCACGTCAACGCCGGCAAGACCGAAGGCGCATACAAGCCCGTCTGGAATTACTTCGGAGCCGACGAGCCCAACTACATCTACGCGCCCAACGGCGAAAAGCTGCTCCGCGAACTCAGCGCACTCAGCCCGGCTCCGGTATATTTCCGCACGCACAACCTGCTGACTACCGGCGACGGAAGCAGCTCGCTCAAGTGGGGCTCGACGGATGCCTATCGCGAAGCCGCCGATGGCTCGCCAATCTACGACTGGACCATCACAGATCGCATCTTCGACGCCCTGCAGGCCGCGGATGTGCGTCCACTGGTCGAGGTCGGATTCATGCCCGAGGCCCTGTCCACGCACCCTGAGCCCTACCGTCACAATTTCCCCAACGGCGATGTCTTCACCGGCTGGTCCTATCCGCCGAAGGACTACGCGAAGTGGAGCGCGCTGGTCACGGCCTGGATGCGGCATCTGCATCAGCGATACGACGTGAGCGGGTGGCTGTGGGAAGTGTGGAACGAACCCGACATTCCTTACTGGCACGGGACTCCGGAGGAGTACGACAAGCTGTACGACGTGACCGCGGCAGCGATTCGCAGCGAACTCCCCGACGCCAAAATCGGCGGCCCCGAATCGACCGGACCTGCGAACGATCGTGCCGCGGCGTTTCTCCGCCAGTTTCTGGAGCACTGCGCCCACGGTGTGAACGCGGCAACCGGCAAAACCGGAGCGCCTCTCGATTTCATCAGTTTCCATCCCAAGGGGAGTCCCAAATATGTCGACGGCCACGTACGCATGAATGTGGGCGCGCAGCTCCGGTCGGTCGAGCGCGGCATGCAAATCGTTGCCTCATTCCCGGAGTGGCGCAACACGCCGATCATTCTCGGCGAGAGCGACCCCGAGGGCTGCGCCGCCTGCAAGGGCGAGCAAAACGGGTATCGCAACGGCGCGCTCTACGGCGTGAGCGTCGCCCAGGCCATCGCCCGCACCTACGAGCTGGCTCGGAAGGAGAACGTGCATCTTCAGGGCGCCGTTACCTGGGCCTTCGAGTTCGAGGATCAGCCCTACTTCGCCGGCTTCCGGGAGCTCGCGACCAACGGCGTCGACAAGCCGGTGCTGAATGTCTTTCGCATGCTGGGTATGCTCGGCGGCGACTGGATCGATGTCATCAGCAGTGGCGCGCAGCATCTGAACGATGTGCTCGCAAACGGCGTGACTGCCTCGCCCGACGTCAACGCCGTGGCCACGCGCAAAGACCGCGAAGTTGATGTCCTCGTGTGGAATTATCACGACGACGACCTCCCCAGTGAGCCAGCCCAGGTGCAGCTTGCGATCGGGAACCTGCCCGCGAAGAAGATACAAGCGGAGATCTTTCGCATGGACGTCGACCACGGCAACTCGTTTACTGCCTGGAAACAGATGGGAAGTCCCCAAAAGCCCACAGCCGGCCAGCAAAGGCAGCTTGAGCAGAGCAGTCGCCTTGAGGCTATGTCAGAAAAACTGACCATCACCGATGACAACGCCGCGCTCAGCTTCCCGTTGCCGCGCCAGGGTGTCTATCTCGTGCGCCTCAAGTGGTAGAAGTAGCCGTCGCTGAGTTGTTTCTGCAACGCGCAGGTCGGCGGGCGCGTCTAAAATGAACAAAGAAAGAGACGTATGGCCGACCATCTCTACCTGAGCCTCTGGTATCCCAATTTCCGCCTGGCTTCCTTACCTGCCGCGCTTGAAAAAGTCATGGAGCAGTTTGCCGCCGTAGCGGGATCAGCCCGCGTGAAGGCGGCCGCGGCTTATCCGCTCTCATGGAATGAGGCTCCCGCTTACCAGCGCATCTACGACACTGAACACGCCGAGGATGCGGTGGACTCCGAACCGAGGTCAGCGATTCCGGCGGCGATGGAACTGCTTCACGACGACTTCGCCTATGAATTCGAGCTGGTTTGGGAACTATGGTCCCCGGAGGTTGCAGGCGGCCCCAACCCCATCTGGCGCAAAGAGCCGCGCGTGGTTCGCGTGGTCGGCTTCGGGCCGGAGTTCGACGAAGCCGCCTACGAGCAGAACGGCCACATCCGCGTGGATTTCGGACCGGACGCTCCCTTCCTGCAGGAAGAAGTTGATCTGGACAACGAAGCCGCCGCCCACGTAAAGGAGAACGTGCAACTCCTGATCGATTTCACGAACGCGGTGCAACAACATGGCGGAATCTCAACAAGGTTGCTGTGGTCAGAGTCGGGCGAAAGCCTCGCGCAGAAGCTGATTGCGCGGCTGCAAAGCGTGAATTAGCTGGTGATGCGATCGCTGAAGTCCGGGTAGTTAAGAAGCGGATGGAGAAAGACCATTATCGCGTCGGCTATCTTCGCCGGAGAGTACAGCCTTGGCCAGCATGCGATGGTGAATGGTAAACAGTGCAAGCTCCAGTCGATCGGAGACCCCGGTCTTGTCGTAGATGTGGCGCAAATAGTTCTTGATAACCTGCTCGGTCGTCGTCAGGCGCATGGCGATTTCCTTATTCTTACAGCCTTGCAGTATCAAAGCGACTATCTGCATTTCTCTGGGAGTGAGGCGATCACGGGCGCGGGCGCCGACGCTATCTTCTTCCTGCACTGGTAAGCCTGATCTCAATCCAGGCACGTATACACCGCTCTCACCTCGAACGACACGCCGCACGCAATCGATCAGGGCTGGACCGGTTACGGTGCGATGCACCGCCCCGTGCACGCCGGCGGAAAGATAAGAGCCTGCGGACTCGCCCGCCTCGGCAATCACGATGCAAAGGCTAACCTGAGCGCGAACGCGTTCGACAAGCAGGCTTATGTCGAGCTTCAGCGCGGATGCGAACAAGAGAATCGAACCTCTGAAAGCTTCAAGAGTCTGATAAAGGCGCTCGGCTCCGCCACATCGCGCGATAATGCGGAAACCATGGTCGATGGTCAGGATTTTCGCTGTCCCAGCGCGGAATAGTTCCTGGTTGTCAGCCAGAATGATCTTATTCATAACCTCGGTATCACCTTTCTCTACCATGTAAGGCTCGACACAACGAATTGGCAGACTTGGCGAAAGGGATCAATGCAGGCGTGCGCAATATCTGCGCATGCGTAACTCATCAATCTATGCTAATGCTCGTTTGCGATTATGAAGACACCTTAAAATACCAGATCGTAGCTAAATAATTCCCAGTCGATACTCGGAATCAGAGTCTTCCAGGGAATACGTCTTTGAGTTCGGCCTCGCATGGCGGACTCAGATGTACTTCATCTGTAACAGCGCCTATTACCAAAGTCAACGCCCTCCATAAAGAAAACAACTGGCCCAATGCGCTGGCTTATGTCTTTACAGACCGGGCAAACGGCCTGCGAAGGGAATCGAGCTCTCGATTGCTACCCAATGCGATGAAATGGAATGGCTTGTCCTATCTGCGCCAGCGGATCGTGAGTGCAGCATAACTGCCCGAACCTTCGCGTAGGATGTTCTCATGCGTGTAATGGTGGCAAGGCTTCGCCTGGGTATTGTGGTGCTGGCCTGCCTCTTGTTGCTGATTGTGGGTGGATTTTTCGGATACGCGCGCTACCGCCTGCACCGCTTTGCGAAGGACTTGCCGGACAGGTTGGGCATCGATATCCAGCAGACGGCGAACGGGTTCACCTACTCACAGTCGAGCAAGGGGCACACTTTCTTCACCATCCATGCTTCGAAGCTGATAGAGCGCAAGAATGGCGGCCGTGCGACGTTGCACGATGTGGATATCACTCTCTACGGTCCTGAAGGGTCGAGCCGGACCGATAAAATCTACGGATCCGACTTCGACTACGATCCGCAAACCGGAATCGCTACGGCGAAGGGCGAAGTCCAGATCGACCTGGGCGGCCTGGGCGCCGCGGTCCAAACACCGCAGGCTGGAGCAGCTGAAGATGCCCAGAGACAAAGCAACACCATCCATATAAAAACCAGCGGACTCACCTTCAACTCAAAGACCGGTGACTCCTTCACCAGCGAGTACATGGAATTTCAGACGCCGAACGCGGCGGGCAGTTCCACCGGTGCCAGCTACAACTCGAAGACCGGCCTGCTGGTGATGAAGAGTCAGGTGCAAATCACCACCAGCAGCAAAGGCGATCAGGCTGTAGTGCGCGCCGCGCATGCGGAATTGCTGCGCAATTCGATGCAGGCCAGCCTGCTCAATCCCGTTTTCGATTACCAGTCGGAGAAAAGCTCCGCCGACCAGGCGATCGTCTACTTCCGCAAGGATGGATCGGCGGAGCGCATCGAGGCCAAGGGCCACATCCACGTTACCAACGACAACGGCGCGGTCGTGACAGCCGAGAGTTCCCAGATACAGCTCAACGCAAGGAGCGAGCCGGTTCAGGTGGATATGGCCGGCGGCGTCAATTTTGTCTCAAATGACGAGAATCAAAGCATGCACGGCAACGCGGTCGAGGGCACGCTGACCTTCGGCGATATGTCGATGCTGAAACATGCCCAGTTTCGCAATGCGGTCACCTTTGTCGACCAGGTTCTCAAGCTTGATAACGATCCGAAGAGCTCGGCAACGCGCGAGGTGCTGGCTTCGAAGCTGGACGTGGATTTCGCCCCCGGCCCCGATCCGAAAAAGAGCGTCGCGCAGAAGGCTCTGGCGACGGGCCGCGCCACGGTCAAGCTGCACACCGTCCCCTCGAACGAACCCCAACAGCTTACAACCATCACCGGCGATGAGTTGCTGGCGACACTCGATAAGGGCACGACCATCAAGCAGCTGGACGGCTCGGGTAATACGGAGATCGTCGACCTCGCTGCGGATGGCTCGACCAACACCAGCAAAGGCGACCGGCTGAAGGTGACGTTCACTCCCCAGCCTCGCCCGCCGCAGACTACTTCCGCACCTGGTCAGGCAAACGCCGACAAAACGTCTGGCCGGCCGCCGGCGAAGCACGGGAATTCCGCTGATGCACCAAACGCGCAAGTTGAAACAGCAATTCAGGACGGCAACGTGGTGATAACGCAGACGCCTGCAAAGAAGACGGGCGCAACGGCTGATCCGGCTACAGCTACTGCATGGGCAGAGCACGCCGAGTATCACGCCTCCGACCAGACTCTGCACTTGACTGGGGATCCTCGCCTGAATGACGGGCAGTCACTGTTTATGACTGCGCAGGCCATCGATTACCAACGCGATTCCCGTGACGCTACGGCGCAGGGCAGCGTAAAGGTGACCTACACACAGCAGAAATCACAGAATGGCGCTGAACCAGCCAACCCCGGTCCATCGCTGGGTGGAGATGGGCCAGTCCACATCACCGCCGACCGGGGCCAGTTGCATCATGCGACCAACATCAGCGTTTTTCATGGCACTCCCGATACGCCCGCGCGCATGTGGCAAGGAGACAACTCCATCCTGGCTCCTGTGCTCGAGCTGTCGAGAACACCGCAGACACTCAAGGCTCATGGGGACGATAGCAGCGCCGAACCAGTTGTCAATGCCAACCTGACATCCCTGATCGGCGCCAAGCACGAGCGCACCGTGGTGCGCGTCCACAGCAAGACTCTCTTTTACGCCGATGCCGACCGGCGCGGCGATTTTCGCGGCTCGGTTACGGCGGAAGACCCGGACGGCGTGATTCACGCCGACCAGGTGCAGTTCTATCTGATGCCCGCGCCGCCAAAGAGCCCCAACGGTTCTGCTCCGTCATCGGCGCAAACCCAGCTCGATCGCATCGTTGCCACCGGCCGGGTCGTCATTACACAGCCAGGCCGCAAAGGAGTTGGCGAAAAACTCGTCTACACCGCCGATGACGGGAAATATATCCTCACCGGAACGCCCGGAAATCCGCCGCGCATCACCGATCAGGCGAAGGGAACTACCACCGGCGCGACATTGATTTTCAATAGTCAGGATGATAGCGTCGTGGTGAGTGGGGGACAGTCGGGCACCGTGACGGATACGCGCGCTCCGAAGTAGATGCAGAAGCTTTCGACGGAAGAGATCGGCAAGTCCTACAAGAGACGCCAGGTGGTCAGCGGCGTCAGTGTTCACGTCAGCCAGGGAGAAGTCGTCGGCCTGCTGGGGCCGAACGGCGCGGGCAAGACGACCAGCTTCTACATCATTGTCGGCCTGATCGCTCCGGATTCGGGCCGCGTCCTCGCCGATGGCGAAGACATCACTCACGTCCCCATGTACATGCGGGCCCGGCAATATGGCATCAGTTACCTTCCGCAGGAGCCGTCGGTTTTCCGCAAGCTCACGGTGGAGGAGAATATTCTCGCTGTGCTCGAAGTGCAGAACATCTCCCGCGAGACGCGGCGCTCGCGCACCGAAAAACTGATTGAGCAGCTCAACCTGGGACTGATCCGCAAAACACGCGGCTATGCCTTGTCCGGCGGCGAACGGCGGCGTGTGGAGATCGCGCGCTGCCTGTGCATCCAGCCATCATTTATTTTGCTCGACGAGCCCTTTTCGGGAATCGATCCCATTGCGGTAATCGATCTGCAGGAGATCATCTTCGACCTTAAAGCCAGTGGCATCGGTGTGCTCATTACAGACCATAATGTCCGTGAGACTCTTTCCGTGACAGACCGGGCATACATCATCAACCAGGGCAAGATTTTTCGCGATGGCA
>Ga0206878_10051_pt1 | contig 50274 bp, 49 predicted proteins | sample Alteio_BWOrgCont_8_FD_152621 | JGI IMG/M metagenome (GOLD analysis project Ga0206878, IMG submission 152621) | Enriched cells from forest soil in Barre Woods Harvard Forest LTER site, Petersham, Massachusetts, United States -... | ecosystem: Environmental > Terrestrial > Soil > Temperate forest >... | reverse complement strand
GGAAAAACTTGAACAGGCCAAAAAAGAGGGCGATGCCGACGTGAAGGGCAAAAGTGATGATGAGTTGCGCACTGAATACCGCAAAATCGCCGAACGCCGGGTGAAACTGGGAATTCTTTGGCGGCTTCCGCAGAGAGGAAATTATCGCGATCCATCGCCTTTTCCACGACGCTGAGCTTCTGGCCCGTGTGCTGTCGGATATCGCCGCGAAGAACAAGATCCAGATCAATCAGGATGAGCTGTCACGCGCAGTGATGCAGCAGGCGCAGCAATTCCCCGGGCAGGAAAGAAAGATATTTGAATTCTACCAAAAGAATCCGAAGCATCTTGAAGATCTGCGTGGACCCATCCTGGAAGAAAAAGCGGTTGATTTCATCCTGAGCAAGGCGAAAATCAAAGAGCGCAAGGTCGACAGCGAAGAATTGATGAGTGAAGACGCAGAACCTTCCGAGTCCAAGAAAAAAACCCGCCAAAGCCAAGAAAAAAGCGGCCAACGAATAAACCAAGGAAGCATTATGACAAACAGCAATGATTCAATTTTGAATGAAACCACGATGGATCTGGTGCCGATGGTGGTTGAACAGACCAGCCGCGGCGAGCGTGCATACGATATCTTTTCACGCCTGCTTAAGGAACGCATCATCTTCCTCACCGGCGAAGTGCATGACGGCATGGCTTCGCTGATTGTCGCTCAGCTGCTCTTTCTTGAAGCGGAAAATCCCGACAAGGAAATTTCCATGTACATCAATTCTCCGGGTGGCGTGGTCACGGCCGGACTTTCGATCTATGATACCATGCAATATATCCGACCGAAGGTCTCAACCTTGTGCATCGGCCAGGCCGCATCCATGGGTTCGCTCCTGCTTACTGCCGGCGCGACAGGCAAGCGTTATGCCACACCCAATGCCCGTATCATGATTCACCAGCCTTCCGGCGGTTTCCGCGGTCAGGCTTCAGACATCGAAATCCACGCGAAAGAAATTCTCTCATTGCGCAGCCGTCTTAACGAAATCTACGTCAAGCACACGGGCCAGAAGCTCAGCGTCGTGGAAAAGGCGATGGATCGCGATAATTTCCTCTCTGCGGAAGCCGCCAAAGAATTCGGCCTGATCGATGAAATCGTTGAAACCCGCGGCATTGAAAAAGACAAAGAAGATAAGAAGAAGTAAACCTTCTTCTACCTTCTGCCTTTGACAAAGCGCGTGCCGCAGAGCAGGTTGTGGAAACCGGTCTTGTCCTTAGGCAATGCCACGGACAGTCCCCAGATTAACGCAAGGAATCCAAACAGCGCCAGAGATGCAAACGCCATCTGCATAAAGGTGGGAAACGGGAAATTGATAATGGATTCTATTTCACGCGCGCAATCATCAGGTGCAACGTTATTATCCTGACAGCTACGCAGCATGTCCTGCACGGCCCGCAGGTCGAAGCGTGAATCCAGATAGACGATACCGCCGAAGCAGACGGCCCAGCCCACCATGCTGGTGAGTATCCAGAGTAACGCGCGTTTAAATCCGATATGCTCGCCTTTGGCATCACAAATATAGAATCGCAAAATGCGCATGCCAGGCGTGGCTTGCCATGGACTGGAGAAAAAAACTCCATAGGCCACGATGGTAATAATGATAAATACGCCGCCAGCCATCCAGGGATGCGCTGGTCCGAAGGCAAGGTTGATGCCAACATAAAAGGGCGTGGTCAGCACCAGATCGATGCACACCGCAAAAAATCTTACCCAGAACCCTGCAAAATCGGCATGGTTTAATTCTGTTACTTCGCTGGTCATTGCTGGCTCCCCTTACGCAACGCGCGAGTGTAGGATTTTCCTCTCGCTTGCGTCAAGCTCCACGCTATAGTGTGCAAACATCGCTGGATAACACTATGAAGATATTATTTATCACTAACGGCAGTATTGGCGACGCCATCATGTCCACGGGACTGATACGTTACCTGCTCGATACCCGCCCTGAGGCTACTTTTACCATCGTCGCCGGGCCGGCCGCCGCGCCTCTGTTTGAGGCTTTTCCGAGACTTGATAAAGTCATCGTGCTGCGCAAGCAGAAATGGAGCAAACATTGGTGGCTGCTGCTGAAGGAAGTCTGGAGCACAAAATGGGACACGGTGGTTGATTTGCGTGGCGGCGTCATCGGCTTTCTGCTGGGCGCACGCGAACGCAGGATTTTTCACAAACCGAGCGTCACCCAATACAAAATTGAACAGCTCGGCGCTTTCTTCGGACTGAATCCGCCGCCATTGCCCAAATTATGGGTCGGCGATAAGGCCATGCAGCGCGCCAAGGAACTTCTGCCAGCCAGTCCCGTGATTGTGATGGCCCCGATAAGCAATTCGCCATTCAAAGACTGGCCGATTGAACGCTTCATCGATCTGGCATTATGGCTGCTGAAAAAACCGGCATTTGAAAAAGCCACCATTGTGACGCTGGCTGTGCAGCAGCAAAAACATCTTATCGCACCGCTGGTGCAGGCGCTTGCGCCCGATCAGGTGCTCGATTTAAGCGGACGCACGGACATGCAGGTGGCCTGCGCCATCCTCAAGCAAGCTGCGCTTTTTATTGGCAATGACTCCGGCCTGGTGCATATGGCGGGTGCGCTGGGCACGCCGCTTATCGGGCTTTACGGCCCCACCAATGATAAAATCTACGCACCACGCGGAGCGCATGTGCGCATAGCCAAAGTGCTGGAGTTCACTCAGGGTGAAAGAGAGATTCACGACGCTTCCATTATTCTGCGCTTAACCGTCGCTCAGGTGCAAGCGGCAGTGGATGATTTGCTGAGCACAGCGGCCACTTCGAGCGCCGCATAAGTGAAGATGGCCGAGGCGCCGGCGCGTTTCATGGCCAACAGGCTTTCCATCATCGCCTTATCATAATCAAGCCAGTTTTTTTCAGCGGTGGCTTTGAGCATCGCATATTCACCGCTCACCTGATAGGCAAACACCGGAATCGAAAAACGCTGCTTCACCGACGCGATGATATCAAGATACGGCAAACCGGGTTTGACCATGACAAAATCCGCACCTTCGGCAATATCGAGCGCCACTTCACGCAACGCCTCGGCGGCATTGGAAGGATCCATCTGATAGGTGCGCTTGTCCGCCTTGCCAAAACTCTGGGCTGAACCCACCGCCTCACGGAACGGGCCATAAAACGCCGAGGCGTATTTGGCGGCGTAAGAAAGAATGCTCACTTCGTTGAAATCCGCGTCATCAAGCGCCGCACGGATGACGCCTACCCTGCCATCCATCATGTCCGACGGCGCCACAATATCGCAACCAGCCTTTGCCTGTGCCACCGCCTGCTTAACAAGTACGGCAAGTGTCGCATCGTTATCAACATCGCCTTCTTTTACGATGCCGTCGTGGCCGTGCGTCGTGTAGGGGTCAAGCGCCACGTCACAGATGATGCCTAGCTCCGGCACCGCTTTTTTTACTGCCGCCACTGCACGGCAGACAAGATTTTTCGGATTATAAGACTCTTCGGCCTTAAGCGTTTTGAGTTTCGGCTCCACAGCAGGGAAAAGCGCTATCGCCGGTATACCCAGCTTGTTGGCGCGTGCGGCTTCTTTCACCAGCAGATCAATGGAAAGACGGAACACGCCCGGCATGGATTCCACCGCGCTGCGTTTATTCGTGCCTTCCTGCACGAACACCGGCCAGATGAGATCGCTTGCGGTTATAGCCTGCTCGCTGACCAGCGCACGCGACCATGCGTGGCGACGGGTACGGCGAAGCCGTGTAGCCGGATATGCGCCTTGCGCAGTCATGCGAAATGCTTCTGCAGGAATGCGCTGGCAAGCTCTAGCCCATCGGGGTCGATACCGTGGCCCAGGCCATAACGCGTATGCGTTTCTACCGGAACCTTCTGATGCTTAAGCACCGCTTCAGCAAGCCCCATCGCGCCGAAAGGCACCACCATATCTTCATCGCCGTGAATCAGACACACTGGCGGCGTACTCACTATGCCCTCCTCGCCGATAAGCGCGCCGGAGAATCCAACCAGCGCCGCACAGGATTTCGGGCGGCGCAGTGCCGTGTAAAGCGCCATCATCGCGCCTTGCGAAAAACCTACATAGGCAAGTTTGTCTTCCGTAAGATTAAAGCGCTTAAGCTGGGCATCGATAAACAGATTAAGCATCGGTGCGGCTTCATGGGCGCCTCTTAGCATCGATTTGGGCGTCCATTCGCGCAAGCTGAACCACTGATGGCCGCCGGGCGACATATCGCAGGGAAACGGCGCATTGGGTGAAACAAACTGTGCATGCGTGAGGTCGGCGGCCAAAAGCGGCGCCAATCCGATGAGATCATTGCCATCCGCACCCAGTCCATGCAGCAGAATAACCAGCTGCTTGGGATTGCCTCCCGCAGCAGGTGCGCGCTCAGGGCCGGATAAGGTGATGTTTTCCATGCCCCTGATTTACGGCTAGATGATTGGCTTTGCAAATGGTATTTACCCTGCATGAAGCGCCTTTACCTGATTGACGGTTCCGGGTTCATTTTCCGGGCCTACCACTCCCTGCCGCTGCTAACCCGCACGGACGGCACGCCCGCAGGCGCGGTGTACGGCTTCCTTAACATGATGATCAAACTCGCAGATGGCGCCCAGACCGACTATATGGCGGTGATTTTCGATGCCGGACGCAAAACCTTCCGTAACCGGCTTTACCCTGAATACAAGGCCCATCGGCCGCCGGCACCAGAAGACCTCATTCCCCAGTTTCCGCTGGTGCGCGAGGCAACAGAGGCATTAGGCCTGCCCGCCATTGAGCTGGATGATTACGAAGCCGACGATCTCATCGCCACCTATACACGCATGGCGCGCGAAGCGGGCATGGAAGTCGTCATCGTCTCTTCCGACAAGGATCTCATGCAGCTCATCGGCGAAGGAGTGAGCATGTATGACGGTATGAAGCAGAAAACCATCGGCCGTGAGCAGGTGATGGAGAAATTCGGCGTCGGCCCAGAAAAAGTGCGCGATGTGCTGGCGCTCATTGGCGACAGCTCAGACAATGTTCCGGGCGTGCCCAGCATCGGCCCCAAAACAGCAGCCGAACTTATCGGCCAGTTTGGTGATTTTGAGAGCGTGCTCACACGCGCCAGTGAAATCAAACAGCCCAACCGTCGCGATGCGATACTGCAGAATATAGAGCAAGCGCGCCTATCCTATGAGCTCGTAGGGTTATGCTATACCGTGCCGCCGCCCATGACACTCGAAGCGTTTGCAGTGCGCGAGCCCGAGCCTGAAAAATTGCTGGGTTTCCTGCGCAAGATGGAATTCAAGTCAATGACGGCAAAATTCGAAAATAAATTCGGTGCGGCGCATCAGGCAGCACAACTGGCAGCCACGCCCGTTGCTGCGCAGGCCATCGCCCATGATTATGAGATGGTGAAAGACGAGAAAACGCTTAAGCGCTGGATTGAAACGGCTGTTAAAGCAGGGCGCGTTGCCTTTGACACCGAGACGACGTCACTCAATGCCATGGACGCGCAAATCGTTGGATTCTCCCTTGCTATTGAACCCGGCAAGGCCTGCTACGTGCCGCTTAATCACGTCAGCGGAAGTGCGGCCGCACAGCAGAATCTTTTTGATACCGCCAAACATGTGAGGGCGGAAGGTCAGATGGAGCCAGCCGTGGCCCTCAAACTTCTGGCGCCATTGCTTGCCGATGCCAGCGTGCTTAAGATCGGGCAGAACATAAAATACGACATGCTGGTGCTGAGGAAATACGGCATCGCGGTACATCCCATCGACGATACCATGTTGCTCTCTTATGCGCTCAACGCCGGAGGTGGCACCCATAATATGGATGACCTTGCCGAAAAACATCTGGGGCATAAAACCATCAGTTATGACGAAGTAACAGGCACCGGCAAGGGACGCATTACCTTTGCCGAAGTGGCGCTTGAGAAGGCACTTGCCTACGCAGCCGAAGACGCCGACATTACGCTGCGCCTGTGGCAGACGCTTAAGCCGCAGCTGGTCAGCGAACATCTGGTGACGCTTTATGAAACCATCGAGCGGCCACTGGTGCCCGTCATCGTGGCGATGGAAGAGCGCGGCGTGAAAGTCGACAAAGCGCGGCTGGCCGAGTTGTCTTTAGATTTTACCAAACGCATTGCCGTGCTCGAAGAAGAAATATTCAAGCTCGCGGGTCATTCATTCAATATCGGCTCACCCAAACAGCTGGGCGAAGTGCTGTTTGATAAAATGGGTTTAGCCGGCGGCAAAAAAGGCAAAACCGGTACCTATTCCACCGGCGCGGATGTGCTTGAGGAACTCGCCGAAGGTGGCCAGGTGATGGCCGCCCGCGTGCTCGACTGGCGCCAGCTTTCCAAGCTTAAAAGCACGTATACCGATGCGCTGGCCAATGAAATCAATACCAGGACGGGGCGCGTGCATACATCGTATGCGATGGCAGTCACATCAACGGGTCGCTTATCCTCCAGCGATCCCAATCTGCAGAACATTCCTATCCGCACCGAAGAAGGACGCAAAATCCGCAGCGCCTTTGTTGCGCAAAGCGGTCAACGGCTGATCTCGGCAGATTATTCGCAGATCGAACTGCGCCTGCTGGCGGATATTGCCGACATCGCTGCGCTTAAGGAAGCATTCCGCAACGGCCAGGATGTCCATGCCATCACCGCCAGCCAGATGTTTGGCGTGGCAGTGGATGCGGTGGGCAGCGATCTGCGGCGTAAGGCAAAAACCATCAATTTCGGTATCATCTACGGCATCAGCGCACACGGGCTCGCCGCAAGGCTGGGTATCTCACGCGGTGAAGCGGGCGCGTATATCGAGGCCTATTTCAAGCAGTATCCGGGCATCAAGGATTATATGGAACGCACCAAATCCTTTGCACGCCAGCACGGTTATGTAACCACCCTGTTCGGTCGGCGCTGCCACCTGCCCGGCATTCATGATAAGAACCCCTCCATGCGTAATTTCTCTGAACGCGCGGCCATTAATGCGCCCCTGCAAGGCACGGCAGCCGACATCATCAAACGCGCCATGATCGCGGTGGAGAAACTGCTGCAAGGCAGCACCGCACGCATGCTTCTGCAGGTGCATGACGAACTGGTGATTGAGGTGCCGGCGCCAGACGCCGAGCAGGTTGCATCACGCGTTGGGCAGGCCATGCAAAACGCCGCCCAGCTCAGCGTACCGCTTACGGTGGACATCTCCATTGGCGAGAACTGGAACGACGCACATTGACGCTTGGAAATTGGGCAAACCCCGGTGTATAGTGCCCCGGCTAATAAGGAAGTTGCATTGTTGTGGAGCGTCCGTATAGTGCCGCTTGCAAAAATAGGGAATGAATGGCATTTACCGATAAATTAAAGCCTGTTGTTCTGTCCGGCAAAGAAGTGTTTCCCATCATCGAAGGAGGCAAAGGCATTGGCGCGACCAGTGGTCAAAGCTCCGGTGCATTCGCTGCGGTAAATGCCGTGGGCACATTCTCCGGGGTCAATGCCGACAGTTACGATGAAAACGGCAAGCGACTGCCCCAGATTTATTACGGCAAGACACGTCGCGAACGCCACGAGGAATTGATCGATTTCGGCATTATCGGCGGTCTGGAACAGGCCCGCATCGCTCATGAGATTTCCGGCGGCCAAGGCCGCATCCACATGAATATTCTCTGGGAGATGGGCGGCGCGGAACGTATTCTCGAAGGCATTCTCGATGGCGCCAAAGGCATCATTCACGGCGTCACCTGCGGCGCGGGCATGCCTTATAAACTCGCCGAAATCGCTGCCAAATATAATGTCTATTATCACCCCATCATTTCTTCGATGCGCGCCTTCCGCGCGCTCTGGCTCAGGTCTTACAGCAAAGTGCCGCACCTGCTGGGCAGCGTCGTCTATGAAGACCCGTGGCTGGCCGGCGGACATAACGGCCTTTCCAACAGCGAGGATCCGCACAAGCCGGAAGACCCCTACCCGCGCGTGGCCGAAGTCCGCAAATACATGAATGAAGTCGGCCTGCATCAGACCCCCATCATCATGGCAGGCGGCGCATGGCATCTGACCGACTGGGAGCACTGGCTGGACAATCCCGAGATTGGCCCCATCGCATTTCAGTTCGGCACGCGTCCGCTGCTCACCACGGAAAGCCCGATTTCCGAAAGCTGGAAAAAGAAACTGCTGACGCTTAAAGAAGGCGATGTCTATCTCAACCGTTTCAGCCCGACTGGTTTTTATTCCTCTGCAGTCCGTAATAATTTCATTGTCGAGCTCACGCAGCGCGGCGAGCGCCAGATGGAATATCGTATTGCGCCGGAAGGCGCGATGACGGCAGCACTGCCGGTGGGCGCACGTGGGCGTCCCGTCTATGTAAAGCCCGAAGACAAGGCGCGCGCTGATGCTTACGCAACCCAAGGTTTTAGCGAAGCGATGAAAACGCCTGACTCCACATTGATTTTTGTGACACCGGAAAAAGCCAATCTGATCCTTGTCGATCAGATCGAGTGTATGGGCTGCCTTTCGCACTGCAAGTTCAGCAACTGGAAAGACAAGGAAGATTTCAATACCGGCAAAAAGGCCGACCCGCGCAGTTATTGCATCCAAAAGACGTTGCAACAGATCATTCATGAAGGCGACGTGGAAAACCAGCTGATGTTTTCAGGCCACAATGCCTTTAAATTCTCGGAAGATCCCTTTTACGCCAACGGATTTATCCCTTCGGTCAAACAATTAGTTGACCGCATCATGACAGGGTACTAGCCAATAAGTTGAAATTGTGCTAATATTGGAAGCCTTTATGAGGCAGGCCCCTTTTAAGGACCCACGCGTGAAAAAACTGCCCTTCGAATACGCCGACATTACCGAGAAGCTTGTATCAGCAGGATTGCGCCCCACCCGCCAGCGTTTGCTACTGGGAGGCCTGCTTTTCACTGATGAATGCCGCCATGTCAGCGCAGAGTCACTGCACCGCGAGGCCCGCGCCGCAGGCGTTGAGGTATCACTCGCCACTATTTACAATACGCTCCACCAATTCACCGACACCGGGTTGCTTAAGGAAGTCAGCATCGAGGGCGGCAAATCCTACTTTGATACGAATGTGTCTGCACATCACCACTTTTTGTGCGAAGAGAGCGGGAAACTTACCGATATTCCGGGTGAACATATTACGCTGCAAAATCTGCCTACCCCACCGATGGGCACACAGATCAGCAGTGTCGACGTGGTTATACGCCTGCGTCCCGCCAATTAAAAAAGAGAGCGATTGCTCGCTCCCTTTTGCATAATTCCTGCAACATTATAACACTAATCGTTCTTATCCGCATTTTTGCGGGCAAGCTTACGAGTACGGCGAACCGCTTCAGCGGCACGGCGTACGCGCTCTTCAGAGGGTTTCTCGAAGTGGCGGCGCATTTTCATTTCACGGAAAATACCTTCACGCTGCATTTTCTTTTTAAGCGCGCGGAGTGCCTGATCGACGTTATTATCGCGAACAACTACTTCTACCAAAAACAATACCCCCTTCCAGGATTGAGGCGCGGTTTATACGCCCAAAAGCACCTTCTGTCGAGGGTAAATTATAGTTGCCAAGCGTTAAAAAACGCCTAAAAAGGACTTCCTTTTATTCTCTGCGCCTGGGCGAGCAACGCCTGTGGCAGGCTTATGGGGCGGTGAAATTCCGCATTGCTTGTAACCTCTTAACCTATAGGATTTATATGACCAAAAAGGGTGGCATCGCTGCAGACCAGCTCAGGACCATTGTTGAACGTATCGAACGCCTTGAAGAAGAAAAATCCGGCATTGCTTCGGATATCCGCGACATCTTCGCCGAAGCCAAAGGCAACGGCTATGACGTCAAAACATTGCGCAAGGTCATCCAGCTGCGCAAGCTTGACGCCGCCGAACGCGATGAGCAGGAACATCTGCTCGACACCTATAAACTAGCACTAGGAATGGCGCTGGAAGAAGAAGCGGCATAATTTTTTTATTCACCTCAATCCGGTTATTGCCTGAAAGGATTTCCCACTATATACTGTGTGTCGTTTAGAAGAACAATACCAGTTGTAGTAGGGGATCTATGTCGAAACGTACTGTGAAAGCCCTTTCCAAGGCTTTCAAAGGCCTCTCACCGGTGGCAAAACTCAAAGCGGAGATTGAGCTGCTCACGCGCTGCTCGAGCGATACGGTCTACCGCCTGCGTTATGACACCATGCAGTACGATTATATCAGCCAGGCCGTCACCCAGCTTCTGGGCTACAGCGTCGAAGAACTCACGCGCATCAATCTGCGCTCGCTCATCGTCGAGACGCGTATGGTCAATGAAGGCATGCGTCCGGTGGAATCCTACACCAGCCTCGAAGAAAACCGCAAACGCGGCGAAGTGCGTAAATGGCAGGCTGATTATCTCATGAAGACCAAAGACGGCCGCCAGATATGGGTGGCGGATATTTCCTATCCCTGGTTCGATGAAAACGGCGCCATCATCGGCTCAAGCGGCACGCTGCGCGATATCACCGATCGCATGAACGCCGAGCAGAAGATGCGCGACGAACTACTGCATATCAACACCTGCGATAATCTCACGGGACTAGCCAACCGCCAGGTATTCTGGAGCCGTCTGGAAGATGAGACCAAGCGTATACGCCGCACCCATGCCGACCTTGCGCTGCTGCTGGTGGACGTCAATCAGTTTCAGAAAATCAAGGACTCTTACGGCCAGGACATGGCCGAAAGCGTGCTCAGCGGCATTGCCAAACTCGTCTATACCTGCCTGCGCGATATCGATCTCGCCGCACGCATCAACGGTGAGGAATTTGCCATCATCCTGCCCGAGACCAATCTGGAAGGCGCCGTCGTGGTTGCCGAGCGTATCCGCGATACCGTCGCGCGCCACACGTTCTTTGCCGGCTCACATAACAAGCCGGTGGGATGCACGGTTTCCATCGGTGCGGCCAGCACCAAGTTCGGCCAGAACGCTAACGCCACGAATCTTTATAAGGCAGCTGACATGCAGCTTTATATCGCCAAGCATGCAGGCGAAAGTCATATTGTTTCTGGCACCTTAGCCGGAAACCTGCACTAAAGTTATCCCTGTGCATAAAAGCTGTTTAAGCGCCGTTTAGCTGAATTTACGAAAATTCTTGGGTTTCGTAATAATTTCGTAACACTTCTGCGTTACTATGGGGTTGAATCTACGCTTTAGGGAGTGGTTATGAGCGATACAGAAAATACAGAAAATAAACTAGGCAAACCGACTAGCAGCTGGGCAACAACGATAACAAAAATTGCCAGCGGCACGGGTTTGGTGCTGTCTGTAGGAAGCGTGATCCTCGGAGCATCCTGGCTAGTCAAGACACGCGGCACCAAATTAAATGAATTCGTTGAAGGCAAAATGCAAGAACGCTTCGGCAGGGCAATGACGGCAGATGAGTCAAAAGTGGTTGATATATTTAAGGGTCTCTTAAAAAAGGCAGGAATAGGCTTGGTCGGCGGCGGTGCCTTACTGGGTATTGGAAGTGGCGCTGCATGGAGTTCGGCAAGCGGTGCAAGCCGTGCGCGCAACTATATAGAACTGCAAGGCAAGCTGGATGAAAAAGAAGCAGGCGCGGCCAAAGCCTAGCCTTCAAGTTTTCTGGCTTCTTCCACTAGCATAATCGGAATACCGTCGCGGATGGGATAAGCGAGCTTCGCTTTATCGCTGATGAGTTCGCCCGCCTGCGCATCATAGCGCAATGTCGCCTTGGTGAGCGGACAGACCAGAATCTCAAGCAATTTGGGATCAACGGCAGCCATAATACTCCTTACGAGAACAAAATCGATGAAAGTCTGCGCCTGCCCTGCATGGTCAGAGGATGGGTATGGCCCAGCGCCTCAAAAATGGTGAGCAACTGAGCACGGGCGGCACCGTTATTCCAGTCTTTCTCTTTGCCGATGATAGCGAGCAACTCGCCAATCGCTTCCTCTGACTTGCCGCCCTGCGCAAACACCCCGGCCAGATCAAACCGCGCCTGATGATCGAGTGGATTAGCGGCAATTTTCTTTTGCAGTACCGCGAAATCTGCCGATACAGGTGCCGATTTTGCAAGAGTGACGGATGCTTTTGCCGCAGCCACCGATTCGTGTGACTGCTTATCTTCGGGAATCTGTGCCAACAGCTGGATGGCCTGATCGACCTGGCCCAATGCGGCAAAACAGCGCGCAAGACCTGCTATGGCCTCGATGTTCTGCGGATCGTTGACAAGAATGGTCTTGAATATTTCTGCTGCCATTTCATGATCACCCCCGGCCAGCAACTTGCCGGCATTCTCAAGTGTGGCCTGTGTCATTTCTTCTTCGGGGCTTGCCCCCAGAAACTGCGCGAGCATCTGTTTGAGCTGGCTTTCGGGCAGGGCGCCGGCAAACGCATCGAGCGGCTGGCCTTGCGCAAAAATATAGACCATCGGCACCGACTGGATACGAAACTGCTGCGCGAGCGGCTGATTTTTGTCGATATCGACACGGGCAAGCTTGAGGCGCCCCTGGGCGTCGTTTACTACTTTCTCAAGTGTCGGGCCATACTGTTTGCAGGGCCCGCACCATGCGGCGGTGAAATAGACAAGCACTGGCACCTGCAGCGAGGCATGAATGACCTCCTGCATGAAATTCTGTACGGTGACATCCTTCACGTAAGGCGAAGGCTGTGCGCTGGGTGCGGCATTGGACAAGAACGTCATAATTCCCTCGTATATCAGGCAATTCCTATAGCACAAGGCCGCTTTTACCCCAACCACTAAATGCTTGCAAAGTCAAAGCAAGTGCCTATATTAGCGTCCTTTCGGGGGCTTAGGCCCTGTGATTGTGATGCGGGCGTAGCTCAGCGGTAGAGCGCCACCTTGCCAAGGTGGATGTCGAGAGTTCGATCCTCTTCGCCCGCTCCATTCCCTTCAGGCAGGCCGTAAAAAGACATCACTATAAAATGTGCTGCCGATTCTTGTCCTGAACACTTTCCGCCCAGGACTGGGCATGCGGATAACGCAACTTGATGCTATCAAACATAGGTTTCAGTTCATCATAGAGATCGCCGAATGACCCCACATCCTTGCGTGAAAAAGGGATATAAGGCGCTCTGTTAAACCGGGTGGCTCTCATCTCATTGATTGCCCAGAAGTCGCAATAGGGATCGAACACTTTAGGACGCCAGTTATCGACCATATCCTGATTAAAGCGTATGAGGTGATTACCCTTACTGAATTCTTCGCACACATATTTCAGGGTTTCTTCAGGCAGCTGTGTCAGCTGACCGGTACTGATAACCGCATGCTGCAATTTCTGATCGGAATGTGCGGCTCGCCAGCTATCGATCATATTGATATTATCATTCATCGCATTCCAGGAATCTCGCGCCACCTTCTCTATGGAGCCGGGCGCAAGGTTCTCATCGTAAGCGTATTTTTCTACGATACAGCTGATATGGCGTGCCGGATCCCTTACAGTGGACACTACATTGTCCACATACGGCAAAAACGATTTCAGGGCATCGCCGGTAAATTCATCCGACATGGTCTTCAGCACAAGATCGACTGGCTTATTGCCGGGCTTGGGCGGCACCACCCCTAGCTCAACCAGGCTTCCCATCAGAATGTTCGAGCCCGGCGGCACCGCCACGCTATCGGTCAGCACTTCATGAAAAACCGTGTTCTGGGGCAGATGGAAATCGTCCGATGAGGCGAGCGCCTTGGCTAATATCGTACTTGCCGAGCGCGGCAGGCCATTAATGAGTGTGATGCTGCGGATGCATCCGGCTTTTTTAAGTTTTCCGATCGCTTCAATGGCAGTGCCCTCGGCCAAATCTGCCGGCACTTTAGCGCGCCATTGCGCAAGTTCTTCGAGGTGGGTTGGCATACATTGAAAGTAGCAGTTATTCTCTAAGAAATGGTTAATCCAGCCCGCACAGGCTTAATAGCCCGCGAATGGATTGAGCTTCTTAAAGAACGTCGAGAGGGTATGGCGGAAGATATTGCGGTCGGCAAATTGCTGATCGGCTACCCAGTTCATCTGAATCACCTTGCGCGGGCCAATATAGGGTTTATGGCCGTGAAATGAATTATCGGCACGGCGAAACAGCAGCAGCGTGCCTGATGCAGGCGGCACCTCTGCCGCCACATCATCGATGTTCTTGCTACGCAATACACGCAGGCGCCCGCCTTCTTTTTCCTGCCACTGCTGGTTCATATAGAGCAGCACGGTAATGATCTTGCTTTGCGAATCGGTATGGATGTAGCCATCTTTCGTACCGCAATGGCCGCGCACGGTAAACATGGTTGGCTTATCGGTCAGATCGAGAGAGAATTTCTGCTCCACTGCACGGCGGAATGCATCGCCTTGCAGTGCCGCAAGCAATTCCTTGAACGCCGGGCCGTAAGAAAGCAGGTGCAAGGGAAAGCTGCCGCGTTTGGCGATCTGGGGATAATCCTTATCGATAGCCTCCAGCGCCGAGGCCGAAATGAAGTTGGGCACGATCAGGTAGTCATACGGCTCGGTGCAAAGCGGTGTCGCCTGCAACGCGGCGATATCAAGTATCGCTTCCTGCGGCGGCATGATTTTAGCGGCGGTCTGGGGCTGTGGCATAGGTTTTCCTTATCATTGCCTTGTATACCGTTACAAGGTACAAGACAAGAAAACACTCACTGGAAAGATCCTCTTTTGCCGCAGAAAATCATATGGGCACTCCTCGACGAACGCCAGGGCAACACCAGCCAGACACTAGGCGTGGCAGAAGCCCTTGGCGCCCCTTACGTCACCAAGAACATCCGTTTTAATCTATTCACCAAACTGCCTAATTTCCTGCTCAATTCCAATACGCTGTGCGTAAGCAAGGAAACGCTGGCAGAGTTGCAGGCACCCTGGCCCGATATCACCATCACCTGCGCACGCCGGCTTGGCATCGTTGCTTCTTATATAAAATCACAGCGCCCTTCCTGCTTCACCGCGCAGATTCAGTGGCCAGGCGCACCCAGCAGCCATTTTGATTTTATCGCCGCACCTGCACATGACAACGCACACACCAACAAGAATGTCTTCACCACGCTTGGCGCACCTCACCGCGTAACGCTGGCCTTGCTTAAAAGCGAAGCAGAAAAGTGGCGCGCGCCACTTGCCCACCTTCCCACACCCAGGATTGCACTGCTCATCGGCGGCAGTTCGCGCGGCGGCAATTTCGGCGAGCATGAAGCAAAAGAGCTGGCAAAACTTTCTTCTACGCTTGCGGCAACTCATAATGCTTCACTGCTTATCACTACCAGCCGGCGCACCGAACCCAGCGCTATAAAAACTCTTTCCGATAATCTTACCGTGCCGCATTACCTGCATGACTGGCAAAAAAACGAAGACGGGGCCAATCCCTATTTCGGATTTCTGGGACTTGCCGATGCCGCTATCGCCACCGGCGATTCCGTCTCAATGTGTTCGGAAGCCTGCGCCACCGGCAAACCACTATTCGTCTATGCCACAGATGCTTTCGTCTCCGGCAAGCACCAGCGGTTTCTGGAGAAGCTCTACGCCGAGCACCTTGCAAAGCCGCTTAAACAGTACGATACGGGATTTTTTGCCCCTGCCTACCGGCTGGATGATGCTTTGCTCATCGCCGACCAAATACGCACCCGCGCAGGGCTCGAAAATTAAACCTTTTTTCAGCGGGATATAAGCCCCCACTGCGCAATAGATACAATTTTATCTATTGTTACAGTTTTGTTAAATTTTGCGGCGTATCATAGTCTTAGGTTGTCTGGCACGTTCCGGATGGTACTATAAATTATAGTACCTTAATGCATTTGCAATAATCAGGCGGCGAGTCGATGGCTACGTATATTAACCAAACCAAGAGATCGGCGATTGCTTCCGTCGAATTTTCTCCGCAGCCTGAGGGTAATCTCTCATTTTATCACCTAAGCGATGATACTTTCTCGCAGGTCGGATACAAAACCAACAAAGACAATATCCGTGACTTTCTGACGGGCACGCTCGGTCAGGAAATCGTCGGCGAATCGGAAATCAACGGCCGCCCGGTTATCATTGCGCGAGGTGATAAATCGCAGCAGGACATCGTCACTGCGCTGGAATCGCGCGGCGACAAACTCATACTCCCGCAACCCAAACATGAGTTCAGGCCCTGGGTATGGCGCGGCAACCTTAGCATGGTTGGTCAGGCACTGCAGCTTACCTCTTCGCTGTTAGCGGCCTCTATCACCAAAGACGGTGAGGCCTATATCGGTGCTGAATACGCAAAACGCAGCGGAGGCAAGGCACTCTCCGAAAACGCCATGAGGAAACTCGTTGGCGAGATCAAAGCGGAAATGCCCAACACCAAATTTACTGATACCTCCAAAGGTAATTTTGAGAAAAAAGGGTTTGACGTGGCCACCGGCATGTTTGCCAGCGCCAATATCGGTGCCAACCTGACCAACATCGCCTTTGGCGCAGAAAAAATCGCCGACCCGCATCAGTTGCGTTGGCTGAAAGAAAATTTCAATAAAAAGCTGGCGCTTTATCTTCCGGAAACCGCACTACCCGCTCCCGAAGAAAAACGCGCGCCTTTGCGCAAAGAGCCGCCTAAACCCAGATCCTACGATCAGAAATTCCGCGACTTCATGCAGCGTAATTCAGTGACGGTGGGTGAAATCGGCCTGCGTTATATCGGCGCCACCGCACTTGCCTTCCCGATGAAACTGGACAAATGGAAGTCCATCTACACCAAGAAGACTCCTGAAGGCAAACCTATCTACAAAACCGATCCGCTGGGCAAGCCCATCAATGGACCGGATGGCAAGCCTATCGAACGCAGCCGTTTTGGCATCGCTTATAACTATGAAGATCAGTTCACTGGCCGCGCCGGTCTTGCCTATCTGATAGGAAAAACCGTAGCGTTCTTCTCTAAAGTGCCCGATCCTTTTGATCCCAAGCCGCACACCTGGGTGGATACGATGCGTGAAAAAGTATTATTTCGCATCAGCTCGGCGACCGAGGCCGTAGCCGCTGCTACTATCGCCTATGACCGTTACAGGACACGACGTATTATTCTACCCCAATGGAAAATTTTTGGCAGCAAAGCAGGTACAGTAACGCGTGACTGGTTTGGTGTCACCGGCGGCGTATTGTTCATGGGCGGGTTAGTTATCCGTATTTTTGCACCGTTTGGCTCCAAAGTCATGAACATGGAAGAACTCAACGCCCACATCACTGACGGGCTTGCCAGAGTGCCGCGCGAGAAACTGCCGCAGCTCATTATCGAGACCGCCGCCTCCATCAAAGAGCATTTTAAAGACAAAGTGCCTGAGATGAGCCAGATTTACACCCAGCTCGCAACCGATCTATACCGCTATCATCATATCTCCCTGCCTGAAGGAGCCGCTAAAACTGCATTGGCTGCTGAAACAGAAAAAGACCAAGACACTGCAACCAAAATTTTTGCTAACGATGACCTGAAAAAATCCCCTGTGCTTGCGGGGTTGCAGCGCCCGGCCTCGCATCAGGAAAAAGCCGCCATGCCTTCGCAGGGCGTTGCGCTGGGCGCCTCTTAGAATTTCCCTATTCCCATCGGAGGACGTGCAGGTTAATTATGTGGCATGCATAACTATCACGACACACAGCATTCACCCTATTCGCCGCAGCAGCTTTTTGATCTGGTGATTGCTATCGAGCGCTACCCGGAATTCCTGCCCTGGTGCAGAGCCGCAAGGATACTGGAGCGCGGCGACGGGCGCCTGCGCGCCGAGCTCGTCATCAGCTTCAAGTACATTACAGAGAGCTATGTCTCGGAAGTGACCTACCGGCGCCCTACGAGCCCGCAGGACGATGGATTCATCGAAGTTGATCTGGTGCAGGGGCCTTTTGAACGGCTAGAGAATCATTGGAAGTTTAACCCTGCCAAGCCCAAGGGGACGGATATTTCACTTACCCTCGCATTCCAGTTTCGCTCAAAACTTCTGGATTCCATCATCGGGATGCTGTTTGAAAAGGCTTCGGCAAAAATGGTCAGTGCCTTTACGCAGCGTGCCGATATGCTTTATGGCGAGAAAAGTTGACTTTTTAGCTGTCTTCTGACATTTGGCAAGCCTCACAATAGCGGGGTGGTCGAGTGCCAGCCTGCGCGACGCTTGAGCGCGAAGATTAAATGTTGCATAACGCAACATGGTACGGAGGGGTGGCCGAGTGGTTTAAGGCGCACGCCTGGAAAGTGTGTGTACGGTAACACGTACCGGAGGTTCGAATCCTCTCCCCTCCGCCAATTACTGGTTCAGTGTAATCCAGAAAAATCCAGAAAAACACCTGCCATCCTAGCTTAAACGCAAATTGTCTATCCAGAGCGTTCCATAGAGATTTATTGAAATCTACCCACAATACGAGTAGATTTGCGAGTAGAAACTTCCATAGGAATTCTACTCATGGCACTTACCGAACTAGCTATTAAGCATCTGAAACCAAAGCCTACAGTTTATCGTGTCGCTGATGCTGGCGGCCTGTGCCTTGAAGTCTCTCCTACTGGTAGCAAGCTGTGGCGTTATCGTTACCGCTATCAGGGCAAAGAGCAGATGCGTGCGCTTGGCAAATATCCTACACTTTCACTTTCAGATGCCAGAAAAGACCGTGATAAAGCGAGCGAACTTTTAAAGGCTGGAAAACACCCCACTCGTGAAAAGAAACTCCAGAAACTACGTAAAGCGCATGAGGGTGCAAATACCTTTGAGAAAATCGCTCGCCGCTGGCTAGAGCTAAAGGAAGATGGCCTAAACGAGAAGTACCGCAAGCAATGTCTTGCACGTATGGAACAGCATATATTTACCAAGATTGGTGACTTGCCTATTTTGGATATAACCATCCCTGATGTAGTGGAAGCGATAGAGGCTACCTGATCCTGATTATCTCCGCATCATTACCCCAGATTTGCAAGGTTTTGATGGCATCCCTGACCTTGCAACCTCTCAAGGGCAAGCATTGATTGAAGAACATATGGAAGGGGTAGAGTTGCTAATTCTTGATAACCTCAGCACCCTGTGCCGCAGTGGAAAAGAGAATGAAGCGGAAAGCTGGCTACCAGTGCAGCAATGGGTATTAAATCTTAGAACAAGGGGTATCGCCGTATTGTTTGTCCACCATGCAGGTAAGAATGATAAGCAGAGGGGTACATCGCGCCGGGAAGATATCCTAACTACGGTTATATCCCTCAAGCGTCCCTCTGATTACAGCCCTGCAGAAGATGGCACACGGTTTGAGGTGCATTATGAGAAATCACGTGAGTTCTTTGGGCAGGAAGCCGAACCGTTTGAAGCCAGCCTGCGTACCATAGATGGTAAGGCATTATGGACGGTGAAAGAGCTTAAGGATGCCCGATATGAACAAATCATCGAGCTAAAAAATTTAGGGCTTTCACTGATGGATATTGGGCAAGAAGTTGGGTTAAAAAAGAGTCAGGTAGGCCGATTAATCCAAAAAGCAAAAGAGGAAGGACGCATTACATGCACAGACAAATAAAACCACTTTTCCCCTTTTCCCGCGCTATAGGGAATGGGAATGTGGGAAAGCATATAAAATCACGGGAAACTGGAAGGGAAAACACTAATATACATTCTCTACAAGCCCTTGCAAAGAAAGTACTTATCAAGAGGGAAAGCCAAGGGGAAAAGGAGGGGACATCACCACAAAGAACTGCCCTACACCTCCAACATATACCGTAAGAGCCACCTGATAGGGTTGATTCATTCCATCCATTGTTATTTGTCACTATAAATTTTCGTATCCAGCATTGATTGTGGCCGTTGCAGCTCGTTTTAATGCCATATCCATAGCACCCGCTCGACCATATACCGGCGCGGCAGACACGTCTATTTCCATCATGTCGTTACCTAAAGGAATAGTAGACTCATGGTAGCATCCGTTAAGTGATGCTGCGATTATTGCAGCAATGAGAATCCGTTTCATGATTTTTGCTCCTGATATTGTTTTTTATCCCTATGCCGGATATATATCCAATAACTTCCAGCAAAGTAAGGCTAAATCCAGCGCGTTTGTGGGTAGAAATACGGGTAGATTATTGGTTGTTCTTTACAAAAATGGCTACTGATAACAGTTATAGCCTATTGTTAGGCTGCTCTCCCCCGCCAGTATTTACACTGGTCAGCATAATGGCAAAAACAGAAGAGGCCCCAATGTCACAAAAAATTTCTGACGGTGTGGTGCATAAAATGTCCGCAGATTTAAAAAAAGCGCTTAGATCCGACCCCAAAGCGCTAGCAGTCTGGGAGGATATTACGCCGCTCGCACGTAACGAGTGGATATGTTGGATTGAGTCGGCTAAAAAGGCAGAAACCAGAAGCCGTCGGATCGAGTGGGGCTGTTCCAGCCTAAGGGATGGAAAACGCCGCCCCTGTTGTTGGCCTGGTTGCCCTCATCGTTAATTTTTATAATGGAGACGAGTTCGCAGCAGACTCCCTCCTCCCCAGTATACATTTATTTGTCAGGTGATGCGCAGCCCGCCAGTTTTGCAATCAGCGCGTTCTGGAGGCTGCCGAACCCTTCGCGGAATGCCTGCACAATAGCATTTGCATTGTTAGCCGGGATAGGGATTGATTGCGAGAGAACAAATTGTTTTCTTATCCCTGTGCTATCGCTAGCACGAAGTTCAAACCGCATTTCAATGACCGCCCTTAAAGGCAATTCGTTGGTGTCATATTCCACCTCGAACCGCCTTACCTCCGTCAGCAACCGCCAATGGCCTGATACGATCTCATCGTCGGTAAAGGCATTGCCAAAACTATTGGCGCTGTTCAGGCTTTGGGCGAATGTTGACTGGATAATACCCGGAAGAAATTCTGCCCAACGCATATGGGCCAGATAATCACGCCGTCCTTTATCCAATATGGCAATACGGTAAGTATCCAGATCTTCCGGAATCAGCGGGTAGGCGACGATGATATCGCCTCTTACATGCTTTGTGCAGGAAATTTCGTTTTTGGCCAGCGGCGCAAGTGTCACCATATTGCCTTTTCCAGTATCCACTGGCGTGGCAAGTGCACAGGAGGAAAGCAGGAACGCAAAGCAAAGCAGAAAGCCAGTGCAGCGCATCATGGTACAGCCTTTCCTTCATGGCCGGTGCCACGAATGATAATCGAAGGGTCTTCACGCAGCGTGCGAGCAAGCATACGGATTTCCCGCAGAGTGAGCTTCGCTTCAATCAGCGTTTCATTAAGCTCAAGCATAGCAGAGGCTGCCGATTGCGTGCCTGACCCACCCAGCAGAGACTGCAACGCTTTGGCAGAATCATCGATAGACTTGAGCGTCCGGTTGACTTCAGCAACGTTATCATCGCTCAGCAACACTTCCCCTCTTACGCTCAGTTTTTTAAGTTCCTCAACCAGATCGGGAATCGTTGCGAATACTTTGTCCAGCGACGAAGGTGTGGAAGGGATAACCGGATAATCCTCACCTTGCTGGGACTTCTTTGGCGAAGGGTCATTACCGGTATTCTGCAGGGCAATAAACGACGTGCCCGTGATACCCGCCAGCTGCATGGACGCCACGGTATCATTGCGCACAGGCGCATTCTCCATAACGCTTACGAGCACCTTGACCAGATCCTTATCCGGAGAAAAAGAAATGTCTTTGACGCTGCCCACCGTAATACCCTTGAGCCGGATGGGTGAACCCAAGCTCAAACCATCCACCGAGCCGCTGAAATAAATGGCATAGGTTGTGTAGGGCTCTTTGTGCTGGTTAATCGAAAGCCAGCTGATAGAAAAAACTCCCAGAAGGATCATGGCGGTAACAAACAAGCCGACCCTCAGATAATAATTGTCCTGTTCCATTGTCGTTTATCCTTTCGTAAGTAACGCGTTGGAACGTTCGCCATGGAAATATTCGCGTATCCATGGATGGCTGTCGCGCAAATGTTCTTCTAGCGTGCCAATCCGTATCTTTTTGTCAACAAGCACGGCAATACGGTCGCAAATGGAATATAGACTATTTAAGTCATGTGTAATCATGACAATGGCCAGATCAAGACTGCGCGAAAGCCCGTGGATGAGCTTGTCAAACGCATCCGCCGAGATCGGATCTAAGCCCGCCGTCGGTTCATCGAGAAACAATACTTTGGGATCGAGCGCCAGAGCGCGTGCCAGACCAGCACGCTTGACCATGCCACCCGATAATTCGCCCGGATATTTGTTGCAGGCATCCGGCGGCAGTCCGACGAGATTAATTTTTACCCGTCCCAACTCGTCCGCCAACCTGTGCGACACCTTCAGGCATTCCTGTAAAGGCAGAGCGACATTCTGTCTCAGCGTCAGTGAAGAAAAAAGTGCGCCGCTCTGAAATAGCACGCCCCAGAGTTTCTGCACTTCCAGTAACTCCCAGGTATTCATGCGGGTTATGTCTCGCCCTTCTACAAGTATCGCCCCTGATTTAGGGCGCTGCAGGCCTATAATGGAGCGCAGCAGCACCGATTTTCCAGCGCCTGAGCCGCCGACAATGCCCATGATCTCCCCTCTTCTGACCGAGAAATCAAGGCCGTCATGTACCACCTGATTACCAAACATATTGACGAGGCCGCGCACTTCGATAACAGGAGCGTTCATATTCCCATCCATGTAAACAGTATCGAGAACGCCGCATCCGCCAGTATGATGAGGAAGATGGATTGCACAACCGCTGTAGTGGTGCGCATACCAACCTCCTCGGAAGAACTTTTAACTTCAAGCCCCTGCTGGCAGCCTGTTATGCCAATTAACAACGCGAAGAAAGGCGCTTTGACAAGGCCTATGGCAAAGGTGCTGAGCGATACCGACTCATGCAAACGGCTTAGGAACTCGGCAGGGGATATATGCAACATCTGACTGCAAATGAACATCGTGCCAACCAGCCCTACGAAATCTGCAATCAGCGTAAGAGCAGGCAATGCGATCAGAATACCCAGTATCCGGGGCATAATCAGCAGGTCGAATGGGTCAAGCCCGAAAGTAGAGAGCGCATCGATTTCCTGGTTTATTTTCATGACACCGATCTTGGCGGCAAACGCGCTGCCTGAGCGGCCTGCCACGATAATAGCCGTAATAATTACCGCCATTTCCCGCAGCAGCGAGATCGACACCAGATTGATAGTGAATATATTGGCGCCGAAGCGGTTAAGCTGCACAGCGCCCTGATAGCCCAAGACAATGCTGATGAGGAAGGCAAGCAGCGACACAATCGGTATCGCACGCAGACCTATTTCGTTAATATGATAAACGACACTTCGAAAACGCAATCGGGCGGGATTTTTAATCGTACCCAGCACCGTGATGCAGAACCTGCCGAAAAACATCTGCAAATCGACCAGGCTTTGCGCGGCTATAAGGCTCGCTTTTCCGATATGCACGAACAGATCTCTCACGCTGCCAAAATAGGGCTGACGCTCTGAAGGTATGGTCTCCAGACTTCTGATAATGCTAAAAATTCTCTGGTGTTCTTCTTTAATCCCGCGCCTGTTGATCTCAACGTTGCGCGATGCAAGAAGACGGCCAAATTCCACCATCATCCATGCGGCAGAAAGATCCACTTCTTTAAGATCACTTCCATCCACCGTGATGCGGTTGATGTTCTTCAGGCCAATATCCTTAAGCAGCTGCCTGATATCCTCCACCTCATGCACCGTCCAGCGGTTATGAAGCAGTACCTCTACTTCCCTTTCCGATGGAAAACTGACGCTTGCCAAGACAGGCTTCATTGCTTTCTTACCTTATTACCCCTCACAGTCAGCTTCGCGCGGCGATACTATTCAAGATAATCATGCAGCACGCTGCCATACGGCAGGGCGAAATCAACTATCTGATGCCTTCCGCCCAGTATTTTGCGTACCGGCAGACGGGCGACCCTACAATTGATATGATGGAACAGCTGTAAGTCCGCCTCACCATCCCAGGCGCCGTGCACAACCACATCCTCCAGATGATAACCCACCAGCTGCGCCACTTTTGGCTTGCCATTTACATCCGGCAGGATTTTGAGATTAACGTTGAGCTTCTCAAGCCCCTTCTTTACCTTGTCGAGCTGCGCCTCCAGGCTCACATGCTTATACGTCATGGTGCCAACCGCTACGGGTATGCCATCATATTTCAGGATGCCGGTAAGCGTATCTTTGGTGACCTGTAATGTGGGCTCTCCCCATTTCTTGGGGAATCCCCAGATTTCGCGTCCGGCGGTGATAGGCGGCTCATCATTTAAATACATCTGAACGGAAAAATTACAGGGCTCGCCTTTATAGGTAGCTACAATGCCACTGCCACTTTCCACGTAATCGCCGAAACCCGAGCTATCGGGCATATTCATCCACTCGTAATAACACAGATTCTTACGCTCGCCTGCTGGCTCCAATGGCTCCGGCAATGCTTCGCGCACTACTTCCGGGTCACTCTCATAAGTGATGATTAGGTATTCACGTTGTTTGAAATAATAGGGACCGGCCGGGTAGCTGGGGCTGAATGCAGGCATCGAAAGTGTTTTCAGGATATCTTCTTTTTTCATAAAGCGTCCTTATTGTTGAGTTTTCTTTTCATTGCCCAAAGCAATATCATGTCCCCGCAGGCACGGCAAATACTGACATATCTGTAAATTTCATCATGTATTAGCGCCCCTTATTCAGGATGCAGGGGAACAACAAAAGATCGTTAGTATAATTAATACTATCAATCTATATTTTTATTTGTCGCCGCAATAATTCTTGAGGGTTTTCCAGTCATCCTGCGTCAGGATGGGTCTTACATCACGATTGGTAAATTTCTCTATCATTTCCAATCGTGAGCTGTTGGAGGGGTGGTCGGAAATAAACGCAACAGCAGAATCCGATTCTTCCATACGCTCAAAGAAATGCCTGAATCCACGGTTATCGACATGCGCCGTCTGCAAACGCTCCAGCCCCGCTTCATCCGCCTGCGCTTCCTGCGAGCGCGTAAAACTCATGTTCAGAAAATAATTCGTCCACTCAGCCATCGATGAACTTCCGCCGGAGAATATCATGCTTATTCCCTGGGCAGTAAACATATGGGTGATGACGCCCTGCATGATATGGTGGTGCTTAACATGCCCGATTTCATGGGCCAGCACTCCAGCCAGTTCTTCCGGTGATTGCGCGTGCTTGAGCAAGCCTGAATTTACCGTGATCTTGCCGCCGAGCTCAGCATAAGCATTAATAGTATTGTCTTGGGCCATGCGCACATGAATAGTAAACGCTGCATCCTCCGGATAGACAGGATAAATTCGCTGGACAAGCTTCTGCAGAAGCTCTTGTGCCTGTGGATTACCGGTGCATTCCGGTGCGGAAAAATCCGAACCTATAGCATAGGCGATTTTATCCTCCCAGCTGAACGGAATGGCATGCGCTAATGGTGAAAGCCCTAAAGCCAAAATCGCTCCCACCAGGCAGGCAGCGACAACCCACATGAGCCCTTTGAGCTTGGATGCAGAATCATTCATCGATGATGAGCCGCCATTTTAACCAGCACATAGAATACCACGAACAGAATGGTAAATATAATCGATACCGGTCCGCGTTGCGTGGCTCTGGCAGACGCTGCACGCGTCTGGGTAAGGGTTACATTGCCGCCTTCCGCGCTGTCTACGAAGGTTTCGCGATCCTGAATAATTGCCTGCGGCGGCAGCGTGTCAGTACGCGTGGTGACGCCTGCTATTTTCTTCACCGCCGTGCCGATCACCATAAATTCAACCAGTCCGCCTCCCAGATCATACACGCGGGTTTTTACGCCGACCACTTCGTCCGCACCGCATTTCTCAGCATCCACTTCAATGCGTTCAAGCGCCTTCTCACGCGCCTCATACAAAAGCTCTGTCAGGTTCTGCACTTCGCCGCCAGCCAGACTTTTGAAAAAGGAGCTGATGCCGGACGCTAATCCCAAAGAATACACCGAGACGCCCATGACCAGTCGAATCGGCAGATAGCCGATATTCACCAGATTCCACAATTCCTCATTGGTCAGATCGCTGGTGATCGGATCATTGGAATAATCACTCAAGGCTGAATGCGTGGAAGCAGTTCCCATCATGATCATTTCCTGCGCACCGAGCAGAGGCATGATCGAGGTTTCTATGCCGATAACGGCATTGGCTTTCACGGCTTTGGCTTCGTCTTTGATACGGGTAAGCGCCAAATGCCGGGTGCGATCAAAAATTTCGGAATATTGCGGAACTTCGCCGCGCTTTAATCCGCGCAAGGCGCCGCTGATATTGCCGCCAAAGCCGATGGAATACGCCACATTGCCAAACACAAAACTGTGCGGGGTGAATCCGGCGTCTATCTGGCAGTAAAGCGCCTGTGCATCTGCGGAAGTGGAAAATGCAAGTTTGTCGCTGCCGGCCGCCGCATCCGGCTGATGGATCGTGGAACCCAGGGCGATAAACTCAAGATTACCACCATGATTGATCATATCAAAAGACACGCCGGCTAATCCCACACCGCCATATTGGCGCGCTTCGTCCATCATGCGGTTATAGGCATTCTTACGGCCATCATGCACCATGCTGGTTATTTCCTGGATCTCGCCGCCGGCCAGGTTGGAAAGCCCGGCACCTATGCCGCGCGATACGCCGAGCGCCAGCACGTTATTGCCCAGACAGAGGGGGCCGGCTTTATAGCCCAGCTTCTTTAAGCAGTAAATTTCATTGCCGGAAAAGCCCGTGACTTTGCTGTGTTCTTTTATTTGCATTATTGCCCCCTTTTTAAAGATATTTGCAGGATATCGATTATTTTTTCAGCATGCGCCATAGTATCCGGCGATGCTTAAGAGAGTGTTAAACCTGCGATTTAAATGTGATGCGCCTCTGCAACTTATCATTTATAATCCTGATATTCCTAATTATTTTATACCAAATACCGAGGGAATATCTGAGCCGCTTGTAACAAACATAATGACAAGCGTTGAGGTGCCGTTAGACTCGCATGCAATATTATTTTTTATTTTGGATGTGCCAATGAAGCTCAATATGGGTTGCGGAAATAATAAAATGGAAGGCTGGGTGAATGTCGACATGTTCTCTGAATGCTCTCCCGATGTCGTGTGTAATCTGGAAAGCATTCCCTGGATATGGGAGACAAGTTCAGCAACCGAGGTCAAGTTCCATCACTCTTTGGAACATATGGGCGCGGATTCCAAATTATTTCTTTCGATGATGAAAGAGCTGTATCGTGTTTGTGCGCCTGGCTGTATCGTGCGCATTACCGTTCCGCATCCCAGACATGATAATTTTATCAATGACCCAACCCATGTACGGGCAATCTCCCCTAATCTCATGGCACTGTTTAGCAAACGTATGAATGCGCAGTGGAAAAGAGAACATGGCTCTAACACGCCGCTGGCCACCTATCTAGATGTGGATTTTGACATAACCGAGGTAACGTTTATTGTGGATGAACCCTATCTCAGTCTCTACCAATCCAAGAAAATCAGCGATAATGAATTATCCACGATGATTAAAGAGAGAAACAACATCGTGAGCGAATATCAGATGGTGCTGACGGTAATTAAATAGCTTTGATTTCCTTATACGCCCTTAGCGCTTCCTCGCGTGCGATGGAATGGTCGACAATAGGCCGCGGGTAGGTTTTTCCCAGCACCACATGCGCTTTTGCCAGCACATCGTCCTTTGCTTGCCAGGGAGAGTGGATATATGTATCCGCCAGGCGCGACAGCTCAGGCACCCAGCGGCGAACATATTTACCCTGCGGATCGAACTTGGTTCCCTGCAGCACCGGATTGAATACGCGAAAATACGGAGAAGCATCCGCTCCGCATCCCGCCACCCATTGCCAGCTCGCGCTGTTATTGGCCAGATCGGCATCTACCAGCGTATCCCAGAACCATTTGGCGCCTTCCTGCCAGGCAATGCGCAAATCTTTTGTAAGAAAAGAAGCGACAATCATCCGCACACGATTATGCATATAGCCCGTGTGCCATAATTCGCGCATCCCGGCATCGACAATAGGATAGCCCGTCTGCCCGCGTTGCCATGCCCGCAACCCGCGAGTCTCTTCAGCCCAGGGGAACCCGGCAAACCTGCCGTTGAAAGGCTTTTGCGGAAGTTCCGGAAAATGATAAAGCAAATAATAAGAAAATTCGCGCCATCCCAGTTCCGATAAAAATTTTTCTGCTGCCCTGCTATTGCCGCCCGCCATTTCATGTTGCCGCACCACATGCCAGATCTGCCTTGGGCTGATTTCTCCCCAATGCAGGTGCGGGGAAAGGCAGGAGGTCATGCTGTCAGCCGGAATATCGCGCCCGGCAGTGTAATGAGCCAGTTTATGCCGGATAAAAGCAGCAAGGTTTTTATGTGCGCCTTTTTCGCCGGGCTGCCACATTTCCTTAAGGCCACCCGACCAATCGGGATGGCTGGGAAGCAATTTCCAATCTTCCAACGCATCGCTTCTGAGTTTTACCTGTGCGGGTCTTAGCGCAGGCCGTTCATGCACCGCCTCAATGCCGCCTTTTTTCAGGCAGCAATTCCAGAAAGGCGTAAATACTTTGAAATAGTGATCCTGTTGATTGAGAACGGTCCATGGCTCGAACAACAAGCTGCCATTATAGCTATTGGTCTGGATATTATTTTCCGCGAGCTTGGATTTGAGCGTTTTATATTTACTGATATTATGTGGCTCGTAGCAGCGATTCCAGAATACCGTGGATACTGCACTTTCCTTCACCAATTGCAGCATCGACTGCAGCCAGTCTCCGCGCCGCAGAATCAATGTAATGCCCTGCGCTGCCAAATCTGCTTTCAAGGCGGCAAGACTGTGGTGCAGCCACCATTTACTGGCGCCTCCCAGCGGCCATTGCACTTCGGGGTCATAAACAAAAGCAGCAACAATCTCGCCCTGCTTGGCAGCATGATATAGCGCCGGATTATCCTGAAGCCTTAGCGCCTGATCGAATATAACAAGGCTTCTGCTCAATCCGGTTTCGCTTTCTTTGCATCAGCGGCGTAACGGATGCTCCATACCGTGCCGGAAGCATCATCACTGAGCAGTAAGGCGCCATCCTGTGTCATCGCCACGCCTACGGGGCGTCCCCAGACATTGCCGTCGCTGGCGACAAAGCCGATCAGAAAGTCATCGTATTGCCCGGTTGCCTTGCCTTTTTTGAATCGCGCGCGCACAAGCTTATATCCTGTGCGTTGTGCGCGGTTCCATGAGCCATGCATTGCAATAAACAGATCGCCCTGATACTCCGCAGGGTATTGCGTGCCGGTGTAAAAAACACAGCCAAGTGGCGCGGAATGGGGTTGCAGCAGCACATCGGGCGTGAGCACCTTGTTTTTCAATTCAGGCTTTCTTCCTTTGTACACAGCATCCTGATGATCACCGATGTAATACCATGGCCAGCCATAAAATCCGCCGCGCTCAACATGTGTTGCATAGTCCGGCGGCAGATTATCGCCCATTCCGTCGCGCTCATTGACCGTGGTCCATAATTCATGCGTCGTAGGATTAAATGCCAGCGTCACCGGGTTGCGCAGACCCGATGCATAGATGCCTTTGCCGGTGCCGTCCGGATTAAATTCCAGAATATCCGCACGCCAGACTTCGGCTTGCATGCCTTCTTCCGCATCATTGCTGCCTGAGCCCACTGCTACGAGCATTTTTTTGCCATCGGCAGAAAACGCTACGTCGCGTGTCCAGTGCCGACCTTGCGGCAGGTCGGAAACAATGGGCTCGGCCTTGCCACGTGCCTGCAAATCGCCATTGTGATAAGGATAACGCAATATATGTCCTTCAGTGGCAATATACACATAATTGGGATTATTGCCTGGGGGATAGAACGCAATACCATACGGGCGCTCCGGCAGGCCTTCGGCAAAAATCGTGGCACTTTGGCTAGACTCACTGCCGGGTTGCGCACGCAGCACGCGAATGCGAAGGGCGCCGCTTTCCGCCAGGAAAATATCGCCGTTAGGGGCGATTTTCATCTGTCGTGGCTCTTTAAGCCCCGTCATGAATGCGGATACTTTAAACCCGGCGGGCACTTGTGGCAGCGCACCGGTTGGCGCAGGCACGATATGAGGGCCGTTCACCGCCGACGGTGTTGCCTGTGGCACTAAAAGATCGTGAGGCGTAATTAAACGTTTTGTACCGGGCGCATCTTTTGTCCAGTCGCCATAGGCGGCCTGGCCGGTAAGCACTGTGTTATTAGCCTCGGCACAGGCACCAAATGTTATGCCAAGAACTGCTATTGCCTGCGTTATGAGAATAATGAACAGCCGCTGCATAATAGCCTCAGAGTTATTTCGCTATGCGTAACCTTATTACACAAGCGATGAACTGAACAGCCACTTAATGATATGGCGGCAACTTCCGGCCTAGCCTGCCTTTTAGCAGTGCTATCACACCGCTCAGCCAGCCTGTCCCAAACGTCTTTGCGCGGGCGCAAACTCCAGCTCATTGCGAAGAAGAAGCCTAAATCGCGATGTCATACACCTACCTAAAAACGGTATTTTTTACGCGCGAATGCGTATCGAAGCATCCGCAGCTGCCGCCCAACGCGCCGGCAGAGGCAGAATGACCGCGCGATGGAAAGCCCTGCGCCAGTACATCGACACAGATGCCGCTAAATCCTGCATCATTGCCTTGACACCAATGAGGTGAGTTAGCACATAGCCCATGGATATCATGTTGATGCTGCTGAATGCCAACTGCGCCCAGTGAGCATGCAGGTAACTGTTGAATGTCATCGCGCTGAATCCGGCGAACATGAGGATTTCAAACAGATAATAAAGCAGCGGTGCGGCAGTTCTGCCTGGCACTTTAGGCGTGCGGCCAAAAGGAATTTTCTTACCCGTCAGTATTTGCTGAAATTGCTTGGCAACGCCGCCCATGACCACCGGGATCAGCATCATGTTAATGGCATAGATACGCAACACGTCAGTGTACTGATAGCCGGCCTTTTTAAGGTCGCGGGCAAAGAGCAGCAAGGCCGGTAATGTTAAGAGCGGTAACCAGAAACTGGAGGCTACATCACCAAAAGGATAGGCCATGAATAAAATGGTCGTGAGACAGAAAAGCGTTGTTGAGGCAAGATAAGAGAAACGTATCAAGAATTCCTGAATGGTTATCCGGCGCGTCAGCCCCATCACATAACTTAACAGCTTGGGCAGAATGATAAGACCGCCATTGGCCCAGCGGCGGCGTTGAATGAGCAGCGATCCGAAATCCGGCGGCGTCGGGCTGAAGGTCATGCGTTTGGGATAATTGTATATCTGCCAGCCTTTGAACACCAGATCGATGGTGGATTCGGTATCCTCAATCACCGTACGATCCTGAATATACACCGCAACGTCATAGCCTCTTTCTTGGCGAATCTCCTTGATATCCTCAAGCGCTTCGCGACGTAGCATGGCATTGGCGCCCACCCAGAAGCCAGCACCCCAGTGCGTATACCCCTGATGCGTAAGAAACTGAATATCAATGAACGCGCCTGCAGCACGTTCAAGCACATGCGGGCAACCTGGAATGGAACTGCAGGGTGACTGCGCCACTGCAAGGCGATCACGACCGGGTTTACGCATCTCATGGATGAGGCGCAGCACGTAATCAGACGTCATCAGAGTGTCGGCGTCAATGGTATTGACAAAATCAAAGCCAGCCACAGAGAAGTCTGCATCTTCGGCTTTGCATTCACGTAGTTCCAATCCCGCGTGCACTTCCACTTCACACCAGGATTTCCCCATAAGCCCGATGAAGCTGTTGAGGTTCATCGCCTTGTTGGATTCATGCGACAGATTAACGTATTTCTTACGCTCAAAACGTGAGAAATTTACATTAAAGATGCTGCTAAGACGCGCATACTGGCGCGCAAGATAGGCCTCGCTGACGATGTGTCTGCCAACGATGCCATCACGCAGCTGCTGAGCAAAAACGCGGTGTTCCTGAGCGGGAGCCTGTATAATCCGGGACAGAAAAAATTGTTCGCCATGTGTCAGCGACTCGGTGTCGCGACCATCCCGGCAATTTGCCGCAAGCCCTTCCAGCCACTGCGCTACATCATCAAACAATAGCGACAAGCGGTTCAGTTCGATTGCATGAAATATATTTTTTGCTTCACAGCGCTTTTTGAATTTTTCTTCTTCTGCCCGGTAATGGCTGAGCTGTACATCAAAAAGCTCCTGCAACTCATCGGTGAGCTGGCGGGCTTTTTCCAGTTTAATGAAATCTTCAAGGGCGCGGGGTAAAAACGGATCGTCAATCAACAACACCACGGATTTCTGCGGGTATTCGGCAAGTGCCGCCGATAGCAAGGTCTGACGCACAATGGCAAGTTCCTCTTTATAAGAGGGCACCAGAATCGCAAGCGACGGTGATGAGGCATCATAGATCGACTCGAGCATCTCGCGCGAAGCCGGCAAGTGCGCGATACGACGCTTGTGATAGCCCACCAGGCACAGCTGATAAAGAAATATTCCGTAGCCGACAAAAAGTATCGTCAGGGAAAAGAGCGCCAACGCAATCACCGGCCTGATATGCCCGCTGTGCAAAGCTGCGTAGGTGTGCGTGGCAATCGAGCCATAAATTCCTGCGAAGGCAATAATTGTTGCCAATACACAGACACGGATAAAACGAATTTCACGGGTGCTGTTAATCGCTGTTTCCATCATTTTTTTGTCGCCATTATTTTAAACGGGAATATTGGATGGGCAGTTTATAAAGTTTGTAACAGCAGCTTACAAATTAACTCTTTGTAATCTTTGAGGGCACCCTGACGCCCCTATCGATAATTTTGCAATTTTTGCGTGTTCGCAGTGAAGCCATAAAGCTACCGCATGCCTCTATTAAAAACGTTCAAAAAATGCTTAACGCATTCTTAAGTTTTATCCTGTAAGATATGATCATAATCTTTCTGCCACACAGAAATAAATATGATTATAAACAATATGTTATATTGCAGGCATATGAAGCATATTTTGCAGAAATTTTGGATAAAATCCGTAACAATCTATCATGCGCTATGATACAATCAGACAATGGTTCAGTTGCATTCGACAAGGGATATAGGGTGAAGTCACAATTTCGCTTTTTTAACCGCTCCGAAGGGGCTACGGCCCTGGAATATGCGATTGTTCTGCCTGTCCTGCTCTGGCTGGTGATGGGCATCCTGGAATACTCGATGGTGATGTATGCGTCAGCGGTACTGGAAGGTGCCACTAATTTTGCCGCGCGTCTGGGTAAAACCGGCTATACCAACACCACCGGTGGCGATGGTAGCGACGCGACTGCAGCATCGGGCCTCTGCCCTATTCCCGCAACTCAAGACGCACAAACACAGTCGCAATTCATATTATGCGTCCTGCGCTCCAGGGTAGCCGGACTGCTCAATCCCAATCTCATTCAAGTAAATACCAAGACGTTCGGCGCATATGATGCCATCAGCGGCATGCCAACGTTCAGCCCCTGCACCAGTGACCCCAGCGACACTACAGACCCGCAATGCAGCAGCATGCTGCTGGGCAGCGCAGAACAAATTGTCATCTACACGGTGGAATATCCCTGGCCTGTCTTCACTCCATTTCTCAAAAACGTACTCGGCACCAACGGCATTGCAACCCTGTCTTCCAGCGCCCTGGTTAAAAACGAACCTTTTGGAAGCCGTTAAAAAAGCATGAAACAGTTGTATCGTTCTTTAAAGCAAAGTCTTGGCGCTTTTAGAAAAAAAGAAAGCGGACTGGCGCTTATTGAATTCTCGTTTTCCATCACCGCACTGATCTTCCTATTTATTGGTGGCGTGGAGCTTTCGCGCTATGTGCTCATTATCCAGAAACTTGAGAAATCGGTAAGCGAAGTAGCCGACGTGGTTACCCAAACCAATTCTTCGATAGGCCCCATTCAGGATGCCAACATGCAGCAGATTACCAGCGCCCTGCCGTTCATGATGAATCCTTATTATACGTCCGGGCTGTATAACAGCTCTACCGCCGGACTGTCGCTGATCATTGTCACGGATGTTTCCAGACAGGCTAATAACGGCACTACCTGTACCGATGCGAATCCCTGCTACAGCGTCAACTGGCAGTATTGCGGCGGAATGAATGCTTCAGGCAGTATCGCGGCCAACCCCAGCCGCATCGCCCCCAGCGGAGCCCCCGCGCAGCATACAACGGGCACCCCGACTGACATCACTCATGACCAGGCCAATCCAAACAGCCCGCTTAATGGCTTTTCCTTTGCCGCAGGCGAAGAAATTATCGTGGCTGAATATTTTTATAATTTTAAACCTATCTTGCTGGAAACTTTAGTTCCCACCTCGCTAGTATACCGCTATGCTATTTTCTCGCCTCGCCTAGGCTCGCTTGCAACGCCGCCCACCGGCAGCAGCTCTTCTCAATGTTCATAAGATTTAATTTATGCAGAAAGATATCCCTATGATGCATAGCTTACATAAAACCCTCAGGCAATTCATCCGCGCCGAACGCGGCAATGTCATTGTTCTGGTAGGTGTTTCGATATTCATGCTGGTGATGGGCGTGGGCGCCGCAGTCGATATGTCGCGCGCGCAGACGTTGCAGACGCGCATGTCAACATCGCTTGATGCCGCAGGCCTTGCTGCTGGCGCTACGGTGAACGAGATACCGGCGACGGATGCCTGCTACGCACAATTCTCGGCAACACAAAATTTAACCGCAGCCCAATTGGGTGTAGTGCAGACCTGCTGGGTGCAAAAAGAGGCCGTCAAATATTTTAATGCCAATTTCGCTTCCGGCTATATGTCATCGGCCACGGTGAACATTACCGCCGTTCTTAGCAACGACGGCAATGATATCACGCTCGACGCCAGCACCCACATGCCCACCACGTTTCTTAAAATGTTTGGTCTCACCACGATAGCGGAGGGCGCGCATTCCGTGATCGTACTGCCAACCAAAAATACCGGCATTGAAGTGGTTCTGGCACTCGATAACACGTATTCAATGACCTCCACCCTCTCCACCGACGCAAGCAATACGACCAAGATTGCAGCGCTCAAAGCTGCGGTCAGCGGCACGGGCGGGTTTCTTGACACCATTTACGGCAAGGATGCCAATGGCAACCCCAACGACACGCTTACTTATCAGGGCAACGCCAACAATACTCCGCTGATATGGGTGGGCATGGTGCCTTACACCGACATGGTAAATGTGGGAAAAAGCACCAATAGCACTTACTGGAGCGGCGCGGCAAATTTGCCTGAATATAGCACCAGCGTCTTGCCAAATAATTTTTTTAACGCGACATTTCCTACTGATCAAAATAATGAGTCGGGAGGCTGGTCCGGTTGCGTCGACGCGCGTGCGCTGCCTACTTACAGCACCGTGCCGACACCTCCGAATTTTTATGGCAATGACAATTGCGATTCCGGTTATGGCAGCACCAACTGCAGTTTCGCAAATCTAAGCAAAGACATATCGCTCGATCTGCCCTCTGGCAGCGCTAATTTATTTGTGCCGCTTACCACCACCTGGAGCAATGCGATGCAGACGAACGACTTTACCTGCCCGCAACCGGTGGTTCCCATGCAAAGCAGCAAGGCTGTCATTACTACGGCGGTTTCCAACCTGTATGCGACGGGCAATACGATGATCAACATAGGTCTTGCCTGGGGCTGGCGCATGATGAACAGCGGTGGTCCCTGGCCGGTGCAGGGAATTGCCGCTACAAATTATGATGGCAAATGGCCCAATACCACTACCGCCAGCGGCTTTGGCTTATCTTCGGTATCGGCCGCATACAATACGCTGGTTAAAAACGGCGCCATTTCTGACAATAAAGTCCTTATCCTGATGACCGACGGTATCAATACCGACCCGGGCATTCAATGTGGCGCGCCATCAGGCTGTTCTAACGGTAATTATTGGTGGACCGGATGCTGCCAGTCAGAATATCAGTCTACAGATCCTGGCAATGAATCTTGTCAAAATTATACGTGTAATCAGTGGTCATGCAATGGCCAGACATACAGTTCCGATCCGGGCAGCTGTGCTTGCACCATACAGCCTTCCTGCACTACAAGAGACGGCGTTACAACTTGCCCATCGTCTTATCAGGGTAGCTGCGGTTCCTGGTGTTCTGCTTATACATGTACCAGTTGGGAAGAAAATTGGGTATGTAACGGCTGGCAGCCTCAGGCTTGCACCTTTTTTCAGGCCATAAATCCCAATGCATACATGGATCTGATGCTTGCAGGCAGCAATACTGTATCACAACAGGTTATCGACAGTGTTGGCGACACTAATAATTGGGACGGTGGCCCCCTCACAGGATTTTCCTATGCCACCCCCTATTACGCGCCTACTTCTATTGATAACGAAGTTAGAAACGTCTGTGATGCCATTAAAGCGCAGGGCATTACCATCTATACAATAGGTTTTGGTACTAATGATGGCCTGCCTGGCGGCACCGGCAAGGATCTCAGCTGTACCATGACCAGCGGCCCTCAAGGTTCGCCCTGCCCCACCTTTGTCAATGGTGCGTTGCTGCAGTATTGCGCATCAACCACCGGAGCAAGTCCGAACTATTACCTGGCGACGAGCGCAGCGTCGCTTACCAATGTCTTCGTCCAGATTGGTAATCAGCTAAACAAACTGCATGTGGGCCAGTAGGCAATAAAGCCTGCTCGTTAATCACGTCTTGTTATGTGTGAAGGCGCATTGCCTTGCAGCCTAGGCATCTTGCTTACTGGGCGACTGCATCCCACCAGTATTTATGAGCTTCACCGCCAAGGGTAAGCAGTTTCACCATGTCATTGCTTACAAATAGCAATGCATGATTGTGGTCGTCGCTGGGTTCCTGATTGAACGGTAACCAGTTGCGGCTGAAGTTGCTCTGCAGCGAGGAGGACAGCAGGAACGAGGTATAAATCAGGCTGTTCTCATTTACCTTATGCAGAAAAGAACAGTTACCTTTGGTGAAGCATACAAGAAGCTGATCATAGATGAGGCTATCGAGCGTGGTAGACGCAGGGCCCGGAGTGTAAAGAGTGAAATGGCCGCCACTGCCAGGGGCTAAGGCAGCGGTACCCGCGGTATTTTTGAATTTACCCTGGGTGGATACGAGGATGGAATCGCCGGATGCCGTGGACGTGCTGCCGTTAAGATTAATGCTGCCATCACCGTTTAAGAAGGTAACGTTGCTGTTCCAGAAATGGCTGCCGACATTCATCGTGCCGGTGCTGTTATCGCTGCCGATGATAATATTGCCAGCGGTGATATTGTTCAAAATACTGTTAGTAATGGCCAGGCCGCTTGTGCTGTTTGTGACCAGGTTCGCCCCTTGTGCAACGTTGATATTCGTCGATGCGGTGCGCGGCTCAAAAATCACGCTACCGGGAGTGCTGATGGCAAGGAAAGGCAAATCAACGCTATCCGCTACCAGCTTTATGGTGCTGTTGCCGATTAGATTATTGATAACGCTGCTATCGCCGGAGCTATTGGCTTCAATGTCGGCCGTATCAGAGCTGGCCGCGCCGGTAAGCGTGATTTTGCCCGTTCCCGTGCTAACGATTTGCGCATTGCCGCTGAGATATATTCCGTGATGAGTTCCGTCAGAACTGCCGCCGGTGCCGTTGATAGTGATAGATCCATTTTGCGAGGTGATATTCTGCGCGCCGTAAGTATATATGCCGTCTGCACCTATGGCGGAAATGCCCGTTTGCGTTGCACCGCCAATACCGGTGATCGTAATATTGCCGTTGCCGGTAGCCGTGATTTGATTGGTTGAGTACTGCGAAGACAGCACAACGCCGTCATCCTGCATGCCGCCCGTAGTCGGCGGCGGGCCGGCGACATCATTGGGATCGCCATTACCGCCCATGCCGCCCGTGCCCGTAATGTTGATGTTACCTCCGGTCTGGATAACGCTATCAATGATGTTAATACCGTTGTTTCCGCTGGATGAATCACCTGTGCCCGCTGTGCCGGTAAGAGCGATATTGCCGTGATTGCTTTGCAGTACGGCACCGTCCATGTAAATGCCGGAATTGCCTTCCTGTAAATCGCTGCCAGCGCCACTGAGCGTGATATTACCCGCATCCGTTTTCAGCGTGGCATTATATAGTATGACGCCTGAATTATCAGATCCACCCCAAGGCGACTTATTGAGTTCGTCTTCTTCATATCTTGCGTTACCGCTGAGTGAAATATTGCCATTACCAATTGTCTGCAGAACAACTCCGCTATCGAGAATCACTGCCTGGTTAGTGCCGGCAAGCGATATATTGCCGCCATTGGCATTGATGCCCGCACCCGGGCCCATATACACATATCCGCTGTAATTATTGTTCAGATAATCGGCGTTTAAATTCACGTCCATTTTGCCCGCGGTGGAGCTGATCTGTACGCCGCTATCGACGATGATATTGCCCACCGCATTCATGGTAAGGCCGGCATCACCCCCTGCGCTCTTGGTAATATTGGCAGACACTTCAATATTGCCATACCCATACGACCCCTTGCTATAGCCATCCGATGTAGTGGCGATGGTGACGGAAGTGCCATTATTAAGTGCCGCCTCAATGCTGGTATTGGTGAGTATCGCTTCATCGCTAAGCGTGCTGAAATTCGGTGCGCCCGTTACGTTGGAATCGCTTCCCGCGCCAGTATCGCCGTCCACAATCGTCAGATCATTTGGATCAAGCAGCCATTGTCCTGCTTTGCCTTTAGGAGCACTGGCATCCACTGTGCCGGTGGCAGTGAGCACCTGCTTGCTCGATGTTTCCACATAGCCACCATTGCCGCCATTTTTGCCGCCCCGGGCGGTGATGATGCCTTCGAACTGCGTGTCTGAATCCGCCCAGACCGCAACGTTACCGCCGTTGCCAGTAGAAAGTGCGTCCGCATGGATAGTGGCTCCCTGCTGCACGATAGTGTTGGTGGCGGTAGGAGTGACGCCTGCACCATGGAAATCACCGCCCACTCTGACCGTGCCGCCGCCGGCATTGCCCGAGACGTTAATCGTGCTGCCGCTTAACAGGCCAACGTTGCTGCCCAACACCTGCACCGTGCCGCCGGTCTGCTGGGCGCCATTGCCCGCAGCGCTCAGCGTTCCGGATACTAATGTCGTGCCGCCCTGGGCATTAAGCGTAATGGAACCAGTGCCCGTGTTGCTGGTATTGGCTTCAATAAGCCCGGTCATATTGATGAGGTTATCAACCACATTAGTGGCTGCAGCAGTGGTCAATGTAACATTGCCGCCACGGGCGAGTATGGAGCCGTTATTAGCCACCAGCTGGGAGGTCACGTCCTTGCCCACCTGCAGATTTATGAGTCCGTCACCGTAGAAATCGACGGTATAGGTGTCGCCGGACGCCATCACCACACGGCCAAGGCGGGCCTGAATGACACCGTTATTGACGACATTAGGCGCCACCAATGCTACAAGGCCGCCCTCTGCCAATGTGATATGGCCATTGTTGGTGATGGTAGCAGTGGCATTACCTGACGTATCAAAGATGTAATTGCCGTTCATGAAATTCTGATTGCTGATGTTGCCGCTGGTGGCAAGGAGTCCCGCGACATTTACCTGTGCATCTTTGCCAAACACTACGCCATTGGGATTAATCAGCCAGACATTGCCGTTGGCAAGAATTTGCCCGTCAATCTGCGAAGTGCCCGAATCATGTACGCGATTAAGCGTAATGGACGAAGCAGACGGCTGGACAAACTGCACGGTTTCGTTTGCATTGACATTGAAGCTGTTCCAGTCAATCACCGCGCGCTGCGACGTCTGATCGATCGTGGTCTGTGTGGCGGAACTGGAGATAGTTGCGCTGCCTGCGGTGACCTGACCACCGATGGGCGATGCATACGATAATGTCGGCTGCATCGCTAATGCGATTGCGGTGGTAATGCTCAGAATTCTTTTTGCTTTTGTGAGGATCATCGGGGGTGCTCTGCAGCAGTTTTATTATCCCAAATATACCTCTTTATTGCCCGTGAATTTGTGAACTTAGAATGAAAAATAGATGGCTATTGATATGTATTTATATCAAATACAATATTTCAAAATAACCTATTATAATTTAATTGGTTATTGTGATTTCTTCGCGCCAGAAAATGCTAAAAAAGATGCATTTATCATCACAATTTTGTCATCTTTTTTTGCACTATTTTTGTGACGATTTTAAGAACGCAAACGCTACAGAATTACGCGGTTAGATTAAAGATCTTTTTTGTCCGGAACTTCATTGGGACTCTGGGCAGGAACCTCGTTGGGATCCCTCACCGGATACTGACTTGGATTAGGATCGGGTTTCACCGGTTCCCGATTCGGGAACTGACTTGGATTATTGGGTTCTTGCGCTGTCTGTTTTTCAATCAACATATCATTCACTTTCATGGGTAATGCGATGCGTGGTGCCGCAAAAAAAATTATTTCCTGCGGCACTACGCTATTTAGCGCCTATTAAAGACTGAAGAGCTTTCCGAGTAAAAAGCCTACGCCCAGCGCAATCAATGCAGACTGCACCGGCTTTTTGTGGATTTCGGTTGTGGCCGTATCAATGGAATCACGCACGCAATTTTCGGCTTTGCCAAAAGCATTCTGAGCAGAACCCAGCACTCTTTTTGCATCGCCCTTGAATTCCGTGGCTTTATTGCCAGTGATCGTACCAAACGCACTTTCAGCAGAACCTTCGATTTTCTTGGTCGTGCCTATCACTACATTATCGTTACTCATAATCGCTTCCTTCACTAAAGACTGTTGATAAACTTACGCAACTTTTTCCGCCAGCGTATCGCTGCCACTTAATGCAACGCGTGCACGCGCAGCTCTGTCGTCCGTGGTATGTACGATTACCACCGCTTTGCCGCGTTTGATTTCTTCTTCATACTGCTTTGCTTCATCGACAGCGAAACCTGCGCTAATCAATGCGCCGCTCAATCCGCCTACGGCCGCACCGGCACCGGCACCGGCAAGCACAGAGATAATCGGGCCCGCAAAAAGCAGTCCAGACCCTGGTACTGCAAGCACGCCTACCGTGGTAAGGCCGGCGACCAATACGCCTATCGCACCGCCAAATAATGCACCTGCGGCACCGCCTTTGGTGGCACGTGTGCTTTCATCATCGGTGGGTGCAGAAAAAATAGCATGACGGGCCCGGTCGCTGACGATAAGACTAATGTCTTCCTTTTTAAAGCCCGCGTCGAGAAGCTGAGAAACTGCACGATTTGCAGCCGTCTCGCTGTCAAATATACCTGCAACATTAGTCATAAAAATCTCCTTCAATAAAGAGCAAGACTGCAATAGCCTTGACCCGTTAATAAGCGGGTGAGCCAGACCGAAGACCCGGCCCGGCCCGGCCCGGCTCACCCTTGGATTACCCATTAAGATGCCTTACGCGGCTCCTGGTGTTTATCAGAAGAGGGATTATTGCTGCCCTGTTCTTTGCCCGGAGTGGCAGAACGATCTCTATCTTTGTCCTGACCCTGGCTCTGGCCAGAACGCGGAGCATTCTGTTCATTCTTCTGGCTTCCAGTGCTTTGGCTCTGGGCGTCCTTGGGCTGGCCGGACTGCTGCTGACCCTGGGGGTTGACAGACTGACTCGGCTTATTCTGGTTCTGATTGGGGTTGTTAGACATGATGATTACTCCTGAAGTTTGGTTGCGCTGGGCATTATGCGTCAGCAACCATTCCACCTTAAAAAGACCAACATAATTTCACCATCCGTCAAAACCCCTAAGGAATAAGGCAGGGATAAAGCCTGCGGCAGAAAGCAGGATTAAAGCAATCAACTCAGATTCTTAATTGTTTCCTTATACTTATCGCCCGCCAGCGACATCGCATTCATATGCGAAAAACTCTACTGCAAAGAGGTTAGTACTACCTCAACTCTAATGAATGGTAAATTTATGAAACTCGTTACAGCCCTTACCTCTCTTACTTTACTCACCCTGACATGTGCCTGCCAGCCGGCGGGATATTATGATTCAAACGGTGAGTATCATACATACGGCAGAAGCGACACGTATCGCCATGACAAGGCGATAGCAGATGCGCCGTCTGATGAAACTGGCACCTATTATGCTGAGTCGTCTACTGCTTCACCCACCACAACCGTCATTTATGATCGCGCAGGGTATTATGACCGTAATGGTTATTACATATCCCCTAACCGTGGACCGCGTGGCGTACCGGCGGATTTCCTGCCTCCGCGCGGAATGTGCCGCATGTGGTTCTCAGACAGACGTCTGGATGATCAGCCCCCGGTGGAATCCTGCCGCGGCATTCAGGATCGTGTGCCTGATGACGCTTACGTGATTTACGGTGGCAGATCCTAATCCAATGGATGGCGCGGAGAGCTTAACGCTTTCCGCCGCCACCACCTGCGCCGCCAGCTGCACCTGCTCCAGCGCCACCCCCCACACCTGCAGTGCTGCCTGAAGCTCCCATGCCTGCGCTGCCACTTGTGGTGGTGCCCATGTTACTTCCGGTACCCGACATCGTGCTTGAGTTGCCGGTGCCTGTCGTAGTTCCACCTGAGAGCGTGCCGGTATTGCCAGCACTGGAGCCCGCCGCCCCACCGATGGCGGGATTGGTGGAAGTAGTGGTGCCGTTCTGTGCGCCAAATGCCGGGTCTGCATTGGTCGGAGCTACTCCGGGAGTCGTGCTGATGCCCCCCGTTACAGTGCCCAGACCGTTTGTGCCGGTCGTATTGAGATTCGTTGCATTCGCGCCTGCCTGGGTATTGATGTTGCCGCTGGCGACTCCCTGCACACAGCCTGGCTGGCCGTTGACACAGGCGACGGCTTGGGCATGGGCGGCAGATGCCGTACCCAAAAGTGTGCCTATCATGAGCGCAGCTGCATGCGCAGCCGGTGTGCGATACTGTTGAAATTTCATAACTCTCTCCATTGGTAAGGGGTTGGACTCCCATCTAAGGGTATGTGCCGTCAAGCCACTATGGGGTAATGCAGGAGGTTTATAATTTTCGGATAAAGCTTGGACTTTGGGCGTCTAAATCATTAGGTTGCACGCTCTTAAAATCGCAGGAAACCGTAATTACATGCTTTCGATCACCGATCTTACCTACCGCATTGCAGGGCGCACGCTGCTGGATAAAGTGACGGTAAATATACCTTCCGGCCATCGCGTAGGGCTCGTGGGGCCCAACGGTACGGGCAAATCGACCCTGTTTAAGCTCATCTCCGGCGAACTGATGTCAGACGGCGGCGAAATCAGCCTGATCAAGGGTGCCAGCATGGGCATGGTGCGCCAAGACCTGCCCGAAGACGATACCACGCTGCTTGATGTCGTACTGGGTTCCGACAAGGAACGTGCCGCACTGTTCAAGGAAGCAGAAACTACGCAAGACCCGGATCGTATCGGCTATATTTATACGCGGCTGGAAGAAATCCGCGCCTACGATGCGCCGTCGCGCGCAGCCACCATTCTTGCAGGCCTTGGGTTTTCAGATGCAGCGCAGAACAGCCCTATCAACTCTTTTTCGGGCGGCTGGCGGGCGCGTGTAGCGCTTGCGGCAGCGCTTTTCCTGCAACCCAATCTTCTGCTGCTCGATGAACCTACCAACCATCTCGACTTTGAAGCGATGGTATGGCTGGAAAATTATCTCGCGCGTTACCAGGGCACATTCATCATCATCAGCCACGACCGCGATATTCTTAACAAGACCGTAGATCACATCCTGCATCTGGAAAATCTTAAGCTCGTCAAATACACAGGCAACTATGATCAGTTCGAGCGTCGCCGTGCCGAACGCATGCTCAACCAGCAGGCACTGCATGAGAAACAGCAGGCGCAAAAAGCGCGTATGATGGTTTTCGTCAACCGCTTCAAAGCCAAGGCCAGCAAGGCGCGTCAGGCACAAAGCCGGCTCAAGATGATCGAGAAGATGGACATTGTCGATGCTGTGATGGCCGATCGCGTGACCGCCTTTACGTTCCCGGAGCCCGAAGAACTAAAATCACCCCTGATCACGCTGGAAGATGTCGATGCGGGATATGAAAAAGGCAAAGCCGTGCTGCGCAAACTTAATCTGCGCATTGATATGGATGATCGCATCGCATTGCTCGGCGCCAACGGCAATGGTAAGTCCACACTGGTGAAAATTCTTTCCTCACGTCTTTCGCCGCTGCATGGCCAGCTGTTAAAATCCGGCAAGCTCAGGATCGGCTATTTTGCCCAGTTTCAGACCGACGAGCTCGATATCGAACGTACGCCGTTTGAAGTGATGCGCGAGGTCATGAAGGATCGTCCGCAAGCGAAAATCCGCGCAGCATTGGGCAACTTCGGCTTTGACAAACATAAGGCCGACACCAAGGTAGGTGAGCTTTCGGGCGGCGAGAAAGCCCGCCTGCTTTTCTGCCTGATGAGTTTCGATGCGCCGCATATCATGCTGCTGGATGAACCTACCAACCATCTGGATATTGACGCGCGCGAAGCGCTTATGCAGGCACTTAATAATTACAGCGGCGCAGTGATTCTGGTGAGTCACGACCCGCATCTCGTTGAATGTGTAGCCGACCGCCTCTGGCTGGTGGCGGACGGCACCTGTGTATCTTACAACGATGATCTGGATGCTTACCGTAATCTGATTGTGCAGCAGCGCCGCAAGGAACGAGAGGCCGTGCGAGAAGAATCCCGCAGTCAGAAGAATCGTACTTCAAAACAAGAGGATGCAACCCCCGAACAAAAAGCATTGGTGATGGAACAGAAGATCGCGGCGCTTATTGAGCGCAAAGACGCCATGGAGAACGAAATGGCGGTTTGCTCTACCAAAGGCGATGACAAGCAGCTTAAGCGCTTAAACCAGTCCTATGTCGCCCTGCAGAAAGAACTGGAAGCAGCCGAGGCTGAACTCGAAACCGTCATTGCTATACTCTAGCTTACGCCGCTTTCGTCTTTAAGAACGGATAATCCGTATAGCCTTGCGGGCCTTGTCCGTAGAAAGTTTCGGGATGTGGTTCATTCAGCGGCGCATTTAAACGCAAACGCGCCGGCAGGTCAGGATTGGCAATGAACAGCTGGCCAAACGCTATCGCATCCGCCTCACCCGCTGCCACCACCTTCTCGGCTGTTTCCTTGGTAAATTTTTCATTGGCGATATAGCTGCCGCCGAAAATTTTCTTAAGCTGCGGGCCGATGCGGCCTTCGCCCAGATGCTCGCGTGCGCAAAGAAATGCAATTTTGCGTTTGCCTAACTCTCGCGCCACATAGCTGAAGGTTGCAAGCGGATGTGAATCACCCATTGATTGCGCGTCACCTCTGGGCGCCAGGTGCATGCCAACACGCCCTGCGCCCCATACCGATATCACCGCATCCGTCACTTCAAGCATTAGCCTTGCACGGTTTTCAATCGGGCCGCCGTATTCGTCGGTGCGCTTATTGCTGCCGTCCTGCAGGAACTGATCGAGCAGATAGCCATTGGCGCCGTGGACTTCCGCGGCATCGAACCCTGCGGCCTGCGCATTTTGCGCGCCTTTACGGTAGGCCTCGATAATGGCCGGAATCTCTTTGAGCTCCAACGCGCGCGGCACGGGATACGGTGCCGTCGGGCGCATCTGTCGCACATGACCTTCTGCCGCAATGGCACTGGGCGCTACCGGCAGTGCGCCATCGAGAAAATACGGATGTGAAATGCGGCCAACATGCCAGAGCTGCAGCAGCATTCTGCCGCCTCTGTCATGCACGGCTTTGGTAATTTGTTTCCAGCCTTCTACCTGCTCATCCGACCAGATGCCCGGCGTATCGGGATACCCTACCCCCATCGGCGTGACCGACGTCGCTTCGGAGAAAATAAGCCCTGCCGAGGCACGTTGCGCGTAATATTCAGCCATCATCGCATTGGGAACCCGTCCTTTGCTGGCACGGCAACGCGTGAGGGGTGACATCAGAATACGGTTGGGCAAAGCAAGGTCGCCAATTTTTACAGAGTCAAACAGTTGCGGCATAGGAAGTTTTCCTTACATGAATTGTATTATACAGCGAAGCTATCGCGCGTTTTCTGCACGACAGCGCCATTCTTTTCTGCCCAGCTTGAGAGCGCCTCAATAGGGTCACACAGCGATTTTCCGAGCTTGGTAAGCGCATATTCCACCCTGAGCGGCATTTCAGCATAGACGGTGCGTGTAACGATTCCTGATTTCTCGAATTCGCGCAGCTGCTTGGTTAGCTCACGCTGAGTAATGCCGCCAAGAGCATATTTGAGCTCGCTGAAACGCGCCTTGCTTTGGCCCGCATGCAGCAGATGATCGAGAATGCTTATCGACCATTTATTGGCAATCAGGCTGAGGGTCATGAAAATAGGGCATTCTTTTTGTGCATGCTTAGACCCGTTTTGCGCGGCTTTTCTCATAAGTATCCTTTTTTATACCAAGTATACTAATACTGCCTACTATACATTATATACCACTATGGCATACTACTTTCCAGAACGAATCTTATGAAGGAGTTTATATATGTTTACCATCCGTAAATCCGAAGAACGCGGCGCCATCAATATGGGCTGGCTTGATACTAAACACACGTTCAGTTTTGGCCATTATCGCGATGAAAATCATATGGGATTTGGCGCATTGCGTGTCATCAATGAGGACAAGGTGGCTCCGGCTAAAGGCTTTGGCGCCCATCCGCATCGCGATATGGAAATCATCACCTACGTGCTCGAAGGCGCGATCGAGCACAAAGACTCGCTGGGTACCGGTTCCATCATCGTTCCCGGTGATGCGCAGCGCATGAGCGCTGGCACAGGAATCGTCCATAGCGAATTCAATGCGCAGAGCGATAAGGTGCTTCATCTGCTGCAGATCTGGATTATTCCGGATAAAGAAGGGATCGCTCCTTCTTATGAGCAGAAGAACTTTACCCGCAAACGCAAACCCGGCCAGCTTACGCTTATTGCCTCTGCCGATGGACGTGAGGATAGCCTTACCATCCATCAGGATGCGGCGCTTTACGTGCTCGATCTGAATGCGGGGCAGTCGCTTGACTATCCTCTGCAAGAAGGGCGCATGGCATGGGCGCAGGTCGCGCGCGGCAGTGTTATGCTCAATGGCCAAAGCCTGAAGCAGGGCGACGGCGCCGCAGTGAGTCGTGAACAGGCGCTTGCATTCACGGCCGACGAAAAAGCCGAAATTCTGGTGTTTGATTTAAACAGCCGCATTCGGTTTCATTGAGTAATGACAGTGGACGCTGGACTGGCCTTGGGCCACTCAGCGCCCGCGGCTTTTGCCCACAGAAGCGGGGCCATTGGGTGGCGTATTGGTGGAAACGTCAACAAAACCGCCCGCCTGCTGGGTGAGTACAGGATAAAGCGTTTGCTCCGGCAATATCTTTTTCATAGGCAGGGATTTACCTTGCTCTGAGCGCAGATGCACATCGCCGGGCTTTATAGGAGTGCCGTCCACTTTCTCGAGTGAAAGTGACTTGAGCGCGTCGCCGTCGCCATTGAGAAAATAAAGTTCAAGCTGACTGACAATATTGGTTTTTGCTTCCTGCGTTACAGACGAAAATTCATACAAAATCTTTTTTGTGCCCGGCGGCGCAATCAGCGTATCGGCAGCAGGCAGAAAATCATGAAAACTATCGGTCTTGCTGGCTTTCGGTGAAGTAGGATGCTGTGTATCGGCACGCAGGATGACTTTGTCGTGATGATGAGGACCACCTACGATTTCGGTAGCATTCGTGCCGCCGATAATCGTGTCATATCCCCCGCCGCCTTCCACTTTGCCACCGGACTTTACTTCCAGCACGTTGTTGCCGGCCGTGCCTTGCAATGTGCCTGAAAAGATGGTGCCGTTGTCAATCGTTCCCATAGTGGCGATATACACGCCGTTATAAGGGTTGCCGTCCAGAGCCTTCATCATGATCTGCTGACCGGACGCGCCGAGGTCCAACTTATCCACCACCACCGGTGCACCGCTTACACTGGAGGCATCGAGCGTATTGTGGGTGCCGTGGGTATCCGCGATGGTTTGCGCAAATGGCTTGTCTTTACCTACCCATAAGGTCGTGGCATTCGTGCCTTTAATTACGTCATCAACACCGCCTTGCTCAAACGTGAAAGTGGCATTAGCAGGGGTGGAATCACGCGCGCCGAATGCGTTACGCAGTGCGAACACGTCGCCGGGCATCGGCGTAATCTGGTCATAGAAATGTCCGCGGGTGTCATTTGCATTGGCGTAGGACATCACCGTGGTATTTTCGTTAATGCCTGGTGTATAGCCCTGCACGCTTCCGGGCACCTCTTTAGTGCGCAGGGGCTGAAAATCATGCGAGAGGCCGGCGAAGGCATGTCCGTATTCATGCAAATGTGTGCTAATAGAGTTTCCGACCTTATAGGTTCCATTCGAATGTGTTAGACCATCGCTCATATCCTCCGCAGAGATCGCAATGTCCACGCGCGCATTGTTGATCGCTTCCATGGAACCGATTGCTTTGCCTTGCAGCCCGTTTTGGTAAACATCCGATGCATGCTTAAGGTCAGCGTCATAATAGAGCACGCCTTGGGGAATGTTCGAGACAAGCGGCAATATTTTCACCTCGCTAAAATCGATATTGGCAATGGCGGAGATACGCTCTAGCGCATAGCGCGCAAGCGCCTGCTCGTTAACGTCGAATGGTTTGGGCACGCCTATATTTTCCAGTTTAAGGTCGCGCGTGGCATTGTGCGCGAGATCAAAACTGTAGGGTATATCCACATGCCGCTTGCCACTGGCATCAACGCTCGAAAATTGCGGCCAGGGATTGCGCGCAGGCTGGATAAGCGAGGCTGCCCGCTCGGCAGCTACCATGGGTTTATCGGTTGCCAGCAGAAAAGCGTCTCTCTTCTGGCGCAGCGTACTATCGTCCCCACCGCTGATGAAATATCCCATCGTATGGCTGTCCAGAAAGGCGCGGCGAGCAACATCATCCGCCGTTTTGCCTGGCGACTGCTCAAGAACGACGGCAGCTTCTACGTCAATTACCGCTTCCACAAAACCTGCATTTATCATCTGGGAAATCTTGACGTTCTTTACGGGTTCGAGCGCGGCGTCATGCAACAGCGCAGCGCTAAGCGAAGGCTTGCCATCTTCATAGGAAAGCACGGCGGAAAGCGGGAGTTTCTTGAGATGGGCAAGCACCTGTGGCGGCAGGTTACCTTCTTTATTCTGAATCATATCGATCAGTGAATTGCCGGCAAGCTGGTATGCGCTCACGATGCCGGATGGATCCTGGGGATCCTTAAGATAGGCATAGAGCATCCTCCCCTTTTTGGCAGCGATCTCCAGCTGATCCTTGCTGTAATCAAGATCAGCCGTACGCAGATCGCTAATAACTTCCTTCGCCTTCTCAAAATCCAGTGCCATGCTGCCTTTGACGAGTATGTCTGCGACCTTCGGATTATCAGCGCTTCCGGGTACATCAATGAGCGAGAGAATGTTGTCCGACAATGCCTCATTGAGTAGCTGTTTCGCATCTTCATTTGTCGTAGCCTCGAGAATGCGCTTGCGCGCAAAGCCCATACCTATATCGCTGAGCATGCTTAGTGGCTGCTTGCCGATTTCACGGTTGATAAGCGCCGTTGCCTTATCAGTCATCAATACGCCATCCGCCCCGTAGATTTCGCCCAGACGCGTATTTTTGAGCATGCTATCGTTAAAATCAGGCATAACGCCGGTTCCGGATGGCCCCTGATATGCCTTGTATAGTGCGTCGGTGATATACTCAGATACGTATACGTTTTTATTCATTGCATCCTGAATCGAAATATCGGTTTTCGACAGGGTGCCCAGCATTTTGGCAGCTTCACGGTTGAAGGCTTGTTTGAGGGCATGATCATTGACGAATCCATTGGTCTGCACATAGTCATTCAGCGTTACCGATTTGAATGCCTCGCGCCTGAAGGGATCGTCAAGTATATCAGAGCCTTCAGCCCAGGTGAGATAGAGATCCTTGCGCGCCTGCCCAAATGCGGGATCGGTCAGTATGCTTAGCATCGTGTTTGTGCCATAAAGTTCACGATTATGCAGATAAAGCGCTTCGTCCTTGAGCGGCGCTGGAGGAAGCGGCGCATCAGCGAATGACGCCACGGGCGCAAAAAGATCGGTGGGCGCAGTAGCAGTGATGGTCGGTGCCGGTGTCTGGGAAAGCGCAGGCTTATTGCTTGCAAGGACGGAGGCAAGCATGCCGATCTGCGTTAGTCGTGAAAATCCCAGACGAGCCATTATTATCCCCTACGCATGGGAATAATTATAGCGCGCCAGTGGTTTAATTTAGATTAACATTTTGTGAAATATTGATTTTTTTGCCCTGGCATCCGTCTGAAAAACAAA
>Ga0206878_10050_pt1 | contig 50820 bp, 40 predicted proteins | sample Alteio_BWOrgCont_8_FD_152621 | JGI IMG/M metagenome (GOLD analysis project Ga0206878, IMG submission 152621) | Enriched cells from forest soil in Barre Woods Harvard Forest LTER site, Petersham, Massachusetts, United States -... | ecosystem: Environmental > Terrestrial > Soil > Temperate forest >... | reverse complement strand
CAAACCCCGCCAAAAAGCACTTGGACGACAATTGGGTGATATCCAAGTAAAACGACTGATTCATCCTATCGTTAAAAAGCGAAAATTCACAACCATTGATGAAAAAATGATTGCATAATCAAGAAGTAATTAATTAAAAACAGATCAAACAAAGGATTTTATCGGTAGATTGTTGCTCAAATGATCTAGATTCGATTGTTAATTATGATCGATCGGACTCGGGCGGGCTCGGGCTCGGTCACGCGCTCGGGCCCGTATTAGATCGGTTTTTTGTCCAGTCCTGAATAAACGAGAGTAAAATGAATAAAACCAAGTTAAGCACGCAAGAGAAAAAATGGATCACAGAACAACGCATAACCAGACTGTCTGATCAAAAGGAAGTGCTGATATATCCAATGGGTGCGGAAAGGTATTTATCATCGGTTTTATCTGGAGACAGGAAAGGTCGATATAACATACGAGCTGATATAGAAAAAAAACATGTATTAATTATACCAGGCTATGGTAATAGTGCGTTTTTATTTGCACAAGCGGGTGCAAAATCAATTACTGTATATGATAAAGATCCCGTTACCATTGCCTGGATAAAAGCGTTCAAAAAATATTTTCATTATAGAGGCCCGGGAGTTCAGAACGGGAAGTCTTACCCTTCGATTGGCGAATTACTAACTGCCCTAACCTGCTGGTACCCTCCTCTAATCACGTTACCCACGGGAATACTCAAAAATGCTGTTTGTTGGGCAATTAATCCCAAATCATTGAGGCGAACATATATTTATTACATGATGTCACTGGTGCGTTTTGCGATTGAGTCCAAAGTGTTGGACGATTTTGAATTGGACAAAGACATACAATTTTATGTGGGTGAAATTAATCAACTCATAAAAAACAATAAGACTCCTGTTTTTGACACGGCTTTCGTTCCTTATCTGTTAGGTGTTCGAAACGGCATTGAGAATGAGAAAGATATCATCGATTTTATTAAACAATTAACACAATTTGTTCCAACAGGACGTATTTTGGTGAACCCAGCCCGGAACACAAAAGAATTCCATTTTACTGGTCAACGCTATTTTGTAACAACAGCTTACTCAAGCATTCAAACTATTCCCGAATTGAAGCCATATGCAATCGACGAGGATAAATATTGGTTCAAAACACAAGGGCTCGTTGTATTTGGAAAACCATTATGTCCCATGCCATCGGAATATTAGGGGCTGTTGACATTTGCCCTGATGACAGATCCGATGGCGATAATTGAACAACTCTTGATGTTATTGTATACTTTGTCTATAAATAACCATATAAATTTAAAAGAGAACGATATGCCAGATAAAATTATTTCAAAACCAGAACACGATAGCGAAGATGAAAATATATATCACCAGTTTGGTTATTGTGAAATTCAAGGGTTCAGAAAGAGCCAAGAAGACGCGCTAGCATGGGAAGTGTTGCCTCCAGAGCTGTTTCAAAATTTAAGCCCTACTCAAGTTGGCCATCGCATGTGGACTGCATACCAAAATCTATCCGATCAGTTGTTCACATTTCTCACAAAGGATAAAATTACCAAGAAATCAGGTACCACCGCATCAACAACAGTTATTTCTAAAGACTATATCGTTACAGCAACTCTGGCAGATACTGTTGCCTTTGCTGTGATTTATGACACTAATGGACGTGTAGTAAAAGCGCATCGACTAAACAAAAGGATTCTCACACCAATTGCTGAATTAGAACGCATTAAAGCAGCGAGAGGAGTTGTCATAGAAGGTAGAGTTCAGGGCGTGTTAGCCGTTTCACGCGCTATTGGTGATTATACACTCAATGTGCTTTGGAGTAATGGCGGTAATACGCATTTTCCTTTACCAGAAGAACCCTCTAGAATTATTCCGGATGCTGATATTGATATTTGGTCATTATCTTCTGTTCCCACACAGTACACGGTTCAGATAATTACTACATGTGATGGCTTTACAGAGATCGCAAATGAAAAAAACATTGATCATGCGCAATATTTGATGAATTTCCTCAATAAAATGAAAAACAATCACCCTAGCCAACCGCTATCTGAGCTAGAGATTGCCAAGCAGTTAGTTAATTTCGCGCTTGAGGATGGCTCTAAGGATAATATTTCCGTATCAGTACAAACAAAATCGGCAAACTTTACTGGTATGACAGGTATTTATGATGGTCACGACGGAACAGCATCTTCACATTATGTAGCTGAAAATATAGGGGCTGAGTTAACCAGATTATTGACGCTCAACGAAGCTGATTATGATCAAGAAAAAAATAGCGTAACAAACCGTAAAAAAGACTATGAACGAGACAATGGGAAGTGCCGTGTCAATACTCACGATTTGGGAAGAGATTTACCACCCCCTGTTGCAGCTACTACTAATAGTTCAGCTGGCATAAAACGTGGCCTAGCTGGCGCTCCAACGTTTCTTGCTGATAAAACTCCTTATCAGGGAAAACGGAAGAAAGAGGATCCTGAGGAGAATGAAACAAAAAAACCGAAGTATTAGGGGCTGTTGACATTTGCCCCTAGTGTATCCAAGTAATTGAGTCATCACCAATCCCCTCATTAGTATCAATCTGTGGTGATCCTGAGAAAACTGCTCCCGTATAATTGATTACTGTTGTGCCGGAAGTAGACAATCCTACACCATAGATACCATATCCTGTTGTAGCACCTACTCCATTACCATTAAAGCCAGAATTCGAAAGCAATTCTATTGATAGGTTGCCCTGCGTTCCACTATTGTTTAACACAAAAATTCCAGAGGCTGCTTGGGCATTATTATCGGCCCCCGTCGACTGAATACTACTGCCAGAACCACTTAACGCCGCATTATTATTAAATTGAGAATTTGTTGCACTAATGTCAAGATTTCCACCCGAGAGGTTAAAACCAAAAAGACCTGTCGCAGAAGCCATACCCGTAGAACCACTACTAGAACCATTGCTATCATTTACCAAAATATCTGAACTACTTCCACTTAACACGCCATTTCCATTAAACGTGGAGTTATTCGCTGCGATACTGATTGAGCCAAAATTACTAAAAGAGGCATTATTACCAATGAACGAAAAAATACCTGCTGCACCTGCTGCAACCACTTCATTATCATTCGCTGGGTTGAGTGTTGTGGCTGAAATAGTCGAGTTATCCCCGCTTAACGTGCCATTATTATTAAATTGCGACCCCATGGCATCAATATTGATTGAACTCGTGCTATTGATTGATCCGCCAGTATCATTAACGCTATTACTAAAAGCAAAAATTCCTGTTGCTCCGGCAGATGTCATGGCAATACCACTAATACTAATGTTGGCGTTTCCTGCGTGAATAGAGCTGGTATTGCCACTTAACGTCCCATTGCCATTAAATTCAGAATTAACGGCGGTAATATTTAACGAACCACTGGCATTATCAATAGCATTACTAAACGCATAAATACCTGTCGCTGCTGCCGCATTAGCGTTATCACCAGCAGCATCTATTCCACCGGCTAAAATAGAACTATTATCACCGTTTAATCTACCATTGTTGTTAAAGGTTGACGTGTCAGTATTTATGGTAAGCGATCCGGTATTATTGGTGTTATTGAGTGCTAAAACACCTGAGGCGGCGGCAATATTAACACTACTGCCATCTGTACTGAACTCTAACGCGCTGATTTGGCTACCATCTCCACTTAACGTACCATTGTTATCAAATGTTGAAGTACTTGCATTGAGCGTTAATGCGCCATTATTACTATAATTAATCACGGTCATTCCAGACGCTACACTAAAATTGTTATTGCTAATGAAACTATCATCGCCACTCAAGTGACCATTATTATTGAATTCCGCTTGCTCCGCATTAATCACTAACGCATTCAAGTTATTTGCACTATTCACTGCAATCAGTCCCGAGGCACCGTAATTTTTATAGCCTGTGATGGTCGCAGTATCAACATGATGGTCACCACCGTTGCTACTCAATGCTGAACTAGTTACATTGATCGTCATCGTGCCAGTTTGGCTATCATTCTGAGCGAACATTCCATCAACCAAATCAATAATATTAGTATTGGTTATATTAATGGTTTGATTACCATTGCTGGATTCATTATAAGCAATAATACCTGTCGCCGTGGTCGCCGTGGTGCCATTGATATAGTTCGTATTAGTGGTCAAGTTTAAGTCGGATATCGTATTTTCTGAGCCACTAATAATAAAACCATTAAAATTAGCTGCGCCATCCACTAAAATTAGTGGTCGCTCAAGGCTTGCCGCAGACTGAGTATAATCCGTGCTCCTACCGTAAAGATCCTGGTTGTCATATATAGCTAAACCATAATCATTGTTTGGATTACTGGTTTGTCCTGCTGTGTTGTTATTCACATAATAATTGGCATTTGTTCCACCTTGCAAATAGATACGCGCGCTATTAGGACTTTGAGTATTGATGGTATCCAATGTTGTTTGAGTTAAAAAAGCTGGATTGCCATAGGTAGCGAAGTCATTACTACTGGCTGATGCAGAAAAATCACTGGATATCAATAATTGATTGTTAGCGTTTGGATCCGGCTGTAAAAAATACACGTTATCGTATTGCAAAGATCGGCCAGCATCTTGCAAATTCTGCTGGTCATAAGTACCCGCACCCGTATCAATAATACCCACATGACGTTGAACAGGATCCAAAAAGCGATCCTGGATATTATTTGAAAAAATAGTGGAATCCTGTCCAAATGTCGCAGTTAAGCGAACTCCAATAGCATAATTGTTCAGATTATCATAACTATTAAATAAGGATGCACTCAGATTTTTTGAAAAGGAATGCTCAAAACCCGCGGTAATACCGGTGATATGATCTACATCATCAGAACTCGGTGGCTGATAAGAATATCCTCCCACATAAACACGCGAACGCAATCCCCCTATTTCTCCAAAACCATAGCCCACTTCAACATCGACGCCTTTTCCAATAACGGCAAAAGGTGCTATTAATTCATCATATTGGTTATGTGTGCCGGTCTGAAATTCTATGGAATCAAATTGTCCAAATTGACTCGCAAAATCAGCAGATCCAGATTGCTGACTTGTTTCTGTGGGAAAGTAGCCATTAACATGTGCATCCCAATGCGATGTCATCCACTCGATACCGGGACTTAACACCCAAAAACGGGTACCAAGACTCGTTCTTTCATTATCTCCAAATAAATACCCACCAACAATTTGATCATTAATAATTTTACGATAACCAGCCCCAGGACTCGCTAAATAGGTACTGTCACTCGCATAATCACCCATAAAATCGGCAAAAACTGCGCCTTGATAGTCACCATAAAGAGGCAACATAGCGTCTCCTCCAATGATGCGTACATCACTTGCCGCTGTGACATGGCCCAAAACCCGTCCTGAATGAGGAAGCCATGTGTAATGGGGAACCACTGTGTTTATGTTCGTTTCTGCCAAGCTCACAGAACATAGGGTAAGTGTGGAAACAAAAAGCAGAAACAACAGGTTATTTTTGTACATATTTTTATTTAATTCCTAATATGTAAACTCGACTCCGCAGTTTTTAATGCCTAACCACGATCCGTTTGGGGTAAATTGAAAAACTGCAGAATCGAGTGTAAAAGAGAGGTTACATATATTAGAGTCAATATTGCTTTGAGGTCAATTTTTATTGTCACTAATCGCTCCGTATCAAGGAACGGCCATATCACCCTACGAGCAGTTACTTTTTATTAGGGTCTGTTGACATTTCAGATCTCGACGTCCCGCGGCTTGTCCAGACCCTACTGTTTCTTCAGTTCACTTTTTGAACATTTGCCTTTTATCTCATCCATCAACAGTTGCGTCCTGCTGCCTGTTCCTGATTTAACATGATTGAATCGTTCATCCGCCTCAATCTGCTCGATGGCAGAAAGAACATCCATGGTTTTTGACAGTGTTTTTAATTCCGCAAGCATACCAATGTGCTCTTTTTTTCTACCAATTATTATCGTGTTAGTAGATGCCTGCATTTCATTTTCCAAAGCCTGCATTTGACTATCAATTTGGTGTAGTTGTTCATCTGTCAGATTTTGTGGTTCTGTTTTGGATAATTTCCTTTTAAAACGCGCCCTGATTTCATCTGGCTTTATTGCGTCGAGCTGGGCCTTGCGCATGAACTCTTTATCCTCGATCAGAGCCTGAGGTAAATACTTAATCACCTCGATATTTTGCTTAACTGCCTCAAGAAAGTACTTTTTATCATAGGGAATTACTGTCATTACGTGAGCAAATTGAATAGCCGCACCATTTTGCCTGATTGCCGCAAAGACAACATCTTTATCGTACCTCATTTTTACAGAGGCATACTGAAGAGCCAAGCCATTTTGCTTAACTGCAGCTAGCACGACCTGTTTTCCAGCCTCGTCATTTATAACAAGTCCAAGAAAAAAATTCGTTGCCATTCCAGCGAAACCAGGTGGAGTACGACTCAGCAGATAATCCAACCCTACATGAGAGTACTGAAGAGCCAGCCCATTTTGCCTAACCGCGGTAAGCACAACCTTTATATCCTCCTTCAATGCCTTTGAAGCATACTGAAGAGCGAGGCCATTGTGCTTACACGCCTCAAGCATAAAATCTTTATCCCCATTCAATGCCGCTGAAGCATACCAAAGAGCGCTAACATTATGCTTACACGCCTCAAGCATAAAATCTTTATCCCTCATCAATGCCGCTGGAGCATACAAAAGAACGCCAACATTATGCTTACACGCCTCAAGCATAAAATCTTTATCCCCTTTCAATGCTGCTGGAGCATACCAAAGAGCGGTAACGACACCTCAAGCATAAAATCTTTATCCCCCTTCAATGCCTCTGGAGCATACAGAAGAGCATCCTCATTGTGCTTATACGCCTCAAGCATAAAATCTTTATCCCCCTTCAATGCCTCTGAAGCATATGCAAGAAGACGAAAAGACCGCTTACACGCCTCAAGCATGAAATCTTTATCCCCCTTCAATACCTCTGAAGCATATTGAACAGCATTTATATTTAGCATAGTCAACGCGAGCATGACCTTTTTATCCTCTCTCACGCCCATAGGGAAAAACTTAATAGCAGTGACATTTAACGCAGCAGCCTCGAGTATAAACTCGATATCACCCTGCAATGTTTCAGAAGCAAGCAGAATAACCCATTCATCTTGCTTGACCGCCGTAAGCATAAACGTTTTATCTCCTCTCAATTCCACAGGATAACGCTGAGCAAGCGCTTCGCTATGTTGCTCAATCACCGTGATCATGACATCTTTTTCATCGAGCATGGCCTGAGGAAAATGCTTAATAACCCTGATATTTTGCTTAGCCAACTCAAGCAGGATCGTTTTATCCTTTTGTAATTCGAAAGAGGCATACTGAAAAGCTGCAGGGCATTGCATAACCGCAGCAAGCACAACGTCTCTATCCGATCGCAATGCATCTGAAGCATATTGAAGGTTGAAGCCATTTTGTTTTACCGCGGCGAGCATGAACGCCTTATCTTGAGATAGATACACTGGAATACTGTAATCCTGAAACTCAAACTCTGGTGCACTCAGCTTGGTCAACCAGTCTTGTCTTAATGCTGCCATCAAATTGTCAATTAACGATCCATGTTCATCAAGAACAGAGCGAATCGATGTATTGTGTTTACCCATATTCTGGATAGGTGCAAGGCTTGTTAATTTATCTTCAGGGCTATCTTTCCCCTCACGTATATACCAATCCAGCAATCCCTTCTTTTTTTCATCGCCTAAGCTGTCCATTTTTAGTAAAGTAACCACCTCCGAGCCATTTAGCTCCAAGTCTTCATAATACTTCGAATTAAAGGGCACATCTGTATTCAGCAGAGCATCCAATGCTGATTCCTCCTGTGCTGTCAGACTCAAATACTGCTTAACACAAAGTTCCTCCCGGATTGTTTGCTTTATTTGACTCCAGTTCAGCTCTAATTTATCGCTTTCAAGCAGTTCGCGTTGAAAAGGGCTAATAGTCAACACTTTGTCTTCATTCATTCGGGTAGCGAGTGGCTTCATTTTCTCGTAAAACTTACGATAATCCTGCTGGATTTCGGTGATGTGGTTTTTTGTTTCCTCGTCAAGTCTGTCTAAATATTTGAGTTTGAAAACAACCGGGAACTGATTTTTGATTAGCGCATCGATCAAATTCTCGCTTGTCAGGCCAGAAATTAATTCACCTACCTTCGCTCTGTTTGCAACCATGAAGTCTTTACAGGCTTGATTATATGTATCTTGTCGGCTTAACGCTTCATGTTGTTTGATGACAGCCGGCGCGTCCTTGAACAACATCGTTAAAAAATCAAGGCTTTTCTCCATTATATCCGGAGTCTTGGGACCTGATCGGGTATAACCTGACATTAACAATTCACTGTAAATTTGGTCTTCCATACCACTCAAAATGTTGAGTAGTCGATAGTCACGAGAAAAGGATGCTGCCAATTTATTCTGAATAACCCTATCAGTTATATCCCCGCGGTATATATCTTTCGGATTAAGCGCACGCACACCATAGCCATCGGTTTGAGCAACGGTAAAAAATCGATTATTGCCGTGGACTTCATCTGTGGTCTGATTGGCTGTTTTTGAGACGATATCATGGCGTATTCGATGGAGCAGCGCATCAATGGACTCAGGTCGTTCAAACCCCTCCACGATGCTATTCACCCCATCATGAAACCCAGGCGTACAGTTCTCTGCCCGTTCGATCAGTTTGAAAGCAATTGCGGCCTTATAATCCTTGATGGTACTTGCGTCTACCATCACACTGTATATCGGCTTCAAACCTTCGATAATCTGATCTTTCATCTCATAGGTTGACTGCTCTCCGATATGTTCAGCAATGCGGGCAGACAGATCAAATGATGGCTGTGATTCGAAGTTATCCAAAGTAACTTGAATCAACTGAGTCAACCAGTCTTCAGGCAATGGCTCTCGAGAAGCTGCTGGTACTTTGCGCTCTGGTGGCAGTTGGTATACCAACTCAGGATTTAATGTAGGCACAGTTTTCTCCTATATTCCACATGCATTACTTGCACAATAATTGCATATACATACATTTGATTATGGTACAATATTGGAATTTTACAAATTATAATGCGACAGCCGTGCCGAGCCACGACCATTGGTCGAAACAATAATAATAATAGTATATAATACTCCAATTAATCTTAGGTAAGATCCTGATATGCTACGAATAACCACCCTCACCTGTTTATTTTTATTGTCGTGCCTGAGCCAAGCCAGCCAGCAGTCGACACTGTATCAAGTAGACATGATTGTATTCACGCATCAACAAACATCACAGCACAATGCAAATAATATCACGCCGCCACTGGCGCCTGATACGCAACATGCTATCCCGTTGCAAAATACAGTTAATGGCGCAATGACGCCATACCATACTTTACCTGCCAGTTCATCGCAGTTAAGTAGTGAATATTGGGCATTAAATCGTAAAACCAATTACCACGTGCTGGCTCATTATACGTGGTTACAACCAGCCAACAATCAAAGAGCCGTTGCTTTATCTGCTGTTAATCGCAATGGCTGGAACATTGAAGGGACTCTGCGAATTCGGCGTAGCAATTATTATTTACTGGATACCGATTTACTTTTTTCAACCCCGGGCAACAACCAAACTGCGTTTTTGTTCTCGCAAAAACAACGTCTCAAGCCTGGAACCGTTTATTATCTTGATCACCCACAAGCGGGCATGCTAATCAAAGTCCACCAAATTACTTAAATCGGTAAAGATAATGAGTCCATCAACACCTCTACGTATTTGGTTAGTTAGTGTCTTATTCGTATTATTTCAATTTTTTCTGCAACTGTCGTCAGGTGTGGTTATTGGCGAAATTATGCATGACATGCATCTCTCCGCGTTAATTGCCGGAGCATTAAGTGCTTCGTTTTATATTGTATATACAGGCTTGCAAATTCCGGTTGGTGTTCTGTTCGACTGCAAAAATCCACGCGTGTTATTGTCCGTGACTACCCTGCTGTGCAGTATTGGCTGTTTTGCTTTTGCCTCAAGTTATAGCTTGGTGGGATTATTTGCAGGGCGTACGCTGATCGGAATAGGATCAGCTTTTGCATTTGTGGGGTTATCCCATTTATTGCGAGAACATTTTCCGTTACGTCAATTTTCATTCATGATAGGCCTTTCCGAAACCATTGGTTTGCTAGCCACAGTCATCGGGATCATTAGTCTGGGCTCGATTGTTTCACATTGGGGCTGGCGATATTTTATCTATGGGGCGGGTGTTATGGGAATCGTAATATCCATGCTAGCCTGGATATACATACCGGCTCAACCCGCTTCAAAAACGCCTATACAACACTACCAACAACAAGTCTTGGCTATTCTCAAGAATAAAAAACTTTGGATTAATGGTGCTTTTATCGGGCTAACTTTTACGATAGTTACTGTGTTTGGCGCAATGTGGGCTTCATCCTTTATTCAAGTCAAATTAAACTGCAGCATAAAAGAGGCCAGCTTTATAAACGCCATATTTTTTCTGGGCACTGCGATAAGCTGTCCGACATTTGGTTGGCTCGGTGCACGATTAACGCGTCGTAAACCTCTTATTTTTGTTTCGTCCCTATCCACCACCATCCTGTTTTTGATTTTGATTTACTGGCCCACACAAAGCCATGTCTGGGTCGGTAGTTTAATATTCCTGGTTGGTCTTTGCTGTGGTGCGTACATATTGACTTATCCTATTGCTAACGAACTATCCCCGGCTGGTTCCCTGTCAACCTGTACTGGCTTTATTAATACCTTGGCTCTTGTTACCACCCCTCTGCTACAGCCTTTTGTGGGTTTTCTACTTGATTTATTTAGCACGACCGGGACGAGTTATACACTGGAGAATTATCAAAGCGCGTTGTTAGTTATTCCGGGATCGTTACTTATTGCAGGTGTTTTGGCGTGTTACTTGCCGGAGAAAACCGAAATAAAACCCACTGATCTTTTAACGCATGAATCGTCGTGATTTCCGTTAAATGCTCGCGAAACTCGTTTGGAATGGGGATCTTTTGAGCTGAATTGAAGACGATATAATTGTCTACATTATTCGATAGCAGGCTTCGCAATTCCATGGGATCCAGTGTAGCGATTACCCTGCCTGCAGAATAGAACCGTGCAGAATAATCCGTTTTGTGCGACCAATAAATCAATCTGCTTTCCGCTGCAGGCCTCTGGTTTTTAAAAGCCATGACCATGCGATATTGTGATTTTGAAACCCATTCAGGTTTAAATATAAATAAAGCCGATACTAAAAGGAAAATAACCCCGGTAATGGCAGCACATGAGACCACTCTGGTTTCGGTTTTTATATTCACATGACTGCGTTTTGCGAATTCAGCAAATAATATTGCGAAGGCAGGCAAGCTGGGAAAAACATAGGGATAGATAATATTTCTGGAAAAAGTGAAGAAACACAAAGGCACAAATATACAAAGAAGTAAGTAACTGACCCAGCCATCGTTATCTTTGCATAAAGTGGGCAACTCTTTTCCGTGGTATCTCAGCCAAACCAACCCCATAATTGGCCAGGGAAAAATTCCCAGAAACGCATAGATCCAAATCATTCCAAGGGGTGCTGTGTGTGCAAAACCATATTTGTCCCCACCCCAGCCCGGATCCATAAATCGATGGAAGTTCTCCCCCACTATAAAGTAATTGATAAAGCCAGGTGTTCTTAGCTCAGCTAATGCGTACCACGGTAGCGCAATCAACAGCATCAGTAGTCCACCCGTGATCCACGGCAAGTGTTGCCAAAGTGCTGTCCAGCGCTGCTTATGTCTCAATACCCAGAAAAAAATAGGCATACCCGTTAAAACGAGTGCAATAGGGCCTTTGGCTAGCAGTCCTAAGCCTAAACCTGCAAAAAACACATAACCCCAAACTTTGTTTTTAATCACAACAGCGTGCCAGAAGGCAAACAAACTCAGTGTCGTACAAAAAATCAGAGCCGGATCGGTCATCACAGTGCCCGCATTCAGGAAAAAAAACACACAACCGGCCAGTACCAATGTTGCGATCATTGCCACCTGTGGACCACTGCGTTTTTTTGCCAAATCCCAAACCAGCCACAATACGCCGATTGAGAACAACAGGCTTGGCAGGCGTGCTGCGAATTCGTTCACTCCAAATAACTTCATGGACAATGCAGATGCCCAAGTTGATAAGGGTGGTTTGGCCCAAAAAGGCTCGCCATAACTTTGCATAGGCGTCACCCAATTGCCCGTTTCAAGCATAATACGGGCTATTTCGCCATAACGCGCTTCGGTAGAGTCATTCAGTGGCATAAAATACATTGCCAACATGCGGCTGATCAGTAGGAAAAACAAAACCATGCGGCTTCGAAAAGGAAAACTGAATTTCCCTACGTCGGGTAAGTAGTTTGCCATGCTATTTAGCCTCTTTACGCTTTAATTGAAACGAATGACTATCCAGGTCACTCAAATATTCATCACTCATAAAATAGCCTAGCTCATGATGGCGATAGAGATGCAATGGATCTCTCACATCTTCTGACAAATTTCCCGGATGACACATGATAAGCCCGCCATCCCGACTATGATTTAAAAATCGCTTGAAATAATGCCTGTAATTTACCGCATCTTTAAAATTATAAATACCGGAAAAACTTGAGTTTGTGAATCTGGTGGGCACGTCGCCGCTGGCTCCTTTGCCCACCCTACTTGCAATTCCGCCCAGCAGAGCAATCAGTTGGCGTTTTGGAAAACCATCGGGTGATAATAAATCTAGCCAACCATTGCTGGTTTTTCGAATAAATATGCCCGGTGGAAGATCACCGTAAACCGCAAGTAGAGCTTCACGAATAACAGGCAGCTGGTGAATATGTTGATGGCCATCAATAAAATCTGGATATGCATTCATGGCGTGGGTATATGCATCAAGTTGGGCCATAATTTCTGCTGCAATGACTTCCGGATTCAAGCGTCGTAAATAGGATTGTTTCAATAAACTGGCCATTCCCGGCAGCTGAACACCATAGTTTTTTTTCCAGCGTGGACTCAGGGCGTCACCGTGGGTCAAATTAAAATGCAGACCAATATAGGTTGTGGATTGTATAGGATGCAATGCCTGATGTGCTTCATTCCACGCCTTCGAATTCACCATGCAGCTGGTCGCATTGATACGCCCTTGTTCTGCCAAGTGCACAATGCCTTCAGAAATCGATGTGTTTTGTGCGTAATCATCAGCGCATAGTATGATTTGTTTGTTTTCAATCAGGCTGGTTATTAATAGAGTCATGCGTAATTTCTTTTTTAATATTGTATAAAGGACGATTTTTCGTTTCTATCAGGATCCGACCGATGTATTCGGAAATGATGGCCAGAAACAGAAACAGAATCGAAAACAAACCTGCAGTCAGGAAAATAACGGACGCTATACCATCTGCTAGCTGTTGATGGGCAAACAATTTTTCCATCAAAATAAAACCTGCGTACACCATCATAACGATACTAATCATCACAGAAAAACAGGACATGATACGCAATGGTCGTGATGAAAATCCAACAATGGAATCCAGCGATAAAATAATTAATTTTCGAAAATTATACTTACTTTTTCCTGCAACTCTCGGTGGGCAATGATAGCTGATACTCGCCGTTTTATAGCCCACATAAGCAAACATCATAATCAAATGACGATTACTTTCTTTCATTTTCCCAAGAGAGTCCACCACTTTTCGACTGAGCAAACGAAAATTACCTGTGTCAGAGTGAAGATCAAAACCCGTCATTTCTCTGGACAAACGATAAAACAGACGGGCTGTAATTTTTTTAAACCATGATTCGTGTTCACGATTAGTCCGTGAGGCACACACCACATCAAACCCCTCTCCTGCTTTTTTTACCATATCTGGAATCAGTTCTGGTGGATGCTGCAAGTCTGTGTCCATCAAAATAACATAATCACCCAATGCATGATCCAAGCCTGCCGTGGAGGCTATTTCGTGACCATAATTGCGTGAAAATGAAATCAGACGTATGTTTTTATTGGATTTAATATAGGACATACAACGCGAAACAGTGTGATCAATGGATCCGTCATCAATCAGAATCAGCTCATAATTTGAATAATTTTTACTCAATACTTCAATCGTTTTCTCAAGATAAAGCTCAATAACAGCCTCTTCATTATACATGGGGGCTATTACAGAAATTTTGATGTCAGTCATGATGATATTTTGTCCACTGCAATTGAGACTGTATTATACCATTAATTCATGTTTTGTGGTTATCGGTATATACTATAACCTACTTTGAACATGGTGGGCACGTCGCTCCCGCTCCTTTGCCCACCCTACGCAAAACCCCAACAATAAAGGCACCTTTATGAACTCATTACAACACCTGATTGAACAACAATTCGAACAACGACAAACCTTAACCCCTGACTCCGCCTCAACTGAACTCTATGATGCGATAGAAGAGGTCATTGCAGGCTTGGATCGTGGTCATTTTCGTGTTGCCGAACAAATTAATGGCGACTGGCTGGTGCATCAATGGCTGAAAAAAGCGATCCTGCTTTCATTCCGAATTCATCCAAACCAAGTTATGGATGCGGGCGTTTGTCAGTATTATGATAAATTACCCTTAAAGTTTGTAGATAAAGAACCCGCCGAACTGGCCGACATGGGGGTACGCGTTGTCCCACCTGCCATCGCTCGTCGCGGGGCATTTATTGGAAAAAATACGATCCTGATGCCCTCTTATGTCAACATAGGCGCTTATGTTGATGAAGGCGTTATGGTTGATACTTGGGCAACAGTTGGATCCTGCGCGCAAATTGGCAAAAACGTGCATCTTTCCGGTGGTGTAGGGATTGGTGGTGTGTTGGAGCCCTTGCAAGCCAACCCCACCATTATTGAAGATAACTGCTTTATTGGCGCACGATCTGAAGTTGTCGAAGGGGTTATTGTCGAGCGCGGTTCTGTAATCTCAATGGGCGTATTTCTCGGCCAAAGCACAAAAATTTACAATCGCATGACGGGAGAAATCAGTTATGGACGTATTCCGGCGGGTTCTGTGGTAGTCGCTGGCAATTTACCCAGCGAAGATGGGAGTCATAGTCTTTATTGTGCTGTGATTGTGAAACAGGTTGATGAAAAAACCCGTGCCAAAGTTAGTATTAATGAGTTATTACGGGACTGTTAGCCCAAGGAAGGACGTTCATTAAGAGAGATTAAATAATGCATACCATACAGGATATTCTGCAAAAGCTGATCAGTTACCCCTCTATCACCCCTGATGATGCGGGCTGCCAGGACTATATGATCCAGATGTTGGAGAGCATTGGGTTTCATTGCCAACGTTTTGATAACTCACCTGTTTCCAATTTCTTTGCTCAAATTGGAACCGGCACACCGTGCCTGGTTTTTGCGGGTCACACGGATGTCGTGCCCGTGGGTGATCACACAAAATGGCTGACTGATCCCTTCCGCCTGCAAGAAGAAAACGGCATGCTGTATGGTCGAGGTGTCGCTGATATGAAAGGCAGTCTGGCATGCATGCTGGTTGCCGGGGCGCAATTTGTTAGAGCCCACCCCCATTTCACAGGCAGTCTGGGCTTTCTAATTACCAGTGGTGAGGAAGGCAATGATTATGATTTAGGCACACCCTATGTCATGGCTAAATTAAAGGAACAAGGCATTCATCCTGATTTTTGCATCGTGGGTGAACCCTCCAGCAGCAACCGCGTGGGTGATATGCTTAAAATTGGCCGTCGCGGCTCACTCAACGCAAAATTAACCTTACATGGCAAACAAGGCCATGTGGCCTATCCCCATCTGGCAGAAAATCCCATTCACACCCTGAGTCCGGCACTGACTGAACTAACCTCAACGTGCTGGGACAAAGGCAATGCACATTTTCCCCCAACAACGCTTCAAGTCACCCACATTCACGCTGGAGGAGAAGCTAACAACATCATACCCGGTGAGTTAATCCTGCATTTTAATATCCGTTACTCAACAGAACAAACTGCGTCCAAGTTGAAATCTCAGGTAGAAGCCTGTTTTGCAAACCACGGATTAAATCCAACCATTGACTGGAGACTGAGTGGCGAGCCGTTTTTAACATCACGTGGGCGATTGCTTGCCAGCTGTATCAATGCAATTAAACTGCACACCGGCCAAACGCCTGAATTATCCACCAGTGGCGGCACCTCAGACGGTCGATTTATAGCGCCATTTGGCGTTGAAGTCGTTGAACTGGGGCCGGTGAATGCAACGATTCATCAAGTCAATGAATGCGTTGCATTGGCTGATTTGAAAATACTGGCAGACATGTATCATGCTGTGTGTGTGGAGCTTTTAGGGTAAACGGTAGGGTGGGCAAAGGAGCGGGAGCGAGCCTTTAATATTTATGAGCAAGATTTGCAATTACAAGCCATATAATGTACAGTGCTGCAAATTGACTGTAATGATTAAGGTGCATAAATGACTTTTACTAATCTCGCCACGAATGAAGCTTACAGAGCTATACTTGAATATTGTCAATATGATATCAATGATTATGTATTAATTTTAAATATACAACAACTTACCTTTGAGAATTTTCTCTCTCTTGATTATGATAATAATTCACTGTTTTTCAAAACAATTGAGTTAAGTAAAAACCATTCCGGTGAGCGATGTAGTCATGTTATGCGATTGCTCGTTGAACAAGCTAAACAGATAAGTGCAAATATGAGGCTGGTAGTATTTTTATTGTCCTGCTCTAGTAGATGCAACGAACAACCATTGCAAAAAATATTGGATCTGAATTCGCCTGATAATATGAATCATAACACGGTTCATGTTGCGATTACTTTTTTTAATATTCTCAACCAATGGGCCCAATCTACTGATTATAATATAACATCTGATATTAATTACTTCAAAATAACCAGGCCGATGCTAACACAGGTATTTTTGTGTAAAAACAAAGCAATTCAGGATCAGTTTTTAATGTTTTATCATCTCTCCATATCCAGAAACTCGTTGCCATTAGTTCAACTTCAAAAATTATATCTTGAGGGTAGTATGATGGGTTTTCGATTATTCGATGTCTTAATCATGAACACATCTCAAGAAAATTTGGCCTTATTTTACCAAGAGTTGAGATTTTTACACCAAAACGGATGGATAACAAAAAAAGATCATGTGGATATTTTAACATCGCATGCTTTGGAGAAAAACGGCTTTTCACCCATCCACGAAATTCTAAGCACTAACTGTCCTGATAAAATTATGGCTTATGTCCAGGAGGTGGTATCTATCCTACCGCCCAGTCAGTTAAAGGCCATGTTAACAAAAGAGAATAAAAATCATTATACTGCAATCCAACAGGGCCTTAACAATGGCTCTAGAACGGCATCTCTAGTTGTGTCGGCACTTTTTTTAAGTTTAATCGATCCGAACTTAGGCGTATTCACACTGGATGAATGTAAAAAAATGCTAAGTGCCTCACATAAAAAACGTTTGTGCTGTGCAAATAAAACCAACTCATACGAAGTTAACCAGGCAATTAATGCTACACGACGCCGCATTAATATCTTGATCGACCAACAAAATAAAAATGCATCCGAGTTTAGTTATTCATCTGTAAGATCAACGTTAATGTACTTTAACTCAGATCCTAAAAGCAAAGTGGTTGAGCCTGCTCTTGAGTATGCCATTTCACCGTCCCCTACATTTGAAAATCCTTAGGGAACTGCGCAATTCCTAAGCTCCTATTTAAATATTTTCACATGAAGATCGTCGGTTGAACTCATCCAGGCTCTTTTCATCACTTGGGTGTTAAATGCAATGCCGATGTCACCATTGGGACTTACAGCAATCACACCAATGTCTGCTTTAATGGTTTTATTTCTGGTAAAAAGGACATAATCGCAAGCATCTTGTATTGACAGGTTGAGTTCGGTCATCATGGATATGCTATGTGCGATAACTCCTGTAATTAAATATTCACCTTCTCCAGTGCCTGACACAGCGCATGTATTATTATTTGCATAACATCCAGCACCAATCACACAGGTGTCTCCGATTCTACCGGGCAGACAGTTACTGGTACCTCCAGTGGATGTTCCTGCGGCTATATTTCCTCGTTTATCCAAGGCAACCGCACCCACAGTGCCGTGCATTTTTTTCTTGAATATTTTATGCGATACCTGGTGTTTATTGGCTTTCTGAAATGCATCATATTGATTTTCAGTAATGAAATAAGCCTCTGGCTCAAAAAGAATGCCCTCGCTTCTGGCTACATCCAGAGCACCACTCCCAGACAAAAAAACATGATTGGTTTTTTTCATAACAACACGTGCAAGAGAGATTGGATTTTTAACCCCATGAACCAGTGCTACAGCACCTGCTTTCAAATTTTTTCCATTCATAATGGATGCATCCATTTCAACCTTACCCATAGAGTTTAGAGCAGATCCACGACCTGCATTAAACAAGGGGTTATCTTCCAGGTATTTTACTGCATGTTCTACCGCGTCCAATGCACTTCCTCCTCGGCTGAGAATTTTGTAGCCGAGACGAGTAGCATAGGCCAATCCTTCTTCTGTTTCCTTGATATGCTTTTTTAAAAAGGGTGTGTTACAGCTGGCACCACCATGCACTGCAAATGCAATTTTTTTCATTATCGTCATCTCAATTGTTTTTTATTGCAGGATTTGCCAATTTTCGTGAGTTAATTGAAAACTTGCATCCTTTCACAAGCAGATGAACCTTTAAGTTTTCAACATAAACACCCTCACCTTCTTTAACGGTTGTAATGTTGGTCTGACCTATATTTCTTCCATCAATAATAACCACCATCCCTGAGCCCCTGCATTCAGCCTCAGATCCTTTTTTTATGATTAATGCAGTGTCCTCCCCCAAACCTATACCCAACTTGCCTGGATTCATTATAATGGCATGTGCAAGCCGGCCGAAGCGCCCTCTTTTTATGAAATGTGTATCAATGATGCAAGTAGGCAATAAACCAAAACCCGCCGATGTCATTAAATTACGATAAATCAATGCTTCAGTTAAATCACCTTGGGAAATCATCACAGACGACATAGTCATTGCACCGGCACTAGTGCCAGCGACAACAAACTCGCTATCGTCCTGGTATCGTTGTTTAATAATATCAACAAATGGGGTTCCACCTAAAATGGTTGATAAACGAAACTGGTCACCGCCTGAAAAGAAAATCACGGCTGCTTCTTCAGCTCGTGCTAAATAACTTTTTTTACGAGCCTCATTGCGTTCTGTAATGGGTAAAAACCCTAAATTAGTGTACCCCATTTCATGAAACACTTTTTGATACATTTTTTTGACTTCATCCGGCACTTCCGAACCCGTGGTGACGATTTCAATTTTTCTGTTTTGCGAACAAGTGAGTAATTCACTCAAAATTTCATAACGAGTAAACTCGTTCATTTGATCTATCATATCAGGAGGCGCATCAACTTTATCTTCAGCGCCACCAATGATCAGTAACTTTCCTTTTGGATACATAAGTTTTCTGCCTTATTATTAGGTAAGTCATGAAATTTACGCTCTTCCTTTTTCATATAATCAATTGCGGTAAACACATCATCAACCGTATAAAAAATAAAGGTGTCGTCTATAGCATGTTCCATAGCATATTTAATGGCTTCGAACTCTTCTGAAATGATGGTTACTTTAGGCTGTAAACCTGAATTTTTTATGCCTTGCAACAGCAGGTTGGTTAATTCCTGATTGGTCCTTCCGCGCCCGTTTTTATCATGCCGTATAATAATATCATCAAATATTTGAGCCGAATAATATCCAATTTTTTGGATATCTTCTGCTCGTCTATCCCCGGTAGCACCAATAATGCCCACCTTCTTCTTACAAATTATTTTGTTTAAGTAATGTTTTAATTCAATGAAAGCCGCTTCATTGTGAGCATAATCCATCATGACTTTAAAGCGATTAAAGTTAAAAACATTCATTCTTCCAGGCATGTTTTCAACCGTGGGATCAAAGCAATATAATGCTTTCATAATATTTATAAAACCAAAATTGCTGATTACCCCGGCAAGGACTGCCGGCAAAACATTTTGTATCATGCAAATGGCAGTTCCATAAAACGTTATGGGTATATCAGCTATTTTGGCGAGGTTACTTTTATCATGACCTCTCCTGACCACAATAAAATCATGTTCAATGTATGCTGCTAACCCTCCTGCATCACAATGCTCTCTGATGCGCTCATTATCTTGCTTACCGAACAGGGCTACATTACAGGAGAGATCTTTTTTGATGGCATAAACCAGGTCATCATCTGCGTTTAATATAGAATAACCTTCAATCGCCGTACTGTTAGCAACCACGGCTTTAACCTTCGCCAGTTGTTCCAAAGTATGAATATCATTTAACCCTAAATGGTCACTGGTAATGTTGGTAATAATACTGATATCACATTGATCAAAACCCAATCCTGAGCGAAGAATTCCTCCTCGCGCACATTCCAGAACAGCAAAATCAACCATTGGATCCTGTAACACAGTACTTGCACTGGCAGGCCCACTGCAATCCCCGGAATAGATTAACTCATTATTGATATAAATCCCTTCTGTCGTAGTAAAACCCACAGAATAGCAAGCTTGTTTGGCAAGATGAGCAATTAAACGAACTACGGTTGTTTTACCATTGGTGCCAGTCACAGCAATGACCGGTATTCTGGAGGTGCTACCCACTGGATAAAGCATATCAAGAACAGGTACCGCCACATTTCTTGCCTGTCCCTCATTAGGAGCTAAGTGCATGCGAAATCCAGGCCCTGCATTGACTTCTACTATGGCGCCATTGTCCCTGATAATTGGCTTGGTAACGGTTTCGCAAACGATGTCAACACCACAGATATCGAGGTCAATCAATGTCGATATTTTTTCAGCCATATGAATATTAAACGGATGAACATCGTCTGTTACATCCGCCGCGGTACCCCCGGCACTCAAGTTGCCGGTACCCTTTAAATACAGGACTTCACCTTCGGGTAAAATGAAATTTAAAGATAGTTTTTTATCCTTTAAAATAGTCTGTGTTTCTACATCCACTTTAATGGTCGTTAGCAAATTTTCATGATCATGCCCACGCTTGGGATCCTGGTTCGTTATGTCGATTAGCTCCTGTATCGTATTAAACCCGGTTCCTATAATCATGGCAGGCGTACGCTTTGCTACCGCGACCACTTGATGGTTAACGACTAAAAACCGATAGTCCTCTCCTTTAATGTATCGCTCCACTATCACCTTGTCCGATACTTTTTTTGCTATGGAAAATGCCTTAAGTGCTTTTTCCAAGCTATTAATATTGGTTGTAATTCCTCGTCCATGATTACCAGTTTGTGGCTTAATAACCAATGGAAAATTTATTTGAGCAACAGCCTCCTCTAATTCATCCAATGATTGCAGAATAAGGCCTTCTGGAACTGAAATATAATTTGCTGCGAGAATTTGCTTGGTCATTTCTTTATCAGCAGCAATGTCCACACCAATTGTGCTGGTTTGTGATGTCACAGTAGCCCACATTTTTTTTTGTTTGATGCCTTGTCCTAAAATAATGAGCGATGAACCTTTTGTTGAGATAACCGGGATTTTTCTTGTTTTTGCTTCATTGACAATAGAACCCGTGCTTGGCCCCAATTTTTCACTATCAAATAACCGTTTTAACTCATTTAAATCATGTTCCAGACATTGATAGTCTTTTTCCAGCGCCAAAGTCTCTACAAGATTCACTGCAGTTTTGGCAGCATATAAGCCGGCACTGTCTATCTCATACGAGAATATCACATGATATACACCCTCTTCATGAGCGCTATATGTTCTTCCAAAACCACAATCCATGCCCGCAAGCGTTTGTAATTCAAGAGCCACATGTTCAATCACATGCCCAAGCCATGTGCCTTCTTCAAGCCTCTGAAAAAAACCACCATTAATCCCAAGCGAACAACGATGGTTATATAATGTGGGTAACAGACTCTTTAATCGTTTTGTAAATCCATTTAACTGACTTGTGGGAAAAAACTCAAACTCTTCCAGATCCAGTTTGAGCTCGATTAATTTTTTTCTATTATTCGACCAATAATTTGGACCATTTAAAACTTTAGTATTTAAAATTTTCATAATGATAACCATTCCGTTGACTACAATATGAAGAGCTGGGAGGGTATCTCTTAAATATGAGATACCAACCAAATTAATATCAATATACTGATAGGTAATCCTAACAGCCAACCAATTATATAACCCACGTTAATCTCCTTAGTAGTTACCACTAGTCCATGTTAAATTAGTATGGTTCATAAAAATAATAATAGCCAATTTTTAAATGGCTGCAGCAAGCCGTTCATCCGCAATAACTTTTTCATCGACCACTTTCGTAACACAGGAGTCAGACCAAACATTCAGTGCGGTTTCCAGCATATCAATCAAACTATAGAACGGTAGAATAATCCCCATCAAGGTAATGGGGACGTTCATGCTCGCAAGCAGGCTGGTACTGAGGAAAAAACAACCCATTGGAATCCCGGCATTACCAATGGCAGCAACCGTTGCTATAACAACCCATAAACCCATCGATGCCAGAGATACATGCATGCCATTATTTTGCATTAGATATATAACGGTTGCGAAAATAAATGCGGCACACCCATTCATGTTGATGCTAGTGCAAAGTGGCAATACAAATCGACTGATTTCAGGTTTTACATGTAAATTTTTCTCAACCGTATCCATGGTCACGGGTAATGAGCCTACGGATGATTTGGAGAAGAAGGCAACCGAGAGTGCGGGCAACATGCCTTTCATCGCTGCAAATGGCTTGATACCGTGTGATTTTAGCCACAAGGGCAAAATAACAAAACCTTGCACGAGGTTAGCTAGCACGATAATCAGCAAATATTCACCAATTCCCTTAACATCAACTCCGCCGCGCAATTGAACCACTGTTGTGGTAATAAACCCAAACAAACCAATTGGAATAATGGCAATAACCCAACGCGTGATCACCATAAATAAGCCGTGAGCTCCGCGAAAAAATTGTGTGATCGTGTGTCGAGCAGGTTCATCAGGAATAACGCGTATTGCAATACCCATGACGATACCCAAAAACAACACGCTGATTACCTGGTTTTCAAGAAAAGGGGAAACAATCGTGGTTGGAATCAGGTTGGCAATATGTTGAAAATAACCCAGTTCATTGCCTTGAACAGGCGTCGGTGCTACGACCATATCTGAAGAAACAGCCACCATGCCAGGTTGAACAAGCATATATAACAGGCAGCTAATGCCAGCAGCAACCAAGGTTGTGCCCAGTGTATAACACATCGTCCGCCGCCAAACCGTGCGCATAAAACCGTCAGATCGGTAATTAGATAGTGTAACAATAATGGACAATACAATAATGGGCAAACTGATGCATTTGAAAATACGAATAAATACGTCTGCAATAAAAAAGCCCAACGATTTTAACAAGGCAATGTCTGACATACCACAAAACACACCTAGCAAGATCATCACCGTGTACAGAAATGGCGTACTCAGCCAAAATTTTACTTTATTTGTATGCATGTGAATACCTTTTATTCAATTAACCAAAAATTTTAACACGCATACTGTTTCTGTCAAGCCCCCCGAGCTTGCGCCAACTAACTATTCCAGAATAGATCCGCTGCGAGCTGGATGATTCACAACGATCTGTCACAAAAGGCCTCGCCATCCGCATCTGCAGGATTATGTTAGGTGGCTGCATGCTAGCCAGTGTAACGAGCCAATGGTGACTTCCATGCATGAATTCATCCATCAAAATCTGCAAACAGGGGTATAGTCCCAGATCTTCCAGCACATATCTATATTGGCGCGTACCATCAACAACAACACACCCTTGATTCGCTAACAGCATATCTACGAGTTGATTTGGATTTTTATCCCATACTACACAAGCAGCATTGGCTAAATCCAGTGTATTGGCAATGCCTTCCATCTGATGGAATACATGATGATTAGCCATTACCTGATTACACGATTTAATATACAAAAAGACTCCTTGCATCAAGGATAGAACCAATAGTGTCAGTATCACAATCATCATCATTGTAGTGAGTAACACCATGCCACTCTGCTGATTGTTCATGCCCTGACCCTTGTTTCAAATTCTAACTCTCGATCTCCATCCAAACCAAGATTAACCTGAACAAGATTGGTTTTAAGGTTCAGCGACATGGTTTTCACTAATGGCGTTAATTCATCCGCATGATCACGTTGATAAAACAACCCTCTTGCCTGTCGTATAAAAAATCGCTCCTGCAACCATTCTCCAACATAAACAGGCGGTTGATAGGTAAAGACCAATGGATTTGCAAGGGTCACCATTTGCCCATTAGCTGTATTAGTAACCCCAAGGACACGTTGTACTTCAGCATGATAACAATCAGCGATCAGAATCGGGCGATCATCGCGAATCGTGTTGTTGCGGGTTAACAATATTTGGGTTGAGTTTGATCTATCCAGCATCACATCAAACCAAGGGCTCATCCGATTAATTTTCAGCTCTGCGCCAATTTCAATTGCAGAAAGATTCCCATGTCCATCTCGCTGATCGAGAGTGATTAAATGATCCACGCTCAAGCAAGGTGTAAAACCTGCCTGACGGATACTATCCCGCATAAAATCCGATACCAACTGCAATTCCATAGATTCATCCATGGACGATTGAAGGTGGGAATAGTATTGTTTTGTGCTGAGATAATGATTCATCAACGCGGTGATAATAAGACTAGTCAAAAGCAGGCTGATCATGACCTCTGGTAATCCGAAACCTTGCTGTTTATTCATTCTAGCCTAGCCCGTCACGTTCTGCTGAATTGTCTAATTGTAACAAAGCATTCATGCGAATGTGGGCTTGATTAAATAACTGGCTAACGTGCCATTGCTGCGTTAACAACGCCAACGATGTGGTGGTTACCAAAAGCAACGATATCAGCACTTCGGTCAACGAAAACCCATGGGTTGTATTCATATTTATTCCTGCGGTTGGACTGCAGGCGTGAGTTAAACATATTATAAGTGCATTGCAAACTAAATAGTTGCATTTTCTTCGCCAATATTTCAATATGGTGCGAGGACTACAACAACCAAGGAGAAACAAATGAAAAAGAAAGAATTAATTGATGCAATTAGCAAGCGTGCAGGTATGGCTAAGAATGAGTCAGAAATCGCATTGAATGCTGTGATCAGTTGTTTGACAGACTTGCTTGCCCAAGGTGATTCTATCATATTACCAGGTTTTGCCAGTTTATCAGTGAAAAAACGTGCTGCTCGAACAGGTCGTAATCCATCAACAGGTAAGCCAATCAATATACCAGCTAGCAACGTTGTTAGTTTTAAAACCGGATCAAAATTAAAAGAAACAATTAACGCGCAAAACTAGCACATACTCCAAATTGTTGGGCCGAACGGCCCAACCTACAATTATTTTTATCCAATCGACTTGCTAATGAACAATATGACTGCTAGATTATATTCATGGCTTCTATGGATTAGAGGTCTCAAAGGGACTTTTGTTCAGAAGGATCTGAGCATATCAAGGACGAGCGCGGGACAAAACCTGCGTGATTGTACTAGCCAGGGCAATGCCCTGGCTTTTTTTTTTCCAGTTACTACGCCAGGTAACTTGAATGTGACAGGTAGTTACGATCAGGATAATAGGCAAACACAACTGATCCACCCTTAATTGTATTAATCACAGGTTTAGCAAGGGTTTTAGCAATAGAAGGACAACCCCAGCTACGGCCAGCTCGACCGGCTTTTTTTATGTAATCAGGCTCAACATACCAGGCGCCATGAATCACTACCCGACGGTTGTATGCATTGTCATTAAAACCTTTTTCCAATCCCTGTAAGTTTAATGAATAACCATTTGAACCCATGTAGGTATCACGGGTTACAAATGTACCCAAACTGGTTTCTTTGCTTGATGATTTATTGGAAAAATGACTGGGCGTCTTCATTCCTGAATTTTGTCCATGAGCAACAAAGGTATTATATAAAAGACGATCGTGATTCACATCAAAAACCCACATACGTTCTTTTGATGAAGGCATGGAATAATCAATAACGGTCAGCACAGGTTTTTTTACCGCACCACGACTGGTTGCTTTATGATAGGCAGCCAATGCAAGTTGAAGAACATGTCTGTTAAGATGAGGAGCTTTTTTCCCCAAGTGTTGAACTTCAGAATTTACATCAAATGAAGATTTTGAAAAAATCGTTGAACTAGATGATGCTGCATTGCAGGCCAAAATAGCCATTGAAATTAAGGTTAATAATATATTCATAATTCTCCAGTTTTTTTATTAATTTCACACTGTACATCGGTGCAAAAGTGGTTATTATATTAAAAAATCGAGCAATTGTAAAATCACTCGAACCCTATATTGCTTGCTCAACAAAAAAATCAGTCAATTCATTAGGTTGACTTAAACACCGCCAAACAAACTGGGGATAAAAACCAACCAAATGATAAGTAAATATACAAATGGTTCGACATTATAACTCAAAAATAGATTAAAATATAGTCATATTTTATGGAATAAGATCAATTGGAGCGATTTATGAACTCCATACATCATCCAAACCCCCAGAGACGACAGCATCTGGGTTCATTAATAACTGCGGAATCGAGTTACTAGGGGCTGTTGACATTTGCCTCTAGTATTAAGTGGAATTAACATATAAATTGGACTATTCTTTACCTGTCCCAATGCCCAGGAGCCAACATGCTTGCCAAACTTACTTTAAAGGCCCCACAAGAGTTGCGTGCCATCATTAATGAAGCATATCGGATGCCAGAATTAAGTAGCATTACAACACTGATCGAACAAGCAGCTCTGACAGATACTCAAGTCGCTAATGTACGTACCCTAGCAACACGTTTGGTTGAACAGGTTCGTACTGAGCGTAAAAAAACTACAGGCATTGATTCCTTTTTAACAGAATACGCGCTCTCCAGCAGTGAAGGGATTGCTTTAATGTGCCTCGCTGAAGCACTGTTACGAGTACCCGATAAAGCAACCATTGATCATTTGATTAAAGACAAGCTTGCTAATGCCGATTGGGCATCGCACAGCGGTCAAAGTGATTCTTTTTTCGTGAATGCAACCACTTGGGCGTTGATGTTAACCGGCAAAGTACTCACCCCTGAAAAAGCCGAATCAAGCTTAAGCAAGGCGTTGATGACACTGGTTAATCGCAGTGGTGAGGGTGTTGTGCGTAAATCAGTCGATACTGCCATGCGGATCATGAGCAAGCAATTTGTCACAGGCCGTACAATTAAAGAAGCATTGGATCGCGCGAAGAAAAAAGAAGCCGTGGGCTATCGCTATTCTTATGATATGTTAGGCGAAGCCGCCCTCACAGCACAGGATGCTGATCGCTATTTCAAAGCCTACACCCAAGCCATTGAATCCATGGGGGCAAGCGCTGATTCAAAGGCCAGTCTATATCAAAAACCCGGCATTTCCATTAAATTATCAGCCTTGCATCCACGCTATCATGAGGCTCAACATGAGCGAGTACTGGCAGAGTTAACTCCGAAATTACTGTCTCTGGCACAACTGGCCAAACAATTTGATATAGGATTAACCATTGATGCTGAAGAATCTGAACGTCTGGATCTATCACTCGATGTGATTGAGAACGTATTTAACCATGATAGCCTGTCCGGCTGGAATGGTTTTGGTCTGGCCGTGCAATCCTATCAAAAACGCGCCTTTTATCTGCTTGATTGGCTGGCTGCCTTGGCTCGAGGCAAGAACCGTCGCATTATAGTACGTTTGATTAAAGGCGCTTATTGGGATAGTGAAATCAAGAAAACCCAAATGCTGGGACTATCTGATTATGCCGTCTTTACTCGAAAAGTATTTACCGATGTATCTTTCCAGGCATGCGCTAAAAAACTGCTAACCATGACCGATGCTATTTATCCACAATTCGCAACACATAACGCATACTCCGTCGCGCTGATTTTAGGCCTGGTTGGTGATTATCGTGATTTTGAATTCCAATGTTTGCATGGCATGGGCAATGAGCTCTATGCTCAAATCGTTCCAGCCAGTCAGTTTGGCATACCCTGCCGTATCTACGCACCTGTTGGCAGCCATGAAGATTTACTACCCTATCTGGTTCGTCGATTACTTGAGAATGGAGCCAACTCGTCATTTGTCAATCGAATTGTAGACGACAAAACCCCGATCTGTGAGTTAGTTGAAGATCCCGTGAGCAAGGCAAGGCATTTACTGAGTAAAATCAATCAAAACATTCCACTGCCAGCATCTGTTTTTTTACCTGAACGTAAAAATTCTCCAGGCATTGATCTAACGGATAGAGCGTGTGTTGCCTCGTTGCAAAAACAACTGACAAACATGGAGCCATTTCAATGGCAAGCGGCTCCCATTATGGCAACCAGGAAAACCACGAATAAAAAAAATCAATCCGTCACCTCTCCTCAACGAGCAGAGCAAATCATAGGTCATGTTACTGAATCCACATCGGATGATATAGAGTGGGCGTTAACCCAGGCGACTAACACCTTTGACACATGGAGTAAAACACATGTAACGGAACGCGCAGCCATTCTTGAGCGCTTCGCCTGCCTGCTTGAAGACAATATACCGACATTTCTTGCCTTGGCATGCCTTGAAGCAGGAAAAACATGGAATGATGGCATTGGTGAAGTCCGGGAAGCCATTGATTTTTGCCGTTATTATGCTGCACAAGCCGAAAAACTAATGTCCAGACCGCTCAAGCTACATGGATATACCGGCGAGCTAAACGAGGTGACCTTGCATGCGCGTGGGGTGGTGTTGTGCATTAGCCCATGGAATTTTCCGCTGGCAATTTTCACCGGTCAGGTTCTTGCAGGCCTTGTAACCGGTAACTGTGTCATCGCTAAACCGGCTAATCAAACCCCCTTGATCGCACATTTTGCCGTAGAGTTAATGATCCGAGCCGGAATTCCAGCTGGTGCAATGCAATTGTTACCTGGTCGTGGCTCAACGGTAGGCTCTGCATTGGTTGCGGATAAGCGCATTAAAGCGGTTATTTTTACAGGATCTACCCAAACCGCCAACTTGATTAATACTACCCTAGCTACACGTGGCGGCGAAATCATCCCGTTGATTGCTGAAACTGGTGGTCAAAATGCGATGATCGTTGATTCATCAGCATTGCTTGAACAAGTCACTGTGGATGTATTGACCTCCGCATTTGGTAGTGCTGGCCAACGCTGCTCCGCCCTACGGGTTCTTTTTGTACAGGAAGAAGTTTATCCTCGCCTGGTTTCATTACTCAAAGGTGCTATGGCAGAGCTTCGTGTGGGCGATCCGCGCTGGCTGTCAACGGATGTAGGTCCGGTCATTGATAAAGACGCATTAAAGATGTTAAAAACGCACGTAGCAGATATGCAGAAAAAATACAGTATAATTTACCAATGCACCTTGGATAAGGATACTGAAGCCGGCCATTTCATGCCCCCCACCGCCATTGCGATTGATTCCATACACGCCTTGGAAAACGAAGTGTTTGGCCCTGTACTGCATGTGATTTGCTTTAAACAGAATGCGCTGGATGACGTTATTGCGCAAATCAATCACACCGGTTATGGGCTGACTCTAGGCATACATAGCCGCATCAATAAAACCGTTGAATACATTCGCCAACGCGTACACGTAGGCAACTGCTATGTAAACCGCAACATGATCGGTGCCGTGGTAGGCTTGCAACCGTTTGGTGGCGAAGGGCTTTCAGGTACAGGACCCAAAGCGGGTGGACCGCAATATTTGCAACGCCTGTGTCATGAACGTACCTATACAATAGATACGACTGCGGCGGGTGGTAATGCGAGTTTGATGTCGCTACCCGAATAAAATGAGTAGTTACCTTTCTGGACTTAATTACTGGACTTTGGAGCAAGTCCTAATGATTCAGACAGAATGGAAACCACTAGGGTATTTAAACTGACACGCTCCCGTTTAGCTTGTCTTGTTAGTCTCGCATGCAGTGAACGTGGTACGCGTTGTACCCATTTCCCACTCTGATTTTCAACATCACCAGGTAGAGGGATGTCTCTATCTTTTTCTTTTGCCACAGCAATCCAGCATTGTACAGCGTCATATCCATTGACGATGGCCTCATCAACGGTTTCACCATCCGACATGCAGCCAGGAAGATCAGGGAATTCAATTAGAAAACCACCACCATCGTCAGGAGTTAGCTCACGAATAGTGAATGGATATTTAGGTATGTTCATTATCCATCTCCAAAGTATCAATAAGAGCAATAAACTTTTTAATATAAACAGGCTTGATTGGCCGATGAGCGGGAACACAAAGCAGGTCAATCCAGTCAGGATGATCAAATACCACATGACTACCGCCTGTTTTACGAATAGCCACACCGTAGTGCCTGGCAATGGTTTCCAATTGTTCAATACGCCAGTCCTTTGGATTGGCTCTCATTTTAACAAATGTTTTTTCGCTTTTAGTCATAATATAAATTATACTATATGTAGTATCAAAATCCCAATGAAAAGAAACAATTTTAATTAGGGTCTGTCAACAGCCCCTATAATTAACGCTATTTGATTCACATCAGGAGCCAACATGAAAATGATAATTCTTATTATGACGACCCTGCTCATATGCCTGACCACTTTCCAAACCCAGGCAGCTACATGCCCTAACCCCGAAACCAGCTCATTACAATGGGGCGAAATACCTCCCCCATGGCTTGCCGATCCATTCTCTGATCACGATCCTCAGGGAGATAAAAACACCCGCTTTGTACGTGCTAACATCATGGTCGCTGGTATCGGGCGTGGTATAATATGCAATTACAAAAACTCCATTGGCTATTATTCAATCTGGTGGCCCGTCAGTGTCAAAATCCCAGCTCGTGTTGATTATAATTGGATAGAAAGCAATATGGGGTATGCTTGTTATATATCGCCAGAACAATGTGTATTTTATACTTCTGAGGGCTAAAAATTCGAGTCAAGGTAGTGAACACGGATGACGTACCTACAGAATCCCTCAAATGTTTGCCCTGGGTGTGTGCCAGTTAGACTGCTCCACGATCTGTTGGATGGCTTCGCGAAATGGACAGTCTACCGTCGGTTTTTGAAGCAATGCTTGGGATAACGTACTCTCTGGGTCGCTCAATGCGCGATGGAGTTGTTCATCGGAAACTTCAGGAAGAGCGTTGATAGCATTGATAATGGCATTTAATTTTTCAGGAGCATTTACCCAAATAGCCGCGACATGGGTATGGTTTGGTTTTAGACATGCTAACTCATTAATGATGGCCTCCCCGAGTTGAGGGCATTTTTTAAGCGATAAGCTAAGCTTAAAGATTGGGGTTATATCCTGCGGAGGAAGTGGGGTCGACATGTTTTCTTCGACTTGATGTGAATGGGTGGTTTGAAGCAATGTGCCCAAATCGGCATCCTCATAAAAGCGTATTGCGTGGGCCTGACAGGTGTCATCCAGGCGGAATTGATTTTGAATACAAAGATTAAATACGGGATCATTAGGAAAGTATTTGGGGTACTTTTGGTTCATATATTGGATGAAGGCTTGTTGTTTTTGTTTTGGAATATCTAATTCATGTAAGCGATCGTCCATTTGGGTATTATTCACTGTATTTTCCCAAGCTTCTTTTAAGCGCATGCGGTTGCTATCGTTTATTTGTTCAGCATAATAGTTCCTGATGAATTCACGTAATTCAAGTTTAACCATATCTAACGATAAGGTTTTCAAGAGCATATGGCCTTGCACAGCCTGAAATAATCGGCGTTTAACCCCGGAATAGCAACTGGGCTTATCACCATCCAAACGGTCATAATATTCGTAAATAGTCTGTCCTCTTTTATCATAACTGATTTTGCCATGCTGATTTTTCTTTATGCGTCGCTCATCCCAATTGTGTGCACGACCAATATGCGCTAATTCATCGACAAAGTGATCCATACGAGTAGCAACGGTGTGGTCGTCACAAAGTAACGTTTTATCGGGATCTTGGGTTGCTAAAAAAAGCACACTGACTAAATTCTCATATTCAGGGAACGTCGACCATTGGTTTTGGCTGTTGGGTTCTCGATTGACATAACTGGCGTGGGTATGCATCCAATGATTGGGTTTTGATAAATAACGCAAAGCGGTATGATCTTTATTTTGATAGTATGCTTTGAGTGCCCGCTCACTGTCTTCGGTTGTAAACTTCAATTCTAATTTCATATCCTGAAAATCCTCCCAGTCCAGGGGAAGTTTGATTTCGCGGTGATTGATCACAAGTGTCGCGGGATGTGCTTGATAACGCTGTGCAAGCTGTTTGCGTAATCTCGCCATGATCTTATCCGTGCCTTCTTTCAATTGGGGCTTGTAACGCTGAATGACAGCGTCTAAACGTTGCGCTTCATCTTGCGATAAGGCCTGCATGGATGATTCTGCATCCCTGGCCAGTGCGGCGATATCGAGGTCATTCTCTCCGTTGTTTCGATAATTCTCTCCGTTGTTTCGATAATTCTGTCTGTCGTTGCGATAATAATTCTGTTCTCGCGCAATCCGATTGATTTCAGGAATCGTTAGAAGAAGGCTGACGGCCTGCTGATTGTTTGTTGTCATCGCTAATTCGAATAATTCATTGGGGCGACCAGGCGTGACTTCTTGATGAACCAACGCTTTCACCGCAGGGATGTTCAAGAGAAACCGAATATTATCTTCCAAGTTTCGATCATTGCGACGAATTAAATGTCTTAACATATAAAAAGCAAAGGTTGCCTCTTCGGAAGGAAGATCAAAGACCCCATGAGGGTTTTGGTACTCAAAAGTGCTCATTTTCTGATGAAGCAGGATTAGTTGCTGATCAACAAAGGGCCGCACATCGTTGCGGTATTCGCTGTCATGTGATTCTGCGTGGATAAACACGGGTAGAAAGGGGAGAAGTTTTTTTCGTATTTCTGTATTCTGCGTTCGGTTGAACGCCTCGAAATCACATGCGGAAAGCATGCTATTTAGTTTCTCTGAGGTCGTGGTGAGCGCGAGCAGTCGATTAACGACCCAAAGATTTCCAGATGAAGCAGCTTCTCTAAAAGAGGCATCATGGTTTGAATGAATGATGGCTGAGACCTGATCTTGAGGCAGATATTGCCAATATTTGTCTTGTAGCAATTGCTCGAATACGGCCGTGTTTCCCTCTGCGGCGAGATAAAATGCCCGATAATCATGCTTGGTCAGCATGCTTTTTAGCGTCTTTGTCGATGACACGAGTTCCATTACTCGGGTAAACAGAGGTCCATTGTCTTGCCCACATGCGCTAAAAAAAGCCGCGTAATCATACGTCTCAAGCATGTCTTCTCGGTTTTCGGGAGGAATCAGGGGGATGATCTGGTTAACTAACGCGAGATTGCCTGCTTTAACGGCATTACGAAAGACACTGTACTCCCATGCTTGAAGCATCTGCTGTGTTTGAATGGGATCAAGATAGCCGCTTAATAATTCAAACATTTCAGTGGATAGAGGGCCCCATGAGAAAGCTTCATAGTTGTTTTTCTGAAGAATATCGAGCGTTTTATCGTTGGTATAATCAAACATCGTCTTCAGAACGTTAACATTTCCCTGGCGAATGTTTGTGTAGATGGGTTTATATTTATCATGTGAAAGCAGTTTTTTCTTATCTTTGGCATAGTTAAAAAGGGTGAGCACGGTATTGGCCTCTGCTGCCTCACCCAGAAGTGAATAAAAACAACTCTCATTTGCTTTTTTTAAAACAAATAGGATCCTACACAGTTGATGGATGACCGCTGTGTTATTCGCTTGATAAGCTGCGCGAAAAAACGGTTCTGGATTATCACCAAGCATTGTCTTGAGCGTAGGGATATGAAATAAAAAATTAAAATCAGCTTGTCTGTTTTTTTCTGAGATTAAACGAAGCATGATCGATAAATTCAGTTTAACGGTTTTTTCGTTTAGAACAATCTGCTGAATCTCTTGTGGGTTTGTTCGAAGCCGACTGATTTGTTGATTAATAAAGAAGATTGTTATGTCAGAGTAGTTTGGGTCATTGGCAATATCTGAAAAAACATAAGGAAAGTAAGCCGTGAGTAATTTGGTTTGATTACCCTTATACGCCTCTCTTAACATGGATGGGCAAGATGAGGATCTGTATAAAATTAATTCCTGTGCTTTGTTGGGTACTGATTCTAGTAAAGCAATGATCATGTTCTTACGATTTTTCCCCTCGATTTTCATGAGAATATTGTACTCATAGCTTCCAAAAAAACCCCACAATATACCTTGTTGTGTATGGCGATAGTCAACCAGTATTTTTTCTTTGTCGATGCATATTTCAGCGTATTTTTTCATGCGAACAATATCGCCATCAAGGATTGATTTAATGAGGCGTTCGTTAATTTTTTGATGATAATAATGAGCAATGAGTGGGTTTTTAAAGAGTGTCAGGTCGCCGTCGTCTAGCATTTTATCAATATCAAGGTAGTGTTCTATTGTAAAAATAAGGCTTATGTAGTTATGAGCAATAGCCACAATCAATGCTTCATGGTTATTTTGTTTAATTAATGTGATTGCTTCTTCAGGCGAGAGACTGTTTAAAAGGTGAATCATCTTTAAAAAACGTTGACTTTTTATGGCTTCGTTAAATGCGCGAGGTATTGCTTTTTTTAAGATGTTATTTAAATCAAGGCTCTTATGTTTAAGCAGTTGATGAAAATGAGAGGTCAGCATGTCTATCGTATGATTTTCGCTATGGTCGAAGATCATCTCAACCAGAGGCCAATTTTCTTTATTAGCCGCCTCATGAAGGAATTGATAGTCATGCGCTGCAATGATTTTTAGGGTTTTATCGGGCGCGATGGCTAAAAGAGTTGCCAATAGTGTGGTTTCTTTTTGTTCTGTTACCTCATGCAATGCTGCTGCAATGGCTTGCTCGTTTAGCGGTGATTCCAGCATATTCGTGAGAGGAAGTGTTAACGCTGGGCGTATAGCCTCCATGGCAAGACCAAGAAAGCCGAAATAGGAGGGAAGCTCCATTAATCCTGCTGAAACCAAGGCGATAGCAAGGGAGGTGAGTACTTCTTTACCGGCTTGAGCGGAGGGATTTTTAAAATCAAATATTTTTTGCAGGATAGGCTGATGGCCTAAGCGTGCGGCGATACGAAAAATCTCATACTGATTGGCTTCGAGCAAGGTTAACAGGTATGTTTTATCGAAACCATCGTAGAGGCGATCAAACAAAGAGGCACGACCCAAGGCTGCACTGAGCCGTAATTGCTCGGCTGCGGGCAGTTGCATTTGATTGGCCGCCTCGATCAAGGCGGTATCGTCGAGTTCTGGATGGCTGTAGGCAAAGGCAAGCCATGTAGCGGGATCATGTTTCACCGAATCCGAATCAAAAGGTCCGCGTCCTTGTTTCATGAGCTGGATAATTTCGTCGCTCAGGCCTTGTTTAAAAAAAGTATTCCAGACAATCACTGGGATAAGGCGGGCTTCAGGGTGCGCTTGACGCTGCGCTTCGGAACGAAATGAAAGCATGTGCATGTCTCCTATCTTTTCATAGAGTATAGTTTATGAGCGACTTTTTGCAATGTATTAACTCAATTCCGGGTGAATAACAAACCCCATGAATATTTGCCGATTTTCAGCTATCATTAGATTTTTGATTTCAGGAGTCGACATCATGCAAGTTGGTCAAGACAGTCTTTCCACGAAAGCACAGTTACACGTAAACGGTAAATCATACCATTATTATAGTCTCAAGACAGCCGAGCAGAATCATTTCAAAGGGATCAGCCGACTCCCCTACTCGCTTAAAGTCCTGTTTGAAAATTTATTGCGCTTTGAAGATGGTTCAACGGTAACTACCCACGACATCCAAGCCATTGCCAACTGGCTCAAAACCAAAACATCTGACCATGAAATCGCTTATCGGCCAACTCGCGTATTAATGCAAGACTTTACCGGTGTGCCTGCGGTTGTTGATTTGGCTGCCATGCGGACTGCTGTTGAAAAAATGGGGGGGAATCCAGATAAAATATCTCCACTGTCACCGGTTGATTTGGTCATTGACCATTCCATCATGGTGGATAAATTTGCTACACCGGACTCCATGAAGGTCAATACATCCATTGAAATGGAACGCAACAATGAGCGCTATGAATTCTTGCGCTGGGGTCAAAAGGCATTTGCCAACTTTCAAGTGGTTCCACCGGGCACAGGTATTTGCCATCAGGTCAATCTGGAGTATCTGGGTAAAACCGTTTGGAGCAGTGAACATAACGGTGTTTCCTATGCCTACCCTGATACACTGGTCGGTACAGATTCACACACAACCATGATCAATGCATTAGGTATTCTGGGTTGGGGTGTTGGCGGAATTGAAGCTGAAGCGGCCATGCTAGGCCAACCTGTATCGATGCTAATTCCTGAAGTGGTTGGATTTAAACTGCTGGGTAAATTGCCCGAAGGCATTACCGCTACCGATCTCGTGCTAACTGTCACACAAATGCTGCGCAAAAAAGGCGTTGTCGGTAAATTTGTTGAATTCTATGGCCCAGGTCTTGCCGAACTTCCACTGGCAGATCGAGCGACCATTTCTAACATGGCGCCTGAATACGGCGCGACGTGCGGGTTTTTCCCGGTCGATAAAGAAACGCTGCGTTACCTGAAATTAACCGGTCGTGATGAACACACCATTGCACTGGTTGAAGCGTATAGCAAAGCTCAGGGCATGTGGTATGACAAAGACAGTGAAGATCCCATTTTCACTGACAGCATGAGCCTTGATCTTGGCAGCATTGAGCCTTCTCTGGCAGGTCCAAAACGCCCGCAAGATAAAGTCACTCTGAAAACATTGCCAGTAGAATTTGATGCTTTTCTTATCGAGTCAGGCAAAAAAGCCGAGCAGGACAAAGCATTTCCTGTCAAAAATCATGATTTTGAATTGCACCACGGAGATGTTGTTATTGCGGCCATCACCAGCTGCACCAACACATCAAACCCCAGCGTATTGATGGCGGCGGGTCTTGTGGCCAAAAAAGCATTGGAAAAAGGTTTGCAACGCAAGCCTTGGGTAAAATCATCTTTGGCTCCAGGGTCAAAAGTGGTGACTGATTATTTAAAGTATGCCGGTTTGCAAACATACCTTGATCAGCTGGGTTTTAATTTAGTGGGTTATGGTTGCACCACGTGCATTGGCAACTCAGGCCCCCTGCCAGATGCCATTGCTCACAGTGTGACAGATAATGATCTGGTCGTGTGCTCCGTTTTGTCAGGTAACCGTAACTTTGAAGGTCGCGTTCATCCCCAGGTTCGTGCGAATTGGTTGGCATCGCCTCCATTGGTTGTCGCATACGCCTTATGTGGTACTACCTGCATTGATTTGAATCACGATCCTATTGGCCAAGATAAAGATGGCAATAACGTTTATCTGAAAGACATTTGGCCAACTAATATTGAAGTAGCAACCGAAGTGGCTAAAGTTACGGGTGGCATGTTCCGAAAAGAATACGCTGAAGTGTTCACGGGTGATGCTGAGTGGCAGGCGATTAAAACCGGCAGTGGCACGACATACGATTGGGATGAAAATTCCACTTATATTCAGCACCCCCCTTTTTTCCAAAACATGGCTGCAAAACCTCAACCCATTAAACCCATCAAGGATGCTTATATTCTAGCACTGTTGGGCGATTCGATTACCACTGATCATATTTCTCCGGCGGGTTCTATCAAGGCCAGTTCACCAGCAGGATTGTATCTGGAATCCAAAGGCGTGGCTGAAGCTGATTTTAACTCGTATGGTTCGCGACGAGGCAATCACCATGTAATGATGCGCGGGACATTTGCAAATATTCGTATTCGCAATGAAATGACACCTGACATTACAGGCGGTTTTACCCGTTATATTCCCACCGATGAAACCATGTCGATTTATGATGCCGCCATGCTATATCAAATGGCTCATCAGGAATTGGTTGTGATTGCAGGAAAAGAATATGGTACTGGATCTTCACGCGATTGGGCGGCTAAAGGTACAAACCTGCTGGGTGTTAAGGCTGTCATTACTGAAAGTTTTGAGCGCATTCATCGCTCGAATTTAATTGGCATGGGCGTATTACCCTTGCAGTTTCAGGAAGGCACGACTAGAAACACCCTGAAACTTGATGGCAGTGAACGTATCAGCATTGCCGTAAATGACCACTTGAAACCCAGTGAAAAGTTACCTGTAACTATCACATACAAAGATGGCAGTGAGAAAAAAATTGATGTTATCTGTCGTATAGATACTGCCAATGAAATTGAATATTACCGTCACGGTGGCATTTTGCAATATGTGTTGCGGAATTTGAAATAACTCGTCTTTGCGACCGTATTGTAGGGGCGAGCGGCCGCTCGCCCTTTCCATTAATTAAGGATATCAAATGAATCCTCCTAAAAAAGTCTTGAGTGTTTTTTCCTTGGTGATGATTAACGTAATTGCTGTAGATAGCCTTCGTACATTGCCCATTACTGCAAAACTGGGTCTTTCACTAGTCTCCTACTACATGGTTGCAGCATTTGCATTTTTTATTCCCGTAGCCCTAGTTGCCGCAGAATTAGCCACGGCGTATCCAAACACCGGTGGCATTTATGTTTGGGTACGTGAAGCGTTTGGCCGGCGTGCTGCGTTTATTACCATCTGGTTACAGTGGATTTACAATGTGGTCTGGTATCCCACTATTCTTGCGTTCATTGCCGCGACGCTGGCTTATCTGTTTGCACCCGAACTGGCAAACAATCGCTATTATCTGTGGGGCACTATTGTAGGCCTGTTTTGGTTGTTTACCTTACTCAATTGCTTTGGCATGAGAGTGTCCAGCTTAATCAGCATCCTGGGCGCCACGCTAGGTACCATTTTGCCCATGGCAGGCATCGCCATTCTAGGGTTAATCTGGATAATTCAAGGTCGTCCCATTCAAATTAGCCACGCTACATCCTGGTTACCTGATTTCAGTTCACTAGGCAATTTATCGTTATTTTCTGCCGTATTGTTTGGCTTGCTAGGCATGGAAATGTCAGCCATTCATGCAGAAGAAGTCAAAAATCCACAACGTGATTACCCACGTGCACTGGTTTGGTCAACCATCATTATATTTGCTACGTTAGTACTGGGGTCACTGGCCATTGTCATTGTAGTGCCTAACGATGCACTAAGTGTTGTATCAGGCTTCATTGATGCTTATGCCATATTTTTCAACGCCTACCACATGCCCTGGATGACCCTAGTAACAGCAGGCCTGATTATTTTAGGTGGTGTCAGCTGTCTTGCAGCCTGGATCATCGGTCCCACTAAAGGTCTTCTGGTCTCAGCCAATGATGGCTGCCTACCGCAGCAATTTTCACACATGAACCGCCACGGCGCTCCAACGGTTATTCTGATGACGCAAGGCGTGATTTTCACCATGCTCAGCACAGTGATTATTTTTGTAGACTCGATTAACGCCGCCTATTGGATTTTAAGTGATATGTGCGCACAGCTCGCCTTGCTGGCCTATATTTTTATGTTTGCCGCCGCAATCAAATTGCGCTACAGCCGGCCTGATCAACATAGAGCTTACAGAATTCCAGGAGGCAATTGGGGAATGTGGATTGTTGCCGGGACTGGGCTTATCTGTTGCCTTGCGACCATCATGATTGGATTCGTACCTCCCACACAAATTCCAATTGATAACGTCGCCTTTTTTGAAGCTTTCCTTGTTGGCGGAATGATTATTTTTGTGTTAGTGCCGTGGTGTTTGGCGAAAAGAAATGATAAAACGTAACTATTCAGCATGCTAGTGGGTCCTTCTCCCTTTGGGAGAAGGTGCCCGACAGGGCGGATGAGGGTGTATCAAACAACACAACCGACATGTTTGTATATTTGATCCATCACTTTTTAACACAGGCGAGAACCGTTTTTTTCAATCAAATGATCTGTATTTTTTGTTTTAGACACCCTCATCCGCCCTGTCGGGCACCTTCTCCCAAAGGGAGAAGGACCCACTAGCAAGTTCTAACATGTCACAAATGCAACCTGAATTCTGGTGAATATTATCAATTTATGTAACCATAAGAAATGTTTCATTCATTTTTGGAGTTGAACATGCCTTGTGATTATGATCAACTACCTCATGCTGATATCCGCAATCTGGTTCCTTACAGACCAGGAAAATCATCAGAAGAACTAGCGAGCGAAAAAGGTCTTACTGATATTATTAAACTGGCTAGCAATGAAAATCCATTGGGATGCAGCCCGCTTGTGATGCAGGCACTGGCCGATTTAACAGGACAGAAAATTGCGACCTACCCAATGTCGGTCAATCATCCATTACGAAACAAACTGGCTGTTAAATTGGGTGTAAATCTAGAGATGATTACCCTAGGCAATGGATCCGACTCCTTATTTTGTTCGCTGCTCACCTGTTTTGCCTTGCATAATGAAAAACATATATTGATTCATGATTATGCCTTTAGCTCCTATGCCATTCAGGCTAAAACATTGGGCATTCCGGTGGTGAGTACGGCCGTGAAAACAAATTTTGTCGTGGATGTAGATGCCATGATTAGTGCTTGCAATGAAAAAACCGCGCTGATTTTTATGGCTAATCCTAATAATCCAACCGGTTTACTGGTCAATCCTGAAGAGATCAAACGTCTTTTAGTTAACATTCCCGAAACAACCATTTTTGTACTGGATGAGGCGTATTTTGAATACTCAAGTAGGTTGGACCTTGGCCCAACAATAGCATCAATAGATTTATTAAAAAAATATCCGAATCTGGTCATTACACGTACGTTTTCCAAAGCATATGGTCTGGCAGGCTTACGATTAGGATATGCCATCGCCAATCCACAGATCACAGCCCTTCTGTACCGCATTCAGTTACCCTTCGTGGTTAACATTGCAGCTTTGACGGCAGGTTTCGCGGCACTGGATGACGATACATTTATTCAGAACACTGTACTACTTAATGAACAGGGTATAAAACAGATGCAACACGGACTCACTGCGTTGGGTTTATCACATTTTCCAACAGCAGGGAATTTCATTACTGTAAATTGTAAAATTGATGGCCTGCGTGTATATCAGGGCTTGCAAGACTATGGCATCATTGTTCGTCCCCTGCACCCGTATGGTTTAAATAATTATTTACGAGTGACCATAGGTACTCGGGAGCAAAACCACCGTTTTCTTGATAAATTATCCAGGGAGTTACACCATGAAAAGTGATTTAAGCAGCAGGCATTGTGAATCCTGCGAAGGGATTGGCGCCGCATTAACGCCTGAGCAAGTGACTAATTTGATGCCACAACTGGCGGACGACTGGTGCACACAAAAAGAGTGCAAAGAGATTAAAAAATCATTTTCGTTTAAAAACTTTTATGAAACCATGGCATTTGTAAATGCTATTGCCTGGATAGCCAATGTTGAAAATCATCACCCGGATCTTGAGGTAGGATATAATTATTGCCATGTGAGATTTTCGACTCATGCACTGAAAGGGTTATCGCACAATGATTTTATTTGTGCCGCGCGAATTGATAAACTATTGAAGTGAGTACATACTTAAACTTGGACATGTTAAAAAACACGTGTTGAGCCGAGGCCAACCTACTAAATCACAGGGAGAGTATTGCTATGGACAGCAAACAGAAAACTGAATATAAAAAAATCAAGCTAAATCTATTTGAAACCAATCACCAAGGCTACATTCGCTTGCTCAACGAATTTGATACGAAACTTGAAATAAGAACAAATAATGCTAGAGAACAATTAAAAAGCGAAACAAAATTTGAGCCTATTATAGATGAACTGCATGAGTTAGCAATCAATGTACGTAAGAATATACAGGAATTCCAGAGATTTTCAGAGCCTGACGCAATTCAAGCTTTAGGCTGTCTCGGCAAAGCCTTGGATGACCCAACCCCCGAGAATATGAATCAGCTAAACTTATTGATATCAAATTTTAATTCATTTCGGGCTGACGATGAAAAGCATGCCGGCGTGGTTCAACAAAGAAAAGCATTGGCAGTGGGGATAAGTACGGTTGTATTTTACCTTGCTACAATCACAGCAGCAATCGCGGTTCCACTGGTGATTCCCATGCTGCTGGTGATAGCAGCTAGCATTACCCTCCCGGTAGGCTATTTTTACTCAAAAAATCTCATGCGCCATGGTCAACGTAGGGAAGAATTTGCAGAAAACCACCAAGCTGCTTCGACTGAGTTAGGAGAGTCGATGAGAAAACTGAAAGACGCTTTGCCGAAAGCTGAGGGCAATGAACCAGATGACTCAACTAAACTCAAAAAAAAGTAACTGGAACTTGGCCCGAATGGTAACTACTCGCTCCGTAGCAAGGAACGGCCATATTTGGCGCATCTTGAACGAAAACGATTTCGAAAAATGCTCACATACCTATGTATGCTGCGCTTTTTCGAAATCGTTTTCGTTCAAGATGCGCTCAAATCTGACCGTTCTCCGAGCGTCAATATCACCCTACGAGCAGTTCCTAAGGCCTGTCGTCAATTTCTTTGCGCTGATTCGGCAGGAAATCCTTTCTATCCAATCCCATGACCACAGCCAAGGCACCTGCCACGTAAATAGATGAATAGGTTCCCACAATAATCCCAATGATCAACGCCAATGCAAATCCGTGAATATCTGCACCGCCATACACGAACAGTGAAACCACAACGAACAGGGTCAACACCGATGTCATGATCGTTCTAGAGAGAGTTTGGTTAATAGAAGTATTCATGATCTCTATAGAGCTTGCACGGCGAATTTTAATGAAGTTTTCTCGTACGCGATCAAACACTACAATAGTGTCATTTAACGAATACCCAATGACGGCGAGCAAACCTGCCAGCGCTTTTAAATCAAATTCAATGTGAAACATGGCGAAAACACCAAGAATCAGAACCGGATCATGGATTAAAGCAACTGCAGAGCTAAAGGCCAAACGATATTCAAACCGCATCGCGATATAAATCATGGTAGCCAACAAAGCGATAATAATGGCCAGCGCGCCTTTAGTAGCTAACTCCTGACCTACTTGCGGACCAACAAAATCAACCCGTTGACTCACCGCTCCAGGCAAAGCGTTCATTATCTTCTCAACGATCGTGCTTTGCTCCAAGTCTTTGTGTGGCGCAATGCTGATTAATACGTCTTTTGACGTGCCATAGCTAATGACCTGTGCTTCCTGAAACCCAATTTTAAATAAAGCTGCACGAATACCCGGTAAATCAGCCGGCTGCGTGTAAGCAACCTGAATTTGTGTTCCACCTGTAAAATCCAGACCCCATTTCAACCCGTTCACCATCAAGGCTGTAATCGAGGTCACGAAAATTAAGATAGATAGCAAGGCAGCCCATTTCCGGGCGCCCATGAAGTCCACGTTTGAATTTGGATTAAAAAATTCCATCTAAGCCTCGCTTCAAATACCAATTGATAATTTTTGTACGTTTCGACCGCCATATACTGCATTAACGATGGCGCGTGTGTAGGTGACTGCGGTGAGCATGGACGTCAGCAAGCCCAGTGATAACGTAACTGCAAAACCACGCACAGGCCCTGTTCCTACAGAAAACAACACAATACCCACGATCAACGTGGTAATATTAGCATCGAGAATCGTGGCAAAAGCCCTTTCATAGCCTGCGAATATAGCGGCTTGTGGCGACAAACCATGGCGTAACTCTTCACGTATTCGCTCATAAATGAGCACGTTTGCATCAACTGCCATGCCCACTGTCAGCACGATACCCGCAATACCTGGCAAGGTTAGTGTGGCACCAATAATTGATAATAACGCACACAGCAGTATCAGGTTAAGCACCAAAGCAATATTCGCGACCAATCCAAAAAGGCGATAATAAACTAGCATCAACACCAGAATTAACCCCATGCCAACCGCTAGTGAAATCATGCCACGTTGAATATTTTCCTTACCCAATGTAGGTCCTACAGTGCGTTCTTCAACCGGATAGATAGCGGCAGGCAATGCACCAGCACGTAACAGAAGTGCTAAATCACCGGCCTCTTTACTATCGGTTATACCTGTAATCTGGAAATTATTACCCAATGCACTTTGAATGACCGGCGCACTAATCACACGCTCTTCTCGCAGCGTTATGCGTTTTGCCTTACCATCAATGGTTTGCATGGTTGTTTTGCTTTCAACATAAACAATCGCCATGCGCTTGCCAATATTTTCACGCGTTACCTTGGTGAAAAATGACTCCCCGCCTCCCCCCAGTTGAATTTGCACATTGGGAGTTGCAGATTGTTGATCGATGCTTGAAACGGCACTAGTAATTGAATCACCACTTAAAACTACTTGGCGTTTCAATAAGATTGGACGGCCACTCATCATATACAGTTTACTGCTGATCGGCACTGATCCAGTTTGTTTGGCAATCTGCGGGTCGTTTTCCGCATCAACCAAGTGAAATTGCAAGGTTGCTGTACCACCCAGAATCTGTTTGGCGCGAGCCGCATCCTGAATACCGGGCAAATCGACAGCCACACGGGTTGAACCCTGTTGTTGAACGATGGCTTCACCCACGCCCAGCTCATTCACGCGCTTGCGTAAAATGCTCATGGTTTGTTCAATGGTATTTTGTCGAATGGTATTGAGTTCAGTGGGTGACATGGAAGCCATCAATGAAAATCCATCTTTTGATTTTTCAAACCCGAGACCAGACGCTTTTTGTTCAAGGACGGTCAGCGCCTCACTTCGTGCTTCCGTTGTCCGAAAACGCAAATCGATGCCTTTGTTCACGATATACCGTATGCCCGCATAGCGCACACTCGCTTCGCGCAAATCCTGGCCAATACTTTTTGTCATGCCTTCGTAACGACGATTAATAACACTATCAATATCCACTTCAAGAAGAAAGTGCACTCCACCACGTAAATCCAGGCCTTGCTTCATGGGCTCGGCATGCAAAACTCGCAACCAGGCTGGAGTTGATGGGGCCAGATTCAAAGCTACTGTGTATTGCTCACCCAGACCGTTTTTAATCACATCACGCGCTAATAATTGCGTGTCGGTTGAAGCAAAACGAACTTCTAATCCCTCATCACTGAGTGACATACCGTGATATTTTATTTTCGCATCATCCAGCAGTTTACGTGCATGATCTTCCAATTCCTGTGGTGCCACAGATGCTTGGGACGAAATTTGCAGTACTGGATCTTCGCTGAATAAATTGGGAATGGCATAGACCAAGCCAATCACAGCAATCGCAATCAATAAAAGATTCTTCCAAAGTGGATATTTATTTTGCATGTCCGTATAACTCGCTTACAAGGATTTAAGGGTACCTTTAGGCAAAACCGTGCTTACAGCACTGCGTTGCAAACTGACTTCAACACCTTCTGCAATGCTCACTTTGATGTATTGCTCATCAAGGCTCATCACTTTAGCCAGCAAGCCACCAGATGTAATCACTTCATCGCCTTTTTTTAATTGACCAACCAGCTCACGATGTTCTTTAGCGCGCTTATTCTGCGGTCGAATTAACATAAAATAAAACAGCACAAAAATGGCTGCAATCATGATCATTGAAAACGTTCCATCCGCCTGAGCGGGAACTGCTGAACCAGCTGTCGCAACAGCAGTACTGCCAAATAAACTCATTTTTATCTCCTATTTGAGTTTGGACAAGCCACATGCAAAAACCCACATGTGGCTTATCCAATGATTTGCGTCACATCATATCGGGATTTACAGCCGGCGTAAATGAGGAGCATCCATATTTTACCCATTCAACCCCGCAAAGCTCACATTGTGCTGGATCAAAAATCGCTGACATAATAATGGCGTATGTTCTAGCAAATGATGCAAATATGCCCGCGTTAATTGTTGCTTACATGTTGGGCAGTCGCATTGTTCATCAATTACACTAAAATCCAAACGTTGTGTATCATCTTTTAATAAAACTATGCCTTCCTGACAATACAGCTTCCCTTGACAGGCATCTTGTGCAGGAACATCTGACGCGAGATATTCGACGCCCAAACTTGCCAATTCTTGCATCAAGGGCACACTCAGCTCACCGCCAACATAGCATGGGATATTTTTATCTGTCTGAAATGTCTGAATTTTTTCTACTAACGAGGACATTGGGGTGGCTGCATCGTAAAGAAAATACACCCCATATGGCTTATCAGCATACTGTGGCAGATCAGCTGGGGCAAAAAATGGCAATATGGTTTCCGGCAATGATTGCCATGCATTTTGCATACCTTCAGGTAAAATAACCCATTGAGGTTTCAGTTGCGTAATTAACATGACAATATCATCAGGCGTATAACGTCGGCGACTTCCATCATATTCAGACCGTAATGTATACCCGCCTTCCCTGTCGATTTCAGGCATAGTAGCATTCAAAACCACACTACCCTTCCATCCTGTGTATGTCGTCAAATCAGGCAAGGTACTTAAAAACTCCAGCCCGGGCTTCATTAGCAATGAGGTTAAATCATATGCAGCCATGCTAACACCCAACTCCTGCCAATTTGCCACAGTGAGACAACGCCCTGCTTCGGATGTAAAAACAGGAATAAAACAACTTCGTTGATTTTTCATGATTAATTCACCCCTCACAACAACAAGCTAGTATCACCATAACTAAAAAATCGATATCCATTTTCGATTGCTTCCCGGTAAAGCGCCATAGCCTGCGTATGGCCAATAAATGCCGACACCAACATCAACAGTGTTGATTCTGGCAAATGAAAATTGGTGATCAAACCATCGCATACTTTGAACCGATACCCCGGAGAAATAAAAATATCTGTATCACGACTACAAGCCTTTATTTCTCCATCTATCGCGGCACTTTCCAAACTACGCAAAGCCGTCGTTCCTACAGCAATCACCCGCTTTCCAGCAGCATGCGTCGCATTAACAGCATCACACAGTGCGTCCGTCACGGTAAACCGTTCAAAATGCATTTTATGATCTTTGATTTCATCACAACGAACCGGCCGAAACGTCCCAGCCCCCACATGCAAGGTAGAATAAGCTATCGATACCCCACGCCCCCGCAAACTCGCCAGAACAGCATCATCAAAATGCAAACCCGCAGTAGGAGCTGCAACAGACCCTTTATGACGGGCATAAACAGTTTGATAACGCGTTAAATCCTGGGACTCATCTGTTCGGGTAATATAAGGTGGCAAAGGCACATGACCAATATCATGCAACATCGTATCCAGTGAGCCATCAACATGGCAAAGAAACAAATCATCCTGCCGTCCCAACACATCAATACGCCAATGATTATCCAAATGAATAACACCACCGGCTTTAAGGGCTTTACTAGCTTTGATATGCGCTAAAAACTCACCATTCTCCAGTATGCGCTCAACCAGCAGCTCCACCTGACCACCACTGGCTTTCCGACCATATAAACGCGCAGGTATCACCTGACTATCATTCATCACCAGCAGATCACCTGGTTCAAGAAAATCCGCCAGTTCCCTAAACGCATGATGCTCACAACGTTCTGTTTCACGTTGATAGGTTAATAGGCGGGAATCACTTCGATTGGGTAAAGGATATTGCGCAATCAATTCCGGGGGTAATTCAAAATTAAAATCTTCTCGTTTCATTTTACAGCCTGAATGGTCTTTAGTGCTCTATAATAGCACTAAAATACATGGATATCGTCACATTATTATTGTAAGATGTCTTGATCATAAAAATGAACAAGGATGTTGCATGCGAATTATGAAGACTTTTTCCTCATCCCTGCCCCACTTTTGCTAATGCTGTTTTCGCTGCTATTACCGTTTACCAACGCTTTAAACAAGGAATTTACTCATGATGCATAGGTTGTTTGGTAAACTGAGATTAGCTCTCGCTTTTTTCCTTCTGGGGGTGACTGCCTCCTATGCTGGAACCACCGGGCCTCTTTTTAATGTGTCAGCGTTAGGCCTTACGCTTACTATCAATACCACCCCGCCTAATCATTACTACCCTGCCGCGGGGATTAAAATTAATACTCTGGGATATGCGCTCTCAACTGCCAGTGCTCAATGCTCTAACGCTAACAATGGTTTTTGTTTGTTTCCAGTCAGTCATAACGCGCCTGCTTCTATTGTTCTTGCTGGGCCTTCCGGGACTGTTGGATTTACTCTTTGTCTCAATGGGACAGGACCTCTCTCGTGTCAGCTCTTTTCACTCTCTGTTGTGGCTGGATGGACTTGGGAAGGAGGGAGTGAGATCACAAATGTTACTGGTACTTATGGCACTTTAGGCGCTCCTGCTTCGGGCAATATTCCTGGAGCGCGTAGTGGCTCTATCAGCTGGGTCGATGCCAGTGGTAATCTGTGGCTCTTTGGGGGGACTGGTCTAAGTACTAGTAGTGGCACAGGTTCACTCAATGATTTATGGAAATATGACATTCAGACTGGATTGTGGACTTGGGTTAGCGGGAGTAATACAAAAAATGCTCGTGGCACTTATGGCACTTTAGGCACTCCTGCTTCGGGCAATATTCCCGGGGCGCGTAAGGACTCTATCAGCTGGACCGATGCCAGTGGTAATCTTTGGCTCTTTGGGGGGAATGGTCTTGTTCCTAGTGGCGCCGCCATCGCAGGTCCACTCAATGATTTATGGAAATATGACATTCAGACTGGATTTTGGACTTGGGTTGGCGGGAGTAATACAAAAAATGCTACTGGCACTTATGGCACTTTAGGCACTCCTGCTTCGGGGAATATTCCCGGGGCGCGTAGTGGCTCTATCAGCTGGGCCGATGCCAGTGGTAATCTTTGGCTCTTTGGAGGGAATGGTATTGGTAGCAGCAGTGGCAGCGCGAATGACCTCAATGATTTATGGAAATATGACATTCAGACTGGATTTTGGACTTGGGTTGGCGGGAGTAATACAACACAAGCTAATGGCATTTATGGCACTTTAGGCACTCCTGCTCCGGGCAATATTCCCGGGGCTCGTAATTTCTCTATCAGTTGGGCCGATGCCAGTGGCAATCTTTGGCTCTTTGGGGGGAATGGTTTTGATAGTAGTAGCAGCTTCGCAAGTCAACTCAATGATTTATGGAAATATGACATTCAGACTGGATTTTGGACCTGGGTCGGGGGGAGTGATACAGGCGATGCTACTAGCACTTATGGCACTTTGGGTACTCCTGCTTCGGGCAATATTCCCGGGGCACGTAATAGCTCTATCAGCTGGGCTGATGCCAGTGGTAATCTTTGGCTCTTTGGAGGGCTAGGTTTTGATAGCGATAACCTCTTGGGTGACCTCAATGATTTATGGAAATATGACATTCAGACTGGATTTTGGACTTGGGTTGGCGGGAGTAATCTAAAAAATGTTCCGGGCACTTATGGCACTTTAGGCACTCCTGCTCCAAGCAATATTCCCGGAGCCAGGGAACGATCTATCAGCTGGGCCGATACCAGTGGTAATCTTTGGCTCTTTGGGGGGAATGGTTATGATAGCGCTAGCAACGAGGGTTTTCTCAATGATTTATGGAAGTATTGATGGTCTGTCGCATTTGATGGGACAGACCTGATTGAATCTTCTGAATTAAGCCACTTTACAAAGATGTTTTTTTAGATGTTTCTTAATCGCACTCACCATGCCATTTATATTAATTTCACCGACGCTTTTTTAAAATTATACTACAGGATGTAGTGGATGGAATTTACCTATCTAACGCGATGCTCAACTTTTCACGGAACAATTCGAGCCCGGGCTCGGTCACGGGCGCGGGCTCGAATTGTTCCGTGAAAAGTTGAGCATCGCGTAAATTAAGGATAATATTATCCTTTCAGAATTTGTTTTTGAGATAAATTGGCCGTGAAAACCATTTTAATAATCAACATGCAAGCGCAACGAGAACATGCTCAGGATCATTTTTAATCGCCCGCAACAATGCCTTTGCAGGACCAGTTGGCTCACGTCTCCCCTGCTCCCAATTCCTCAATGTCCCCAATTTAACATCAATTAATTTACAAAACTTATCTTGCGTTAATCCCGTAGCTTTTCGAATATCTTTAACCTGTATCGGATCAACAACAAATTCCCGGGATGGTGCCCGTTCACCGTCAATAATTTCATTCATTTGAGTCATGCTTTCAACTAATTTATCAAACAAACTGCTATCCATGATCACCACCCCTCATTTAATTTACGTAATATTTTCTTTTGTTTTTCAGTCAAATTATCTTGTATGCCTTTTTTATAAATCAACAACAAGCGAATTTGTGCATCGGCAGTTAAGTAATAATAAATTACTCGCACACCACCCCGTTTTCCTTTTCCGTTGGCCGCCCAACGAATTTTACGTAATCCACCCGTATCTTGAATAACATCTCCCAATCTGGGATTGTCAGCAAGATAACGTTGAAACTCCGCGTATTCATCATCTGTTAATAATTCGTATAAATCTGCCGTGAAAATCGGGGTCTCAATAAATATCATCGTTAATAAACTATTGGATTACTATATTAAAAGTATACTCCAGACATTCGTGTAAGTCAATGGCGCACGCAATGAGGTTTCGTTGATGTCTTAAGAAACCACCGTTTGATAAAACAATAAAATAATTAACAGCTACCCATTGCTTCATCAGAGGTGGCTTGTATTAAAATCCCG
>Ga0206878_10049_pt1 | contig 51296 bp, 50 predicted proteins | sample Alteio_BWOrgCont_8_FD_152621 | JGI IMG/M metagenome (GOLD analysis project Ga0206878, IMG submission 152621) | Enriched cells from forest soil in Barre Woods Harvard Forest LTER site, Petersham, Massachusetts, United States -... | ecosystem: Environmental > Terrestrial > Soil > Temperate forest >... | reverse complement strand
GCCTATTTCTGCCGGCGATAGATAACGGCCGTTCTGCACTTCAATATTCTGTACTTTATCAAAGTTGCTGGTAACTGCATACCCGGTAATATTGCTAATATCAAAATCGCCCCGTTTTACAGTCATGTTAGATATCGGTAATACCAACGAAGCATATTCAGCATCGGGCATTTGTGTCTCTACTGCTCTTATCTCTGCTAAGCTCATGCTCGGCCTGCGCCAGTATTCCCACCACTTATATTCGCCCCCGTCATCGGTCCATGGCCACCTGTTAATATAGATCTCATCGCTGCCCAGTGTAGATACTTCTTTATGGATATTATCTTTCATACTGTCCAGCGCAGTCAACACAGCTATGATACAGAAAATACCAATGGTAATACCCAATAGAGACAAAAAAGTACGTAGTTTATTTACCCGCAGTTCCTGCAAAGCCTGTGTAACACTGGTGGTAAATATCTGACCGAAACTATTCATTGGTAAGCAAATTTAATCGTTGCAGGTTAAATTCCTGATATAATAAACGGATACGGACCATAAACAATAAATTTGCACAGCAACAAACACACAAACTTGCCATCTGCTATTTCTTTTCTTATTAAAAACAAGGCGCTAAGGATACCCCATTTTAAGAAATACCTGACTATGAGGGTATTGGTAACACTGGCCTTGAATATGCAGTCTACAATTATATATTTTTGGGTTTACCACCTTACTAATGATGTTGTGCAGTTAGGTAAGCTTGGCTTGTTTGAGGTGATACCCGCTATATTATGCTCCCTGTTTTCTGGCCATTTTGTTGATATCAGAGAGAAGAAAGGCCTTATATTGCAATGTGTTATAGGGTATATTCTGCTTTCTGCATTTTTTGTTTTTTTATCAACCCCCATGTTTGGGAAACAAGCATCTATTTCAACTATTATTAACCTTGTATATGCAGGCATATTTATAGGTGGCGCATTAAGGGCATTCATTAGTCCTGCAACTTTTGCCCTTATGGCTGGCCTTTTACCTCGCAAGTATTATGCTAACGGCACTACCTGGAGCAGTGCATCATGGCAAATAGGTTTTGTAGCAGGACGCTTGCTTGCTGGCTTTATGCTTGTATTCGGCATTGCTATCAGTCTTACGGCCACTTTATTGATACAATTGGGGGCACTGGCAGCAACAATAGGCATACCGCGACAAGCCGTAGTTAAAAAAGTTAAAGAGCCGATTCTTAAAAGCCTTCGCGAGGGTATAAAGTTTGTATTTAGTACACAGGTTATCTTGGCAGCCTTATCATTAGATATGTTCGCAGTACTATTTGGGGGAGCTACTGCATTATTACCAGCATATGCAAAAGATATTTTGCATGTTGGTACTATAGGTTTTGGTTGGTTATGTGCAGCGCCCGGCATTGGGTCGGTGCTCACACTCGGTATATTATCTTTTTTGCCACTCAAAAATAAACCCGGTATAAAACTTTTGGGTTGTATTGCTGGTTTTGGATTGAGTATTATTGTATTTGGTATTTCTACCTGCTTTATGTTATCATTCTTTATGCTGCTGGTAGGTGGGATGTTTGATGCTGTAAGTGTTGTGATCAGGGGAACTATATTGCAGATATACACGCCTGATAAAGTACGGGGTAGGGTAGCTGCAGTAAATACTATGTTCATCAGTTCAAGCAATGAGCTTGGGGCAGTGGAAAGTGGTTATACCGCCAAGTGGATGGGGATGGTCCCATCAGTTGTTTTTGGAGGTTGTATGACTCTTGTAGTGGTCGGCGTTACATTTCTTGCAGCGCCTATGTTGCGTGTGTTGAATTTGAGTGGCGACGATAAAGCGCCTGAAAAAGTATAGCCTCTTGACATTATTAAAATATTTTTGTCCAACTGTAGCATTTTACCCATTTGTGTCTCTAAAGAATAAACAACTAATTGTTATTCTTTATGAAAAAGATCAATACAGTATTAATTACATTGCTACTTGTAACACTGCAATACCACCTTGTAGCACAAGGCATCCCAACCTTAAAGTCAACTATCAGCGGTAAGGGAAATCAAACCATCATTTTTATACCAGGCTTTGCTTGTTCTGGCGATGTATGGAAGGAAACAGTTGCTGGCTATGAAAAAAGCAATACATGTATTGTACTTACAATGCCTGGCATTGCTGGAGTACCTCCGCTCCAAACAGCTACCATAAGTTATTGGGAAAAAATCATTGCCGACTATATAATTGACCATAAAATTGATCATCCCATTATTGTTGGGCATAGTATGGGTGGTGTATTGGCATTATTACTTGCAGCTGATCATCCAGACCTTGCTTCAAAAATTGTGGTGGTCGATGCCCTCCCTTGCTTATCAGCAGTGAGCAACCCTACGTTTAAAACAAAGGAAAATAATGATTGTAGCAGCACAATTGCTATGATGACGGGTTTGAATGATGATCAGTTTTATAACATGCAGGTAGGTATGCTACCACGGTTGGTTGGCGATACTGCAAGGATAAAAACAATAGCTCATTGGGGCGTAACCAGCGACCGCAGAACATTGGGTGAGATCTATTGCGATTTTCAGAACACAGATGTACGCGAAAAAATAACAGGGATACATTGCCCGGCACTAATAATGCTGGAGCCATCTTTTGCTAACATTAAACCGGCTATTGAAGAACAATATAAAAATCTGAAAGGCGTACAACTTGTATATGCCACAAAAGGATTACATTTCATTATGTACGATGACATGGAATGGTACAATCAACAACTTGCAGCATTTATAAAGTAAGCCGCAATGATATTTGAAGAGATATACGAAGCTTACTGGAGCAAGATATACAGACTGTGTATGGGTTATGTAAATGATGCTGAATGGGCGAAGGACATTGCGCAGGAAACCTTTATTACTGTATGGCAGCAATTACCCAAATTCCGTAACGAATCAGCAATTGGCACATGGATATTCAGGATAGCATCTAACAATTGCTTGCGGCAGCTGGAAAAAAAGCAACCGGATGCCGAAAGGTGAAATACCCGTTCAGCTAATAGACAAAGTGGAGCCGGGTATGGAAGAAAACATCCGCCTGCTCTATAAATATATTAGCGAGCTAAGCGAAACAGATAGGATCATTATACTGCTGGAACTGGAAGATGTAAAGCAAAATGAAATAGCAACTATCGTCGGCTTATCCGAAACCAACATTAGGGTGAAGGTTCATCGCATCAAAGAAAAATTACTCAAAAAATTCAAGCAAAATGAACAGTGATATCGATTTAAAGGCTCTGTGGCAGCAGCAACCAGATATGCCGGTCCCCGATAAAAAAGAATTGTTTTCAAAGGCTGCAAAACTTAAAAATAAGACCCGCAACAAACTCATTACTACAAATGTATTACTTATACTCACCAGTATCTTTATAACGTTTATCGGTTGGTCTTACCATCCTAAATTAGTTACCACCAAAATAGGTATCCTGATTATGGTTATAGATATGGTCGCTTATCTGCTCGTATATAACCAATTGATACCGGTCTTATATAAAAAGGATGCAGGAGCAAGCACACATGAATACTTGCAGCAGTTTATTAGGATAAAGAAAAAGCAGGACTTCCTCAATACTACCATGCTATCTATTTACTATCTGCTGCTATCTGCCGGATTGTTCCTTTATTTCATTGAAGTTGCGGATAGAAAGAACATGGCAGCAAGATTAATGACTTATGCCATCACTTCTGCTTGGATACTTTTTAGTTGGTTCTATATCAGACCTCGTACCATTAGAAAACAACGTGCGGCAGTAGATACTATGATAAGCAAACTACAAGCGATAGATGACCAACTCACAAATTTACCTGATGATAGTCGGTATAATAGTTGAGCTTTACAACAAACAAAGTATGAGCCTTACAGCAAAATAGCGGTATGCTTTTTATCTGACCTTTGTTATAAATAACAACAAATGGACAAGAAAGTAGTATTGATAACCGGTGCATCGTCTGGAATGGGCAAAGAAACAGCAAAGCTGTTATTGCAAAATGGTTACATAGTATATGTAGCTGCACGTAGGGTGGTGATGATGGAAGATTTGGCTAAGCTGGGGGCTAAGGTACTGGAGATGGATGTTACCAACGATGCCATCATGGTAAAGAGTATAGATGTTATAGTACAGGCCGAGGGTAGAATAGATGTACTGGTTAACAATGCTGGGTTCGGCTCTTATGGTGCAGTAGAAGATGTACCGATAAGCGATGCTAAATATCAACTGGATGTAAACGTATTTGGTGCGGCACGGTTGATGCAGCTGGTATTACCACACATGCGTAAACAACATTTCGGGCGCATCATCAACATTTCATCTATTGGGGGGAAATTTGCAACTCCATTGGGCGGCTGGTACCACGCCAGTAAGTTTGCATTGGAAGCGCTGAGCGACAGTCTGCGTAGTGAGGTAAGATCTTTTGGGGTAGATGTGGTTGTAATAGAACCCGGCGGTGTAAAGAGTGAGTGGAGCGATATTGCAGCAGAGAATCTGCTTAAAGTATCAGGAAACGGGGCGTATAAGAACCTGGCTGCTAAATTTGGAGATCTTGTTAAAAAGCAAGGCCATCGTGCAGCTGAGCCTATAGTTATTGCCCGGCTGATACAGAAAGCAATAGAAGCCAGGCAACCTAAAACAAGATATACTGGCGGCTTCGGAGCAAGACCGTTATTGTTTCTCAGAAAGGTACTGTCTGACAGAATGATGGACAAGCTCTTTATGATCCCTTTAAAATAAGCAGTAGTGGCAATGGCAGTACAGAAAGATCATACAATTATAAACAACCTGCTATATTCTTGTGTAGATAAGGCACAACGGGGCAATGAACAATTTGTACCCGATCATTCATTAGGGTATATTATTTCAGGGGAAACGCATATTACCAGCAATAATGGCATAACAGTATTAAAAGCTGGCACCATTGGTATGGTAAAACGCTACCAACTGGTCAAATCCGTAAAAATACCACCACCAGATGGGGAATTTAAGGCCATTAATATTTATTTCAACCAGGATATATTGCGCAATTATAGCAGGGAGCGAAACATAGAGACATCAGGTAGGTACCCTGGGGAGGGCTATATCTTTCCAGACGATCCTTTTATTAAAGGCTTTTTTGAATCGCTGCTGCCTTACTTTAAACATCCCAGCCAGCTCAGCAATGCACTTACCGAACTAAAAACAAAAGAAGCTATAGAGCTAGTGTTGCGTATAGCGCCTCAGCTTAAAGATCTTTTATTTGATTTCACAGAGCCACACAAAATAGACCTGGAAGAGTTTATGCAAAAGAACTTTATGTACAATGTACCCATTGAAAAATTTGCACAGCTTACAGGCAGGAGCCTTGCTTCCTTCAAGCGTGATTTCGAAAAAATATTTAGTCAGTCACCAGGTAAGTGGCTGCAGGAACGGCGTCTATCAGAGGCTCACTACCTTATTAGCAAAAAAGGCAAGAGATCGTCAGATGTATATATAGAAGTCGGCTTCGAAAACCTTTCCCACTTTTCATTCGCTTTTAAAAAAGAGTATGGCATAGCACCGTCTGCTTTATAATGAGCACCGCTTGCTCCTATAAGTATAACTTAACTTATTTACTTTTTTTATCGTCCGGTTTCGCAGGTGGAGTTATATTCCTGAACGTAAAATGCTGGTCGTTACGGGATGCCGATTTTGGGCGGGCTTCACTTACTTCAAGCAAAACTCCATGATGGGTAAAGTTATTCAGCTTATTTATGGCTTTTTCTGCCTGCGCCCTATCGCTCATTTCCACAAAGCCGTAGCCTTTAGGTTGGCGGGTTTTAAAATCCATCATAATATTTACAGAGGTCACAGTGCCATATTGGGCAAAAAGCTCACGCACGTTTTGTTCACTGATGTTATTACCCAGGTTGCCGACAAGTATGTTCATAAAGAAATTTTATTTCGGCGGTATTGATGTAGAAGCTGAGGAGTTATTGTTTGCAGATCAGTTTAGAAGCAAGGAAGCCATAATAAAGGTAGCCTATTTAAAAGTAGAGCTGCTTTAAAAATTATGTGGACTGAATTTTCTCGATCGCAATACTATAGCCAGCACAACAATGCTGATAATAGCGCCAAAGAAGCACCAAACTGATATAACATAGAAATGGAACAACAGCCTTGAAATAATATATGAGACTAAAAAAAGATAGCCCAGTAGTGGCATACGCTTCACGCTTGAAAATAGGGGAGATACTATAGTCGGGATAAAATAAAGTAAGCCAAAGAACCATTTGGTGGACAATGCAAAACCCAGATCGTATTTTATATGCTGATGCTGCGCTATAGCCTTCACAGAATAGGTACACAAACAGTAAAAAAGGTAAGATCCCAATATGACTCCTGCAAGCAGTAGTGTGGCCATTATCCTTTTTCTTTTCTTGTGCTTTTCAAATACCAGCATACAAAATGGCATAAATATCGGCCATACTACCTGGGCAAATATCAGAAAGGTATATGAAGCCGGTTGCTCCCAGTTTGCATGTACTGGATTCAACAGTGCCAGCCAAAGTACACCCTCCGAGAATTGTTGTATAGCAAAGAGCAAAGGAATGCACGAAAGAATTCGTTGGGGTGTACTGCGGGCACAGACCATGGAAGCAACACCAATACCCGTTAGAACTGCACTTGCACCAAAACTTGCAGAAGGTGAAAAACACATTTAGTATCTGTGTCCATTTTTACCTCTGATAACATTATCAAAGACTGGCTAATAACCAATGAAGTGTGCAAAGTAAACTTTTATGTGGCATTGTGTTCTAAACAGATCATTAATTGAAAAATGATTGCGTAACCTTCAGATTTCCTTAACGTTAGATAGACTAACTTTATAGCCATATAGAGATAGTGCTTTTAATTCCATCTATGCCTTTCGCTCTTACGCGGCTGTAATAAATTCAGTTTTTCGCAATTATCTGTTTCAATCATTATTAATTGTCAAATTGAATTTTTTATGTGGGTTATCCTGTTTTTTATCGCCTTGTGGTATATATCACTTTTTTCACAAACATTTTTTCAGCATAGATATGCTGCTCATGGTGCCTTTAAAATGAAGAAGGGGTGGGAGCGTTTCTTTTTTATCCTCGCTTATATTTCCCAGGGTTCATCTTACATGAGTCCCCGTGCTTACGCTATTATGCATCGGTTGCATCATGCTTATACTGATACCGAAAAAGATCCCCATTCGCCTTCGTTCTCTAAAAATATATTTACTATGATGTGGCGTACGCGCAATATCTATTCAGATATATTTAATGACCGCGGAGAGGCTGTAGAACAGCGTTTTACTAAAAATGTACCCGTTTGGTCAGGCTTTGATAAATGGGCAAATTCAGCCTACTCCCGTATCATTTGGGTGGGCTTGTATGTTACGTTTTTCGTCTTGTATGCAAAGTCGCCATGGTTGTATTTGTTGCTCCCAATTGTAATTACAATGGGTGCCTTTCATGGTGCGGTCATTAACTGGTTTGCCCATAAATACGGATATAAGAACTACATTCTTAAAAATACTTCAGAGAACCTGTTTAGCGTCGATTTTCTGATGCTGGGCGAATCTTATCATAACAATCACCATAAATATCCATCGGCTATTAATTTTGGCAAACGCTGGCACGAAATAGATCCTATTTACCCGGTTATACGTTTGTTCGCATGGATGCGCATCATCGAAATATCGGCGGCCCCAGCCCTTGCAGTGCATCATCATCACGATTAATAAACTATTTGTCCTGTTTTTTCAGCAAATGAACAATACCTGCATGGAATAATTTGGTAATTTTGCTTTGTAAGCAGGGGTTTATTAATTTACACTCCGTTAAAACAGTCCTCTTTACATGATAGAAATTAAAGTTCCCACCGTAGGTGAATCAATAAGTGAAGTAACCCTGGTGAAATGGCTGAAAAAAGAAGGAGATTACGTAAATCGCGATGAGGTAATATGTGAATTGGAATCTGAAAAGGCGACTTTTGAACTCAACGCCGAACAAGCAGGGATACTGCACCAGGTAGCGCAGGAAAATGCAGTACTGAATATTGGCGATGTAGCCTGCACTATTGATGAAACGGCTCCCAAACCAGAGGGCGCACCTGCTCCTGTACCACAGCCTGCAAAAGCTGAGGCACCGAAAGCAACAGCGGCACCAACTCCTGCTCCTGCACAAAGTGATGTAAAGGCTACCCCGATAGCACAGGCCATTATGAGCGATAAACAGGTAAAACCTTCTGATGTTAAAGGTACTGGTAGCCTGGGCAGAATATTGAAGAACGATGTGCTTGACGTTATAGCTAACCCGGGCCGTAAAAGCGGTACAGAAGCGTTTAGCCGCGAAGACAAGCACGAAAAGATGAGCAACTTGCGCAAAACAATATCGCGCAGGCTGGTAGAAGCTAAGAACAGTACTGCCATGCTTACCACATTCAACGAGGTTGATATGACGCGTATCATGGAGATACGTAAATTATATAAAGACAATTTTAAAGAAATACATGGCGTCAATCTTGGCTTTATGTCATTTTTCACCAAAGCTGTTTGCATTGCACTGCAGGAATGGCCTGCTGTAAATGCTTATATCAGTGGTGATGAATTGGTGTACCATGAATATTGCGATATATCTATAGCTGTATCTGCCCCCAAAGGGTTAGTAGTGCCTGTTATACGTAATGCCGAAAGCCTGAGCATGGCTGAGATTGAACAAAAAGTTGTTGAGCTGGCTAAAAAAGCACGCGACAACAAATTAAGCCCCGATGAAATGGCTGGCGGTACCTTCACCATTACTAATGGTGGGGTATTTGGTTCACTCATGTCCACGCCTATTATCAACATACCGCAGTCTGCCATATTGGGTATGCATAAGATACAGGATCGCCCTGTTGCTATAAATGGTAAAGTAGAGATTCGCCCAATGATGTACCTGGCTGTAAGCTATGACCATCGTATAATAGACGGCCGCGAGTCAGTAAGCTTCCTGGTGCGAGTAAAAGAATTGCTGGAGAGCCCAGATCTTTTATTATTTGGCAAGGATCCGGTAAAAACACTTTTAGAACTTTAATTAATTGATTCAGATAGCAATAGCCGTTTCCGCAATGGAGCGGCTATTTTTCATTATCGCACATGCGCTACATCTGGCAACATATACATACAATTACCGGCAGCTACAAGGGCGATGTGCCATTGGCGCATTATCTTAAAAATCACTTCAGGCAGCATCCCAAGCTGGGTAGCAGAGATAGAAAGATAATAAGCGAAATGTGCTATAGTTGGTACCGTTGTGAAAAAGGTATTATCGACGCTCTGTCCATTGAAGAAAAGATGGGCATATGCTTATACTTGTGTGGTAGTGATTCAAAACATATACAAGCCTTCTTGCCGGCACTTTTACAAGATGTTGAACAGCCTGTAACAGCGCGTATCAATAAATTGCAGTCAGATTTTAATATCAATGCTATCTTTCCATACAATGTAACATTATCTAATAGTATTAGCATCACAGAATGGCTGCGGTCTATCATTACGCAGCCCGCGCTGTTCATTCGCATTCGTAAAAGCAGGGAGAAGTTATTGTCGATATTGGATGAAAATAATATAGCTTACAAGCCCATTGATAATAATTGCCTTGCTTTACCCAACGGTGCGCAAATTGATAAGTTGCTGCCCGCAGACAGTTACGTGGTTCAAGATCTTTCATCTCAAAGAACAGGTAATTACTTCCTGCCACAAAAAAATGATAAGTGGTACGATTGCTGTTCAGGGGCAGGGGGTAAATCGCTACTCTTAACCGATATAGAACCCACCGTACAATTAACTGTTACAGACCGAAGGGAAAGCATTCTACATAATCTTAAAGAAAGGTTTAAACTATATCACCTAAAACAACCTGTAGCTCATATTGCAGACGTGCAAAAGGCTGAAGGGCTGAAAACGGTACTGGGAAAAGCAGACTTTGACGGAATTATTTGTGACGTCCCTTGTACAGGTTCTGGCACATGGGCACGTACTCCAGAACAACTCTATTTTTTCGATTCTGCGAAGCTTATTGAAATAAGCCATTTACAAATCGCTATTGCCACCAATACTGCAAGTTATATTAGGCCTGGAGGCAGATTTATATACATTACCTGTTCTGTCTTTAGTCAGGAAAATGAAGCTGTAGTAGCTAGCCTATCGGCAGGGACAGACCTTATTTTGGAAAGTATGCAGGTGTTGAATGGTGTAAATGAAAAAGCTGATAGTATGTTTGTGGCCGTACTAAAAAAGCCTGATGTGCTATAGATGATGCTTGGTAATACCTATATCCTGCGGCCAAGAATAACTTTGAAGATAGCCTTATCTGTATTGTTGGTAAACCCCCATCCATAGCCTGCATTAAACTCCCATTCAGGGTTAAAATTGAGATCCACAGCTACAAATATTTGCTGTTGCTGTTGTTGAAAAGTATCATATTGAAAAAATGGGCCAGTACTGCCGTAGTATTCTAGCCCCAGTGCTATCGCTTTGGTCACATCGTAGCTGCCCTTTACGTTTGGCGAAAATATAAAGCCACGGTTCTGATCTGGCCCGGAAAAGCTTTTATCCAGCGTGGGGTTTAGCGAAATGTATATCTTCTTTATTTTCTTGTCTATTATTGGTCTTACTTCCAGGGTACTTGTGTTGGCAGAATAAGCTTGCTTCTGCAGGCCATATTCCAATGAAAGGCTTACACCAACAGGCCAGTGCCATGCATCAGGCGCAGCTACCCTTGGGCGTATGTGCGACCCCACATATGCAGTGCGCCCGTCGTTGCCTATCGCGTTAAAAAAATAAAATCCTGTTTCAAACCATGGCGTCCAGCCGTGTGTTATTTCTACTGTTTCATGTACAATATGGTTGTCTGGCAGTTGGCCATCTACTTCTTTGGTAAACCCCGACAGGGTATAGTTACTGTGTAGCTCCACCATGGTGCGGCCTTTAGCCACGGTTTCTGATCCATATACTTGTATCTCGTAATTGTCTTGGGCTTTTACTATTGAGCTAAGTGCTAAAAAAGGTATGGCTATTATTAAGTATTTTAAAGAAAAACCAGCAAATGTCATTAAAGAAGGTATTTACATAAAATTATAAACAAATAGGCATTGCTATTTTATTAAATTGTTTCCAATAGTTTTGGATTATAATACTTTGATTTTTTACGCTACACATTTTCAACAGTATGACAAGTTATTGTAGATTGCAGGGCAGAGGGGACTAGAGTAGTGCTTAAAACTGAATTTTTGAGAAAGCCTGATATTATTATGCTTCTGCAACGAACCATATTGTTTGTTACACCACTACTTATCTTATTTGCATCCTGCAGCACACCTCAGCAAAAAGCCCAGAAATGGTACGATGAGACAAAAGCAAAAATATTAGCTCAGGGGGCATCTCAGCCAGACAGTGTAGTCACCAAATTCAATAGGGATAGCTCTTATAAAGAGGAGCACTTCTTTTTTCACGGCAATATTTATTGGTTAAAAGGCTATGAAAAGGGGAAATTATCCCTTGAATCACATTATACCAGGGATGGTAATTGGCGGTTTACACACGAATGGTGTGGTGATGGCAGATTTGATTTTGAAGGTGTTATGTACCAGGACAATGGTTATGGGCTTTCAACCTGGCGTTACTGTAACGGAAAAATTGAAGAAGTAGGCGTTCGGTATAACAACGAAGAAATAGGCACCTGGAAATACTATAATGAGGATGGTACTTTTAAAAAGCAGGTAGATTACCTCATTAAAGAAAGCCCGGGGCCTATGCCGGCAATTAATTCCGGGCAATAGCTCATGGCTTTATTGCCCGGAATTTTAATAATTACTATCGCCAGTTTGTTAGAAATATTGTTCGCTTCAGGCTTATTTGATAGCATCACCATGCAATCGCTACGTTCTTTTTGTAAATACGCAAAAAGCTATAGATCCTTTCTAAAAAGAATCAGGTAGATAAGAATAAATACCTGTTTAGTCGTCCATCTTATTTACAGCTGACACCGCTGTTTGTAGATGACTGTAAATGCTTTATTGGCACGGCTTGTTTATTAAAAAAAGCATTGCAAAATATCTATCGCATTGGGTTTGTGGGGTTAAAAAGTTAAGGGCTGGCAGCTCAATCACGCATGTTAATATTCAGCCGATTCTTTTTTCCTTTTATGGTTACCTGGTTGGCCGATAAGTAGTGGATATACTTATCATATACCGACTTGGGTTGCTTGTCTCCATTTATGTACAGGTGGTTACCATCTTTTTCAATTTCAAATCCTTCGCTTTTATCTATCAAGCCGTCATACTGCATTTTATCCAGCATTCTTTTATAAGGATCTCCTGCAATGTTTGGGCTATGATGAATTTCCTCACTTTCTCTTAATTCTTTACTTACAGTTTTGATGACATTTTTCATGATTGTGTCAGACAGTTCTATTTGTATGTCCTTCATTGCACCTGATATATCTGCTCCTATCTCATCCCAATCTATTTTATCTAATTGCTTTTGTATGTCCTGCACATTCTTATCATCTTTCATGTGTATTTCTACTTTCTTGATCTTCTTGCCCGCTTCTTCAATTTTTTTGCCTGCATCTGCAAATTGCTTATCAGCATCTGCAAATTGTTTACCTGCAATAGCAAATTGCTTGCCTGCTTCAGCAAAAGCTTCATTTATCTTTTCAATGTTCGCAGGATCTGAAAGCGCATTAAGCGCTATTTTTATAGAAGTCCCAATAGTATCGTCGTCATCGTCTTTTTTGATAATTATAACTTTATGCTTATCTGGGTTATCCTCGTTTTCTCCTTCATTTATACCCTCATCTTCCGTATTGTAGTGTTTTACAGTACTGCTGCTATCTGTAACAATAGTTGCCTTCTTCTCTTTCTTCGTGTTATCTTCCCTTACTTTCTGTGCAAAACCGGGGGTGAACCAAAATAGTGGTATGAGCAACGCCATACATACTAATACCACCCCAGGTATGTAATGCTGTGTAACCGGGTTCTTTTTCATTTCTATGATACGTTTTATGCGGGTGAATAAATGATACTTATTACCGGTAGCTGCGAGGGTAGCTGCTGGGGCTGTGCGGTATTGTTCCAACTGGGCCAGGGCAGTGGCATATTGGTAGGGCTGTTGGGTATATTTTACTACCATATCGTCACAACAATGTTCTCGTTCGCGGCGAATAATGCCGTTTACCAGCCATACAAATGGATTGAAGAAGAGTATCGTTTCTACAAATACCTGCAGCAGGTTCAGCAGATAGTCGTGTCTTTTTATATGTGCCAGCTCGTGCATCAATATAGCCTGTAGCTGCACGTCATCAAGTTGGGTAAGTATAGTAACCGGCAGCAGGATGTATGGCCTTAAAGCCCCCATCATTGCCGGTACTTTTACCCGGTCAGAGAGATACACCTTTACATTGCGTACGATATTCATCTGCTGCATGAGCTGTTCTAAATTAGCCTGCGATTGCTGATGATATATAATACCTTTTGTGCGGTAAGTAAATATGCTCAACATATTCAAAATCAGCCGGGTCATCATCAACATTAACCCGGGGATATATAGGTACCAGAAGTAGGGTAGGTAATATTCAATAGTGTATAACAAATTCGCTATACCTGGTCCAGAGCCATTATAAAATGTTGAGTAAGTATGTGCTGCACCTATACCGCTGGATGTCTGTATCATATAGGATGCTGCCTGGTAAGCTTGTGCCTGGCTTATCCAATCACATATGAACCATATGCACATAGCACCCAGCGTAGTATAAGAAAGCGCATACCGTGTTGATGCGGCAGCATTTTTAAGAATTATCAATCCTATCCTTAGCAAGATGTAAAGTATTGCTCCTTGCCAAAGCGTTTGTAGCAGTGCCATACCAAGAGAATGGGAGGTAACTAATACTATTGATGATAACCAGGGTGTCATAACGTACTCTTTAGAGGGGTTAATGTTTGTTTTCTATTTTCTCCAGATATGCCTTTATTTGTTCCAGTTCATCGGGTGAGGTCTCGTGCTTACCCAATGCCTGCATCACCAGTTGGGCTGCCGATCCGTTATACACCTGGTCTATCATCCGTTTCAATATCTGTTTTTGGGTTTGCTCTTTATTTACAGCTGCCTTATATACATGGCTCCTATTGGTTTCGTCACGTTCCAGCAAGCCTTTTTGCAGCATGATCTGCATGAGCTTTAGGGTAGTGGTATATCCTGCATCTTTTTTACGACTTAGTATATCATGTACATCACGTACGCTGGCCGGTCCAAGTTCCCACAATATGCTGAGTATCTCTACTTCACTATCGGTCGGTTTTATTTGCTCTGACATGTTCTATTATTTCTTCTACGAATTATTTCGTAGCAAACGTACGAATGTTTTCGTAAATAAGAACAAAGCACTTTATAATTTTATTTTCTTAACGAATGCACTTCATTTCTGAGAAATAGAAAAAGAATGGGAAAGAGGTGATTATGTAGGCATAAAAAAAGCGCCTCAATAGAGGCGCTCTTATATGTATGTCTTGGAAAGTAAATTAAGCTAAAGCTCCTACTCTTTTTGCAATACCAGATTTAATGTTACCAGCTTTGTTTTTGTGGATCACATTACGCTTAGCAAGCTTATCTATCATAGATACTACCTTTGGCAATTCTGCCAAAGCTTCGGTCTTGTCTGCAACAGCTAAAAGTTTACGTATCGCGTTACGGGTAGTCTTACCGTAATAGCGATTGCGATCACGGCGTTTTTCACTCTGACGGATATCTTTTTTGGTTGCTTTATGGTTTGCCATCTAATTAATCTTATTTTGGATTATTCTTATTTAGGACTGCAAAGGTAATATAAAAAAATATTTTACAAAAATTATTTTTGCTTTTTGTAAATGGGCAAACTACATCACCATATCGCTGTATATCTGTTTTGACCTCTTTTCCAGCGATGGTTTCTTCTGGATGAATAGATCTACCTTATCCTTGGGTATGTGTAGTGCATAGTCCTTGGTAGGGTAGGTATTGTAGATAAATAGGTCGTAGTCTGGGTTCCATTTTATCAGCAATTTTTTATCCACTCCCAGGTCCATAGCCATTAGCTCCAAGCTTAAAGGCTCTGTAATATGGATGATAGACATGTTTTTCAGCTCTTCAGGAGTAAATGGTGAAGGTGGACCTGCTTTTTTTGCATCGGTAAGGGATGCTTTCGGGTTGTCAAACCTGAAATTTTCAGGTATATCGCCCAGACCTATAAACTTACTCAGGTTCTCAAAAATAGTTGCAGTAGCAATAAATGCCAATACATGTCCTTGTGTTTCCCGCGGCAGGTATTTTTTAATATCCCAGAAATTTCGGCTACCAGTCCGGTCTATAGCTCTTTGTACTACTCCTGGGCCGCTATTATATGCAGCAATTACAAGTAGCCAGTCGTTAAGCTGGTTGTATAAAATGCCCAGGTATTTTGCAGCAGCGCCGGTAGATTTATATAAGTCTTTACGGTCGTCCCTTTTTTTGTTTACGGTCAATCCCATCAGCTTTGCTGTGGATTCCATAAACTGCCATGGCCCCACAGCGCCGGCGTTAGATACTGCATTGTAGTTTAATGCAGATTCTATGACCGCCAGGTATTTAAGCTCCTTGGGTATGTCATTTTTTAGCAGCACATTATCCATCAGGGAAAAAGAAGAAGGGCTTTTATCCTGAACGAAATTGAGTGTTTTGTTATGAGCCATGAAATACTGGCGTACAAATGAAGTGACATATTCATCCATATCGCCGAAGTAAGACTTCTGCCCGGCCAGGGGGATGGGCTTGTACCCATTTACCAGGTTACCTCCTTTGGGTATAGAGCAGTTAACAAGCTCAGATGCTGGGGTAACTCCTTTCTTAATTACAATTGTATCAACACGTAGCACCTGCCCTCCATCGCGCCTTATGGGTAAGGTGCGTTGGCTATAAGATACTAATGATATAAAAGAAAGTGAGATTGCCAGTAAAAAGCCTTTGCAGTGCATGTTTTAATCGTTATAAAGCGGTGAAACCATGCGGCTCCCTTATGCGGGGAGCAGCTATTCAACTCTTAAAGCAGTGATACAGATGTTATAAAATTAGGCCTGAGGGGGTGTTGGCGGATTTGTATTTGTAGTGACCTGGGCCTTTTCTTTTTCCTTCATATTATTCTCGATCTCGGTCTTAATGCCATCTTTTGCATCGTTAAATTCACGTATGCCTTTCCCTATTCCTTTGGCTAGTTCAGGTATCTTTTTCCCGCCAAATAGAACGATCACCCCAAGCAGTATCCATATCCATTGACCCCCTTCTGGAATATGTAATAAAAACTGTGTGGGAATATTTAATATAAGCATAATCTACTGTGTTTAATGATAATCAACTAAGGCAAAAATAGCGATTTAAATCCATACTTTCACCACTTTGGTTGTATAGGTGGTATTTTTAGCATGTGTATGCGGCGTGGTGATCTGGCTTGGCTTGCAGCGTTATGCGTTACGCATTATCCATTCTTTCTCGTAACTGGCGGTTCATTCCGTTAGTGTAAACGCGCCATTTATCTATCACCTGGGCAAGGTCGTCAGGCAATTCAGATGTAAACTGTATCCACTCACCTGTAACAGGGTGCTTAAAGCCAAGTTCTTTTGCGTGCAGTGCCTGCCGCGGTAGTATTCTCAGGCAGTTCTCAACAAATTGCTTATACTTGGTAAACACGGTGCCTTTTACAATGGAATCGCCACCGTAAGTATGGTCACCAAATAGTGGATGGCCAATAGAGCGCATATGCACCCTTATCTGGTGTGTGCGGCCTGTTTCCAATCTCATTTCTACCAGGGTCACATAATTAAAACGTTCCAGTACTTTATAGTGGGTTATAGCTTCCTTTCCATGATCCCCGTCAGGAAATACATCCATTATTTTCCTAAACCGCAGGTTACGGCCAATATTGCCGGTTATAGTACCTTCATCTTCGGTCAGATCGCCCCATACCAGCGCTATATAGCGGCGGTGTACGGTATGGGCTTTAAATTGTGCAGCAAGCTTTGTCATAGCATCCCCTGTCTTGGCTATTACCAGCAGGCCGCTGGTGTCTTTGTCTATACGGTGTACCAAACCTACTCTGTGCAGCGATTCAGGATCCACTTTTTCTCCGTGCAGGTAGTAGGCGAGTGCGTTTACAAGTGTACCGCTATAGTTACCGCAGCCCGGGTGTACTACCATTCCTGGGTTCTTGTGTACTATCATTAACGCGTCGTCTTCATAGATCACATTCAAGGGAATGTTTTCTGGCAGTACATCATTCAGCTCAGCCTTGCGGGTTTCATAAATTATTATTTCATCGTCAGGCTTTACTTTATAGTTGGCTTTTACCAGTCCGCCGTTTACAATAATATTCCCCTCGTCAATGGCCTGTTGTATCTTATTCCTAGTAGCGCCTTCCACCCGGTGCATCAGGTACTTGTCTATGCGTAAAGGCTCCTGCTTGCGCGTAGCAATAATGCGCACCCGTTCCACTCGCTCGCCACTGGCGTCCTGCACTTCTTCTTCTGGTTCATCATCATCCCAGGTGCCTTCAATATCGTTCTCGCTTATCATCTTGTTGTGCTGTTATTCAAAAAATTAGTTCTTCATCCAGGCAAGCATCCTTTTAGGGTCCATCTGGTAATACGTGGTTTTGTAGCTTACAAAGCCATCAGTTACCCATAATATAGATGGTACTGAGTTACCCGCCATAGCTACAAATCCGTCTGTATTGTTATACAGCAGATAAGGTACATTTTCGGCATGGGTCTCATTAAAAAACTCATCCTTATAAGCAGTAGGGCCGCTAAGTACTATGTATATCGGTATTTCGGGGTGCTGTTTATGTATCACTTGCAGCAGGTATGCAGCTTTGCGGCAATGCGGACATGTAAGGCTTAGAAATGCTATGATGTGCTTTCCTTTCCTCAACTCAACATTTGGTTTTACATCACCTGCATAAAGCGGTGAAAGGTTGATGGTCTTATTGATCACTTCTGGTTGGGTATCACCGCTGAATGGCGCTATTATAAACGGGGCAACGAGGGCGGCCATACCCAACATAGGTGCTATCCATTCCTGGGTTTTGAAAGGCTTTATAGGGTATATATATGTCAGCAGTATCGTTACTGCTATCATGATGAGGTTTTTATAAATGGCGTGCAGCGGTGTCATGGCATAGACATCGCCAAAACAACCACAGTTGCCGGTATTGCCTTGCTGCAGTATTACTATACCCAGGTACCCCGTAAATATGGTAAGCAGCAATATAACTGCCGGATAAGTGAATGACTTTAAAAAAATATGAAAAAGCAGGAACAGTGCAAGCAGAAATTCAAATCCTATCATCACACGGGCTATAATGCCTGCAGTACTTATACTGTTAATGCCAAGGTCAAGAAAGGTCCATACAAAGCCGTCAAATGCATTGCGGCTATATATTTTTGAAAAACCAGATAGAATAAATACCACGGCCATTGCTAATAGCAAAATAGACCCTATGATACGTTTGATAATAAATGATGGGGACCTGTGCGGTCTGGATATTTCTGTCATAACTGCAAATAGCGCTCAAAAATAGGCTTTTTGTAGTTTTATATAGCCTTGGCAAAATAACTCATGCAATATGGTTGCCGTATATGCTATTGCTATACTTTGAAGAGGTGTTTCAAAAGCAATTAGCTAATAAATATTGAAATAACTTTTATTAATTCTAAGACTAACAATTATTTTGATATGATAATAGTGCCGTAAGACCATACTTTGCCATGTAGCATCTTGCAATTTCATTCAGATTGAGGACTAATACAGATAGCAGTTTTCAATGGTATTGATGCCATTATTAGTAGCGGTAGAAGAATTTGCAGTGCATTTACTTTTAGCATTAGCCTTAGTGTCTTCTATATTATATTCCTGTACAAGCGTATCAGGTAAGCCCGGTTGCCCGCTATACGATATGACGCAATGACAGATGTAATTCCTGGTGCAAGAACTCATACAGACCATTGCCGTAAATGCTAAAGCCAACAATAAAGATGGGCGAAATTTCATGTACACAATTATTTGACGGTTGAAGATAATAGGAAAAATTTAAATCGCAAATATTATGGCCTTAATAAATAACGTTCACCACTATTTTCTTGTAATTAGTACCTGATTTTATTAATGAGAATTTTGTCATATGCTGGTGTGCTTTTTTCTTTTATAATACGTAAACATTATTATTCAAAGCCTGTTTGCAAGCGTTGTTGCAAAGCAAAACCGCAAACAACAAGTTAAAGGCGGCATTTATCTTGTTATCCTTCTTATCCTTCTTATCTTTATATCCAACCGTTTTACCCCTAATAAAAAATGCCCATGCTGCTGCAACAACCTTTATCTGAAAACCTTGAACTGATAGCTCGACAAGTAGTAGAAGGCTTTATAATTGGATTACATAAAAGCCCGTTTCATGGCTTTTCTGTTGAATTTGCCGAGCATCGGTTGTACAATCCCGGCGATCCGTTACGGCATATAGATTGGCGTGTATATGGCCGTACAGACAAGCTTTTTGTAAAAAGGTTTGAAGAAGAAACCAATCTGCGATGCTGTATAGTACTGGATACTTCGTCCTCTATGCTTTTTCCGGAAGATACGGTGAAGCTGAACAAACTTCAATACTCATGTGTGTGTGCCGCAGCTCTTTTTCAATTGTTGAAAAGGCAGTTAGATGCCGGCGCACTGGCTCTTTTTGACGATCAGGTAAATTATATGTCGGCCTGCCGCTCTGCAAACAGCCACTACCGTTTACTAACTAACGAGTTGAGCCGCACCCTGCGATACAAGCCCGTAAATAAGAAAACCAATGCTGCCAAAGCTCTGCACCAGGTAGCTGAGCAAATGCATAAAAGATCACTTATTGTGGTGTTTAGTGATATGATGGACGATGCAGACAATATTGATGAAATATTTGCTGCTCTTCAGCACCTGCGTTACAATAAACACGAAGTCATACTATTTCATGTAATGGACGGCACACAGGAAATATCTTTTGAATTTGAGAACCGGCCCTATGAGTTTGTTGATATGGAGAGTGGGGAGCGTATAAAACTGCAGCCACAGCAGATCAAAGAGCAATATACTTCTCAAATGCAGGCATTTCAGCAGCTTATTGCAGACAAGTGTCATCAGTACCAGGTCGATCGCATACCAGTCGATCTATCAGCCCCTCCAGACCAGGTACTGTATTCCTTTTTACTGAAGCGAAATAAAATGCAGTAATAAAAAAATATTTCAGTACCTTTGCATCCCGTTTTGCAGAAATACAATTGCTGATTGTATGCCCGTGGCTTTAAAGAAATACTTTTAAAGTTATAAAATACTTTAAGTCAATTACTTCTGCATAGTGTGTAAACATTAAGTAAGATGAAACATAGCCGGGAATTTGAAATAGCGTGGCAGGGGCTTAAACCCGGTATCAGTACGTTCAGGTACGACATAGACGATGAGTTTATGAAGGAACGTGTTGAAGGAAACGAGTTTAAAGACTGGAAGGCAACTATAGGGCTTACCTTCGATAAGAAGAGCAATTTCTTCATGTTGCATTTTGATGTGGATGGAAGTGTGATAGTGCCTTGTGACCGTTGCGGAGACGATTTTCCCATCAAGCTTTGGGATGAGTTTGATCTGGTAATAAAACTTACAAGTGACGATACCAAGGTAATAGAAGATGAAGACGATGTTGTATTTATACCCAGGAGTGAAACTGTTATAGATATAAGCAAATGGCTGTATGAATTTGTAATGCTTAGCGTACCTTTGCAGCACATTCACCCAGATGTAAATGATGAACCAGGGTGTAACCCCATAGCATTGAATTTGCTAAACAAGCTTTCTGAACCTGCCGATGAAGCTAAGAACAGCATCTGGCAAGGACTTGAGCAGTTTAAAGAAACAGGAAAAACAAACAAACGTAAAACGAAGTAAAATAAATAACAATGCCTAATCCAAAAAGACGACATTCCCAACAACGCGGTGCAAAACGCCGTACCCACTACAAGGCGGAAGCAGCAACATGGAGCATAGATAAAGTTACAGGCGAAAGCCATCTGCGTCATCGTGCGCACTGGGTGGAAGGTAAACTTTACTACCGTGGACGGATAGTAATAGACAAGACACCTGCAACTGAAGGGGAAACTAATCAATAACGCAATATTTTCATTTAATGAAGATAGCGCTGGATATAATGGGGGGAGATTATGCCCCCGCCGAAGCCATAAAGGGTGTACAAATGTTTTTGGCCCAGGAGCCTGATGCATCTGTACACCTCTTGCTTATTGGCGACGCAGCAGCGGCAGCACAATATATGCCACTGCTTGACGAACACCAGTATAGGTACACGTTCGTAGAGGCAAGCCAGGTTATCGGCATGAACGAGCACCCTACTAGGGCACTTAAAGAAAAGCCAGAATCCAGCATTGCAATAGGTTTCGGTCTTTTACAACTTAAAAAGGCTGATGCTTTTATTAGTGCAGGTAATACCGGCGCTATGATGGTAGGTGCCATGTACACTGTAAAAACTATTGAAGGGATATTGCGTCCTACTATCGCTTCTCCGGTACCACGCACAGATGGCACATTTAACCTGCTGCTGGACGTAGGTGCTAATGCAGACTGCAAACCGGAACATCTGGTACAGTTTGCACAATTAGGATCCATATACGCCAAAAATGTTTTCGGTGTTGAAAATCCTAAAGTTGGTTTGCTTAACCTTGGAGAAGAAGAAGGTAAAGGTAATATCCTTGCTCAGGCTACTTACCCTTTGCTCAAAGAATGTACAGGTATTGACTTTATTGGTAATGTTGAAGGCCGTGATGTATTTCACGATAAGGCCAACGTTATTGTTTGTGAAGGTTTTACTGGCAATGTGATGCTTAAAATGGCAGAATCAATTTATCCCATTTTAAAAGACCGCAACATACAAGATCCGTTTCTGGATAACTTCAATTATGAAATATACGGTGGTACACCCATCTTAGGCATCAACAAACCTGTTATCATTGGTCATGGTATATCTCATGCCCTGGCATTCAAGAATATGATTGCGGTAACGCAAAAGATCATTAGTTCAGATCTTACAGAAGCTTTTAAAGCATCTTTTGCAACGCCAACAGTTTAAAATTTATTTTATAAAACTTACTTATGCATTCCGGCCCATCCGGAATGCATTTTCATTACTTGTAAGGTTTATGTCATTTGTAGCGTGTGTACGCTTTTTTAACCTTTAGCAATGCACATAATCATTGTTTTTTGTTTAAATTTGTTTTGACTACAATGCTAGGCTGTCGCTTCTTGTAACAGGGGAGAGGAAAGTCCGGACAGCAAAGAGCAGCGCACCACCTAACGGGTGGGGTTCCTGTAAAAAGGGATACAGAGAGTGCCACAGAGAATAACCGCCTTGCAAAAGGTAAGGGTGAAAATGCAGGGTAAGAGCCTGCGCTTTATACTGGTAACAATATAAAGGGGTAAACCTTGCGTGCTGAAATGCCAAATAGGCGGACGATTGAGGGCGGCTCGCCCGATGTCCGCGGGTTGGCAGAAAGAGGTGATGTGTGAGCAGCATCCCAGATAAATGACAGCCATTCCGGGACCATACGGAATAACAGAATCCGGCTTATAGGTTTTGTAGTTGTTTTGGTTAAGTGATGTGAGCGCCGGTTGATCCGGCGCTCTATTTGTTTTTGGGAGATTGTACATTTATGTTAGATTGATTATTTTCAACATTATGAACACAATTCAACCTGAAACCCCAAACTGGTCAATCCCCAGGAAAGTCTTATTTCGTTTTTTTCTGGTCTATTTTTGTCTTTCTATAGTCCCATGGACATGGCTTGGAGATGTGCCGTTTACAAATAAAATAGCACAGGCATACTACTTGTTACTGGATAGTTGCGTGAACATGGCCAACAAGTATGTATTTCATATTAAAGACCGCTTAGTGCCTGTAAATGGCAGCGGCGATACATCTTATGGCTGGGCGCAGTTTTATCTAACTATATGCACCGCAGGAATAGCATGTATCATTTGGACCTTTATTACAAATGCCTTTCCCCAATCAAAGTCAGTTGCTTACTCCATTAGGCAATTTCCTTCCCATGCGTTTGATGTGGGTTGCATTAGGTTATTCCACTCCATACCAAATATTCACCGGAGTACTTGAAGTGATAGTAGGCCTGTTGTTACTGTATCGCAGAACAATAACATTGGGTGTATGTCTTGCCACAGGCGTTTTTTTAAATGTCGTAATGTTGAACCTTTGCTACGATATCCCGGTAAAGCTATTTTCACTTAATCTATTAGCCTGCTGTCTTTTCTTGTTGTCTTATGACTTCCAAAGGATAGTTGATTTTTTTATACTCAACAAAGCTGCTACCGGCAATAAGTATTATGAGTTTATGCTGCCTAAACTATGGATGCGTATAAGCAGAATAGGCATCAAGACAGTGTTCATTTATCTGACTGTTGTAATACCATTTGAAAGCGCCTATAGTAATAGCAGACCTGTTATTGGCGATAACATAATCAAACCTGGTATCTACCATGTGATCACTTATGCTGCAGGCGATACTCTGCACCCCATAAGCAATAGCAAAGTACGCTGGACAAATATGGTTTTTGAAAGCAACAACATAGGTAGTGTTGATGACACAACAGATATGTTTAGGCAGCGATATAGAAGAGGATATTTCAACTATAAAACAGATAGTTCTAAAAAATTGATCAGCTTCTATAAAATGCCTGATGATGATAGTGCAGTGTTTACGACATCCTATAACATAAAAAGTAGTAACACAATACAATTATTGACCACAAGAAATGGCGATTCTCTTTGCTTACTGCTGATGCGAATGGATATCCTGTTCCCTTTGGCAGAGCATCAGTTTCATTGGCTTTCAGAGTCCAATAGGTAGCTATAATTTGGCTATTGTTTCGTAATAACAGTCCTTGCTACGATACCCTTATCATCTGCTATCATGATGTAGTATATCCCAGGTGTAAGATTTGTAGCTAGCTGCTCAGTTGTGTTAGTTACTTTGATCGTTTTACGGAATTTTACCCTCCCTACAATATCAGTACATTCCAAAGAAACTGTTTCGCCTATAAGGCCTTCAGTAAATACGATTGTCATTTGCGATGATACAGGGTTTACAACAGTTGCGTGATTGCTATTTAATGTAGTGTTAGCAACAGAAACATTCAATATTTCCGGGTCAACAGGGCTTATGCCGGTAGTGTTTGGGGTCACTAACAGATCTACCATAACTGGGTACTTATTAGACATCTGGAAGAGTGCATTAATAACAGCCGATGGTGCTGACGTATTGGTAGGTGCATCATTAACTGAAATACTTACCCTGTTGCCGTCGTTACCAAGTACTCTAAACGATTTTGGTATATAAGAAATGTAGTTGGTGTTGTTGATGATCCAGGGCGACAGGAAAATATGATCGAACCAATCTTTGCCGCCACCGCTGGTGCCGCAGGAATTAGGTATGGATGGTGACACTCTGGTTGATGTAGTAAGGAACTTTGCAAAGGCAGAAGGATTGCCGTCCCAGTCTGCAGGTAAGGCTACCGTTGCATCGGGATAGAATGGAGGATCGTAATATTGAAAATTAGAATTTGCAGGTACTGTTAGGGTCTGGTATACAGGTTCAGAACTGTTTCTTAAGTTAAAATCACCCATATTTATCATATTGGCCAGGTGTGTAAAATGAGTTTGGATCTGGGCCATTTCTCCGGCTATCTGTGCGCCTCTTTGTGCATAATTGCTGTTGCCCGATATATCGTGGTTATCAGTTACATAAAGGAATGTAGTGTCGTGGGTTGTTGCAAGGTTTGGGTCTTTGTAATAGAACTTATAAGTGTTGAAGTCTTCATTTTTGTCACCAATAGCTCCGTAATAAGTACAAGTAGTGGCTACAAAACCTAATTTCTGTTGGTTGTAAAATACCATGCATTCCGTGCTTGCTGCAGAGAAATTGGTGAAAGGGCAGTAGCTAAATCTTCCCGGAAATGGAGGGTTCAATACATATTTTAGTATAGAATCCTGGAAGTTTATTTCTGCTGTATAATTATTGTCTCCGGGAGCTGTTTGTATAGATCCCATTTTTTCAAGCCCAATAATATCTGGGTTTGCATATTGTACTATTGTTTGCAGGTAAGCATGATATGTGTTGTTGGGGCCCTGGCAAAGAGGATAAGAGCCATAATTCAGCACATTATAGGCCATCACGCGCAATGTATCTGTAGCTGCAAATGTGATATTACCTGTAGCTGATAACAACATTATAAGCGTAATGATCCGGCATTTCAAAAGTGTTGTACGCATTGTAAAAGACTTGAAAATTAATTAGTTAATTGGGTTGAAAAACTCGACCGATGTTACAATAATGGCATCAATGAAAAACACTTATTAACGATAGCCCGGCTAAAATGAACATGACAGCAATACATAAAACGCTGTATCTTTTTCTCATAAAAAGAGTTATTGAAAATGTCCGCTGCAACAGTTTGCAGCGGACATTCATAATTAATAAATACTGTAAATATTAGTGTTGGTTACCACTACCATCTGCTTGGTAGGCACCTATATCCTTACCTGGGCCGGTGATGGTCGTTGGTCCAAAAGTCGGATCAGCAACAATGCCACTTGGTATATTCGGCGTCCAGCTGGTATATCCCTTGCCAAGTGCAGGTGAACCTGCTGAAAGATGGAAATCGAAGCCGGTAACATAGTTAATAACCGCACCAGATGTTGAAGGAAGAGGGTAGTTAACAAACTGAGGATTATTTTTACCTATCAACGTTGGAGCATCATAGGTAGCACCCAGTGCATAACCTGTAGGAAGATAAGTAGGAGCAGGTATATCTGTAGATCGTGGTACCGTGATATAACCAACTGGGTAGAACTGATCGACGATAGAATCGGCATCACCATATTGATAGTTGTAACCATAATGGCAATTTGCAGTATCGGCAATAGGGTTACCTACAATACGGAAACCAAATTTACAATTCACTATCAGGTTGTTGTAAGCCTGGCCACGAGCACCTTGTTCGTAATTGATATCGCCACCACGACCTGTCTGTATCTGGCGGTACCCACCATCTACGTATGTGTTATTATAGTAGTCGGTCTGTGCAGTTGCAGCAGATCCTGAACCTTTATCAGATACTTTTGTACCATTAGTAGCACAACCTATAAACATGTTGTGAGATGCAATACCCACACCGCCATGTTTAGGATTGATACAATCACCACCTATATAGCCTTCCTTTTCAAAGGTGCTGCGTTGGATAATGAACTTACAGTTTGGGCGCATACCGTCGTCTACACCACCATACATCCATGAGTCTTCAAAAACAAATATCATGTTAGGATTAGCGCAATAGAAAGCCCAGGCTGCGTTACCTGCTCCCAGTGTAGAAATAGGCGGTGTAGCGCCAAATGCGCCACCAGCAAATTCCAGGTGTGTCCATTTCATTACAACAAGGTTTGCATTTGTATCGCATTGGATACCTAACCATAATTTTGAACTTGTGAAAGCTGGATCAGTAGAAGGTGCGCTAGATGTAGAAACACCATCTTGTTTAGCAATGCCGGAAACAGTGATCCAGTTTGGGGCAGTTTTAGTACCTAAAGAAATAAAGACCCCTTGTACAAGGATATATGCAGCCGGGTTTACAACATTAATGGTCACACCACTCTGCATCAAAACTGTATCGCCATGATTGACAGTTACCGGGCATGTCATCTGATATGTTTTGCCAGCCTGCAGTGTGCCTTTTATAGCACCGCAAAGAGAATCACCGGTAATAACATTGCCAATTTGTTTCTGGATGCCAGACACGCTGTTTGAAGATGATTTTTTACAAGAAGTAAAAAGTGCAAGTCCTGCTATCATGGTCAGGGTGCAAAGTTTGATTTGTTTCATTTTTATTGATTTATTGTTGTTTAGAAAGAATGTTTAGTAAAAGGATTAATCGAATTTATAACGGATACCTACCAGGTAACTTTGTCCATACTGTGTTTTTTCTACAAGTGTTTTTCCGTCTTTTAGATTTTGATAAGGTAGCCATGAAGATGGGACTGCCGGATTTTGTATTTTACTATTAGCATAGTTAAGTTCTACTATAACAGGGGTATTCAAAAGGTTATTGACTTTTGCATATGCAGACAAACCCTTTACAATACGCTTTTCTATTGAAAGACTGGTAAATTCAGTGGCTTTTTGCCAGTAAGCTAAACCTTCATATTGGGCAAGCAAATAAATATGCCTTCCCGTATATTGTTCTGCTATCTGTGCATCCAGGCCTAATTTCGGATTCTTGTATATGAATGATAAATTACCGATATGCTCCGCCTGTCCTTGCAATGGCCTTGTCTCAGTAACAGAATTAGTTACCTCACCAGCGGTTGTTTTTTGCAAATACAATACGGTATCTTTAATTGAAGAGTGGGTATAAGTGTAATTCGCAGAGATCCCGAAATAATGGAAAAACTTAGTTACCTGGAGTTCAGCACCATAGTTGGCAGCATTCCCAGACAGATTTTGTGGTTGTATCGCCAAATTTGAAGGCCCTGTAGGACGAGCTAATAAATACTCGATCGGGTCATTTATATTTTTATAAAAAACGCCGGCTAATATTTGGTCAATACCTTTGGGGAACCACTCATATCTTGCATCAATATTTTGAGCTACACTGCGTGTCAAATAAGGGTTACCGACCAGGTCAAAATCTTCTCCGGGTGTTGTTGCATGAATTAATTCAAAGAAGTTCGGGCGATTAATAGATTCGAAATACGATAAGCGTATATTTTCTTTACTGCTTAGTTTGTATTTCAAATTAAGGCTTGGCAATACATCCATATAGTTATAAGTACCTGATACCCCTGCTACAATATGAGGATCTTGATTGGAGCTATCCGATACGAAGGTGTTCTCTACCCGCACACCACCAAGGGCTTCAAGTTTATTATTAAAGAAAGACAATTTTGCCTGCGCATAGTAGGCCCATATATTTTCGTGTACAGTGTAAGAAAGGCCATTCCCGTTCCATGTCCCCAGCGGATCTTGCAGTGTAAGCTGTGAATTCTTTATACTCTGCACATTTGTATAAGGAACACCACCTATTACCCCTGCTGGGTTGATGTCATATTCATTATTAGAATTGTCCCGGTTCTTGTTCCGGTCCATAGCGCCTACTTTAAATTCTACATTTTTGCCGGCAATAGTTGGGGTGTATGTGATGTTCAGGAATTCCTGTATATCCTGGTCTGTAGTATATTCCCATATTTTTGTAATGCCCTTTATGATTGGTCCGGTAACATCAACTCCTCCTGTTTTCGGATCCCTTGAGTAATTGCTTTCTGTTGTGAATTCAGTTTGGTCAGGCATATCTCTTATCGCTTTTGACGCAGCTATTGCCCAGTCTATTTTCAGTCTGTTAAATACTTGATGCTCACCTTTAAGTGTAACATTTTGAATATTCTGTTTAATAAATTGGGTTCTGTCTTTAAAATCAACGGTACCCAATCCAGGTGCTGGTCTGTTAACCGCTGTGATCACAGAATCAATTACATTACGCTCCTGCCATTGGTCCAATAAGGCATATAACCCGGTCAATGTTATTATGTTCTGGTCATTGATACGATAGTCGATACTTGTATGTAATGCAGTACGTGTTTCCTGGGTAGAATACTTGCGTATGTCAAGGTCATCAAATTCGGGAATATTACCAGGTTCTGGCTGTGAAGCAGGTTTAAATAAGATATCGTTTGACTCCGTATATGTGTTCTGATAGCTACCAGAGAACATGACACCTAATTTGTCTTTCAGGAACCTGTCACCAACTGTCAGGCTAAATAAGCCATTAGGGGGGGCTTGCTTAGGGGTAATAATAGAAGACTTGTATGAAAAATCATTTAAAGTAGCACCATAGGTATCGCCATGACTTGTCGTCGGGCTTTTTTCCACTAGAGATCCTTTATCGAAGCTATTGTATTTCTCATCAAATAAGTTTTGGTTGTAACCTGTTGCTGCGGTTGCATAGATCACAAAATGGTCTGGAGCTTTTCTCATAACAAGGTTGGTCACACCACCAACTGCATCTCCTTCCATAGAAGGGGTGAGCGTTTTTATTACTTCGGTCCTTTCAACTATTTCGGCAGGAAATATGTCCAGCGGCACAAAACGGCCTTTATCATCCGTGCTCGGTATCTTTATGCCATCAACAAGGGTGTAGCTGTATCTTTTATCCATCCCGCGTATATTAGCATAACGGGCGTTCCCGTTAACATCGCGTTCTACTTGTACGCCAGAAACTCTTTGCAACACATTCGATATCAAAATATCTGGAAGTAATTCTATTTCCCTCGCAGACATTACGTTCATTACATTCTCACTGTTTTTTTCCAGGTTCCTTGCTTCTTCTGCAGTACCTGCTTTGTACTTTCCTTTAATTTGAACTTCATTAAGTACAGAAGACTTTTCAGAAAGATTGATGTTCAATGCAATTGTCTGAGCGTCGTCATTTACCGTAATCTTGTTTTCATACTTCTCAAAAGAAGTGTATTGTATCTCAACCGTGTATTCTCCTTTTGAGACGTTTTTTATTACATAACTACCATCAAGACCTGTAGTAGTTACATATTGAGTTCCCTTCAGCATCACTAATGCACCTATAATAGGTTCGTCGCTTTGTTTATCTAAAACGATCCCTTTCAATGTGCCGGCATTAGCTATAAAGCTGGCAAAAATCAAGGCAATAAAAATGGAATATTGTAAATGAAAGCGCATGTAAATATTAGATTTTGCGCAAAGTTTGTCGGTGAATTCTGAGGGGAATCTGAATTTTTACCTCAAAATTCAATGCTTAAAACATACTTAATGGTGTGGTAATGTTAACGCAACAAAACGACAACATTTAATTAACATAGCCGTGTTTTTTTGACATAAGAGACTGCATGACAGATAAATAAGCTGATATGATCAGGTTCAATAGAACAAATAAGAGGGGACAAATTAGTGCGCATAAAAGTGATATACTCACCCATGATTGGATAGAAGCTGCAAACTTGGCTTACTTATATAAGGGCAGCGAGAAAACAAATATACTTCCCTTACCAGGAATGCTCTTTACACTTATGTTGCCACCTTGGGCCTCTATAAATTCTTTTGAAATAGCAAGCCCCAAACCGGTACTGCTTGCTTGCGTGGCCCCTGGAACTTTAAAATAGCGGTCAAATATTTTAGATAGATATTTCTCTTCTATGCCAATACCATTATCCTGTACAGAAAATTGCACCAGGTGTTGTTGTGAAGTGATGTTTACTATAGTCTTAGTGCCTTCTGCTGAATACTTGATGGCATTCGTGAGCAGGTTGATCAGCACCCACGATGTTTTGTCTGCATCAGCAAGTACATGGGGGAGGGTTGCTGCGCAGTGTATTTCAAGCATTATGTTTTTTTGCTCTGCCTGCACTTGTACTGCCTGCACAGAGTTATTAACTATATCTATGGGCGATACACGTTGTAGCTTTAACTGTATATTCCCTGTTTCAACCTGGGTCATATTTAATAGTTCGCCCGTTAGCCGCAATAAACGTTCTGCATCTTCATCTATATTATGTGCCAGTTCTTTTTGTTCGGCATTCAGGCTGCCAATGCGTTCATCGCTCATTAGGCGGCTGCTCATTTTTATAGAGGAGATTGGTGTTTTTAGCTCATGAGATATAGTTGCCAGCAAATTAGTTTTAGATATATCCAACTCTTTAAATGACGTAATATCCCTGAGTGTGTAAACCTCTCCAATGTTTTTATTTTCACTAAAAACGGTACGGTTATCTACAAAGAAATAATGTTCTTTTTTGCCCGTTATTATTTTTAGTGGCTGCTTCACGTTTTTCTGCAAAATGGTGCGAAAAAGATCATTGTGCAGGGCAACATCGGGTGCGTACTTATTTACCACAGCAGCCTCCTTCAGGTTAAAAAGCCCTTCGGCCATATGGTTGATGAATAATACCTTATTATTGGCATCTACACCTATTACAGCATCTTCCATCTGGTTGATGATGGTTTCAACCCGTTTTTTTTCAAACATCAGTTTAGATAAGTTACTGTGTTCATATTCATAAAGCTTTTGGGCCATTACATTAAAAGCCTGCGCCATTTCACCAAATTCATCATCTGAATCCAGGTATATTCTTTTGTCGTAGTTTTTTTGCGCAATTTCCTTTATTCCCTCTGTAAGCATACGTATAGGGTTGGCAATGTAGCCGGGGAAGTTTAACGTAATGGTAAAACTGATCAGTATAATTAGCGTAGCTAATGCAGTTAGCCAAACTTTGGCATCGCTTGCTGTATTCAGCGCACTGGTGTTTTTGTGTTCCAGTGCTAGTTGGTTCAGTCGGTAAATAGCGTATATCTGCTTATATACCTTATGAAATAAGGTATCGCTTCTGTCTCCTGCTTTTAAATAATCAAAATATTGTCTTAGTCGGGTTGTTGCTTCAGCTTCTCCGGGTTCGGTAATATTGTGTTCCTGGGCTGTAAGATTTTTTTCAAACAAGGTTATAGCATTATCCCCTGTATTTATATTGTTCAGGGCATTAGACATTTCACTGCAATACCTGATGGTATTATAGTTGGCCGTAAGCAGGTTCTCTGTTTTAGAAGAAAGTATATTAATGAAGTAAATGGCTATAGCGCTTACCGTAAGCAAAAGCACAAAGAATACACTTATACCGGTGGTTATCTTTGATTTTATGGTTAATGGCATAGCGCAATAATTCTATAATTTAAGACATAATGATCAGGTCTGTATTGTTGCTCTTAAGCTTTTTCAGTATCTGGCTAAAGATATTGGTAGCAAAAATTATTTGCAGCATGCTTAATCTGGGCTTACAGATACACACCGTTGTAATGTGCTTTTCGTCAACCACCTTCACAATAGCTGTGGCTACGTTATCGCTTTTCTCCCTTATTATTTCTGCTCCCATTTCGGTAGCAAGTTTAAAGTTATTAATTAAATGCCGTTGTTTGTCTAATGCTATTTTATCTGGGCTTTCCCGTGGTGTTTCTACATACAACACCCACCAGCGTGCATTGTAATAGCTGGCTAGCCTGGCTACCTTTCTTATTACTGTTTTTGCAGCCTCGTTATTGCTGCTGATGCAGGCAAGTATCTTCTCGTGTCTGAAGGATATATTGCGGGGTACTTCAGCTTCTACCTTACGTTCTATCTGGCCTGCCACTTCCTTCAGGGCCAGCTCGCGTAACTGTAATATACTTTCTGGTTTAAAGAAGTTTTTTAGTGCTGTTTCTATTTTATCACGGGTGTATATCCTTCCTTCGGTCAGCCTGGCTATCAGTTCTTCTGCAGTTAAATCTATATTCACTACTTCATCGGCCTCCTTCAACACCCTGTCAGGTACACGTTCTGATACATCGATACCCGTAATCTCTTTTACAACGCTATTCAGGCTTTCAATATGCTGTATGTTCACAGCGCTTATAACGCTTATCCCTGCGTCCAGTATATCCATTACATCCTGCCACCTCTTCTCATTTCTACCACCTGGTATATTGGTATGCGCCAGCTCATCTACTATCACTAGTTGTGGCGATAGGTTTATGACAGCTTGTACGTCCATCTCTTCCACTTCCTTACCCATATAGAAGGCCTTCTTCCGGGGTATCACTGGCAATCCTAATGTTAATGCTATAGTTTCGGCCCTGTTGTGTGTTTCCACATAGCCGATCTTTACATCAACCCCATTTTGTAACAGGGAATGGGCTTCCTGCAGCATCCGGTAGGTCTTGCCAACACCTGCGCTCATGCCTATATATATCTTGAACTTGCCCCGCTTTGATTTGCGTATAAGTTCAAGAAAATGTTCGGCATTGCCATCTTGTGTGGTTTCCATTTGCTAGCAATTTTTGGGCAGTTTATGTGGCAATGTGTACGTCATATCACTAACGTTTAAAATCCTGTTGGACATATTTGCAAATTGAAGAATATCCCTGTTGCAAAAAATAGTGCTGCTGTTTTGATCATCCTGTGTTCACGTTTTTTATATAAAATGATGGAAGGCATTTTTAACACTATTATATTTCTGCAACAGGGGTACTATAATGTCTATAACCTGAACAATGCCGCAAATATGATCCTGTTTTCAGATTTTACGAGGTCAGGTGCCCAGCCTGTTGCTGGTACAGGAGTATAGGTATAGCCACTTGGCGATGTTACACCACCTGGTCCGGCAAAGTAGGGCACATTTGATTCCCGGTGAACCCATTCTGTTTTAAATTCAATACTTTGGTTGGGTGTCCAGCTAAAGCCAATAGAACAATCCCATCCTGTAAACTTATCTCCAGGATTTTCAGTGAATGGATGGGTACCAACAGTTTGTGTTGGATTGTATGGGTTAGGGAAAGGACTTGCATCACCTGTTGGTGCCAGCACCAGGTAACGTCCAGGGTTCGTCATCCAGCCACCACCAAAATATATACCCATTTTGTTCTTGTAAAACCACATTTTGTCATATACCATCCAGCTTTCAAAATATTGGGCGGGCCCCTTTACTGCGTCGCTGGTGAAGCCGTTTACACCATCTCCTTTTTCATAACCAATGTCTCCTGTTACAGAAAATGCCATCCTGGATATTCCTTTCGATTTCGGACGATTATAATATCTCCATAAAAAACTATTATCAGAGTGGAATCTGTGCCTTCCTAAAAGTCCGGCAGCGTCGGTACCATAGTAATCATTCGTAAGCATTTTAACATTCTCTCTGGGTATGTACGTAACATTGGTACCCAACCCTGGCAGCGAATTGAACGAACCATAACTCTGCCAGCCATTAATGATCCACGGCTCTATTTTCAGGTTCTTGGTTGGGAATATCTGTATGCGGATACCATTGAAGAACCATGGCGTATTGTCAGATGTAAAAGATGCCTGGTATTCCCAGTTCTCCTGCTGATAATAGGAGTTAAGGCCTATATAAGACATGAATAACCCTGCATCAACGTTAATGCCATACCAAACATTAAAATGGTATCCCGCATATGCTTCGTCCAGGTATCTATAAGCATCAGCAAGGTCATACTGACCCCGGTAAGGGCTAAGATCATTACGTGGCACAACCTGTGAGCGTGCTCCGAATTGTGTCATTATACGTCCACGGGCATTGCCATAGCTGAAATCGCCACCGATGTTTATGGCTGAGATAACCATCTCGTCATTACGGGCAAGTGCAGTAGAGCCCACTACTGTATGGTCTATAGGGCTGTTAAAAGAATGCGTAGCATTGCAATCTATCAATATACTTGGTGTGAAAAATGGTATATGGAACACAGAAGAATCCCTTCTGTCATTTCCATTTATCCATGACTGGTCGTATCCATCCCATGGTATTTTTTCTTTTACTTCTTTAGATGGCGTGCTTTCCTGCGATGTAAGCTCTACCGTCCCTTCAACTGTAGCTTGTGCGTTTACCTTTTGGGTAAACAAAGCGGCTGCTAATACTACTAATGCTGCTAGATTTTTCTTCATTTTTTTGTTTTTAATGGTTTTACTATTCATTCTTATTTTCTTGGTGCATAAAATATGATCGCGGTGCCTATTAATACAACTACGCTACCTATAATGTCATACAAATCAGGTTTGGTTTTTTCTGCTATCCAACCCCACATCAGCGACATGATAACAAATATACCACCATATGCTGCATACGTCCGCCCAAAGCCTGCTGGTTGGAGTGTAGCCACTATACCGTAAACAGCCATCACTATGCAACCTAATATGCCTACCCATATTGGTTGTTCATGTTTCACAGCTTTCCATATCATGTACCCGCCACCTATTTCGCATATACCTGCAAGCAGGAAGAAAAGAAGCGACCGGTATATGGTTTCTTTTATCATTATTTCTTGTTCATTTTATCTAATGCAATATTCAATTTCAGCACATTTACCCTTTCTGGTCCCATGCCATACATTGGGCCCTCAATATGTGCTTTTACCAGCGCTTCAACACTGCTTTTGTCAAGCCCACGTACTTTAGCTATTCTTGCTACCTGCACCTCTGCCGCTTGCACACTAATATGTGGGTCCAGGCCACTGCCGCTTGCAGTTACCATATCAGACGGTATATCTGCTTTGTTAATATCCGGGTTGTGTTTCATAAAGGTGTCTATAGTAGCTTGTACTTGTGCCAGGTAATCCGGGTTGTCAGGTCCTTTATTACTACCACCAGAACCAGAAGCATTGTAGTTCACAGCCGATGGTCGCGACCAGAAATATTTATCATCAGTAAATTTCTGACCTATGTTTTCATAGTAGTATTTGCCCTTGTCACCTTTTATCACAAAACCTTCCCCTTTGTTGGGCGCAAGTTGGGCTATTCCCCATATCAGTGCCGGATAAACCCCGGAAAAGAAAAGGATGCATACTATGGTCAACAGTAGTGACGGAATGATTTCCTTTTTCATTTTTTATTTGTTTTATCTGTTTCAAAAAGTTTTACATAAACAATATAACCACCATGTCTATCAGCTTGATCCCGATGAACGGTACCAGTATGCCACCTAATCCATATACCAGCAGGTTTCTTCTCAGCAACGCGCTTGCGCCTATTGGTTTATAGGCCACGCCCTTTAGTGCTAGTGGTATCAGCAGCGGAATGATGATAGCGTTAAAAATGATCGCCGATAATATGGCGCTAGCCGGGCTATGTAAGTTCATTACATTTATGCGTTGCAGAGCTGGTATAGATGCAATAAACAACGCAGGCACTATGGCAAAATACTTGGCCACATCATTGGCTATGGAAAAGGTTGTAAGGGTACCGCGTGTCATCAATAGCTGCTTACCTATTTCAACTATTTCTATCAGTTTAGTTGGGTCATTGTCCAGGTCCACCATGTTGCCGGCTTCTTTTGCAGCGGCAGTGCCACTGTTCATTGCTACGCCTACATCTGCCTGTGCCAGTGCTGGGGCGTCATTTGTACCATCACCCATCATAGCTACCAACTTGCCTGCTGCTTGTTCCTTACGTATGTAGGCCATCTTATCTTCTGGCTTGGCCTCTGCTATATAATCATCTACTCCTGCCTTGCCTGCTATGTACTTTGCAGTAAGTGGGTTGTCCCCGGTCACCATTACTGTTTTTACACCCATTTTTCTCAGGCGCTCAAACCTTTCCTGTATGCCGGTCTTTATTATATCTTGTAGTTCCACTACACCCAGTACCTTGTCGTTTTCAATTACTACCAGTGGCGTACCACCGTTACCTGCTATTTTGTTTACTGCTTCGGTTACTTCAATGTCAAATAAGTTCCCTGCCTTTTGCACCATTGCCTTAATTGCATCGCTGGCGCCTTTCCTTATCTTTATTCCATTTGCCAGGTTCACACCGCTCGATCGTGTTTCGGCTGTAAAATCTATCTGTTGTAATACCGCAGATTGATACTTATCCAGTTTTGCCCCAAAGACTTCATTTTCTCCTAGCATCTTATTGCCAAGTTCCACAATGGACTTACCTTCAGGCGTTGTATCTGACACCGAGCTGAGTACCGCCGCATGAATAAATTCATTTAGTGCAACCCCGGGCGCATTATAAAAATTGGTGGCTTTGCGGTTACCTATAGTTATGGTACCTGTTTTGTCCAGCAGCAATACATCAAGATCGCCCGCCGTTTCAACTGCTTTGCCCGATTTTGCAATTACATTCGCACGCAATGCCCTATCCATACCCGAAATGCCAATGGCAGATAATAAACCACCAATAGTAGTAGGTATAAGACATACGAATAGTGATATATATGCAGAGATCGGTATTGGCGTTTTAGCATAAAGTGCAAAAGGATAGAGGGTAATACATACAATGATAAATACCAGCGTAAAGCCTGCAAGCAGTATCGTGAGGGCAATTTCGTTTGGTGTCTTTTGCCTCGATGCCCCTTCTACCAAAGCTATCATCTTGTCCAGGAAGCTTTCGCCTGGTTCTGTAGTTACCTTTACTATTATTTTATCAGACAATACTTTTGTTCCACCTGTTACAGACGATTTATCACCACCAGCTTCACGAATTACAGGCGCAGATTCCCCTGTAATAGCAGACTCATCTATTGTTGCTATACCTTCAATGATCTCCCCATCGGTAGGTATAATATCCCCCGTTTCGCAGATAAACATGTCGCCTTTTACTAACTGTGAAGATGCAACAACCTGTGTTTCGCTGGCAAATATTTCTCCGGGTACTATTAGTTTTTTTGCTGGGGTCTCCTCACGTGTTTTTCTTAATGAGGCAGCTTGTGCTTTACCTCTTGCCTCGGCCAGCGCTTCTGCAAAATTGGCAAACAGTAATGTAACCAGCAGGATAAGAAATATAATGAAGTTGTATGCAAACGATCCTTGGCTGCGTTCTCCTGATAATATCCAGGCGCATACAAACATCATCACCATCGTTCCTATTTCAACTGTAAACATCACCGGGTTGCGGTACTGGTATTTTGGATTCAGCTTGATAAAAGACTGTTTAATAGCTTCAGCTACCAGGTCCTTTTTAAACAAGCTTTCTTTGTTATCTGCTTTCATTATCTAATTTTTTAGAGCTGTAGTGTTGATTTTTTAATGCATTTTTAGCCATTCTGCAATTGGTCCCAGGGCAAGGGCAGGGAAGAAGGCCAGAGCAGCTATGATCACCTTTACGGCAAATACCAGCATACCAAATGTTCCTGTATCCGTTTTAAGCGTTCCGCTGCTTATAGGTATGAATTTCTTTTGTGCCAATATACCGGCTATAGCTACAGGGCCTATTATGGGCAAGAATCTTGAGAAGAGCAGCACAATACCTGCACTTATATTCCAGAACGGGTTATTATCTGCCAACCCCTCAAAGCCACTCCCGTTATTTGCCGAGCATGAAGTGTATTGGTACAGCATTTCGCTAAACCCATGGTAAGAGGGATTGTTCAACCAGCCGCTTGCATTATGTTTCCCCGCGGCATCTGCAAACCACCAACCCATATTGGTATCATGCGCCGTCAGGTAGCTGGCAACAGCAGTTCCTACAAGGATCAGGAATGGATGGAACAAGGCGATGATCATGGCGATCTTCATTTCCTTCGCTTCTATTTTCTTACCCAAAAACTCAGGGGTGCGTCCAACCATTAACCCACCTATGAATACTGCAAGTATCACATAAATAAAGAAGTTGAGAAACCCCACTCCAACACCACCATAAAACGAATTGATCATCATCCCCAGCAACATATTCATACCTGAAACAGGCATGAAACTGTCATGCATGCCATTTACAGAACCGGTTGAGATAACTGTTGTTGCTATACTCCAGAAGGCCGATGCAGTAGCTCCAAAACGCACTTCCTTTCCCTCCATATTACCACCAGGTTGCGAAATACCCATATGGGCAATATTGGGGTTACCTTGTACTTCAGTGCAGATGGCAGGCACCACAAGTATCAGGAACCCTATAGTCATCACACTCCAGAATACCCATGCCAATCTCTTTTTATTGGTATAAAACCCAAATGCAAATACCATGGCAAACGGTATCAGTATCTGCGCTACCATCTGTACAATATTCGATAGGTAGTTAGGATTTTCAAGTGGGTGGGCCGAGTTGGCACCATAAAATCCGCCTCCATTAGTACCCACATGTTTTATAGCTACAAATGCTGCTACTGGCCCGCGGCTCACATGCATGGTATCTCCTTGCATTGTGGTCAGTGTATCCATTCCTTTAAAGGTCATGGGTGTACCTTCAAACACGTGGATTGCAGCTACAAGTATGCAAACGGGTAGTAAAATACGTGTACAGCTCTTTAAAAAGTAATTATAGAAATTGCCTAATTGCTCTGTAGTCCTGTCTCTAAGTGCATTGAAGACCACGGCAGCAGCAGCCATCCCTGTACCGGCAGACACAAATTGCAGGAACATCAAACCATATACCTGCGTAAAATAAGATACCCCCGTTTCACCGCTATAGTCCTGCAGATTACAGTTCACCAAAAAGGATATGGCTGTGTTCCATGCCAGGTCAGGTGTCATATTGGGGTTATGATCTGGGTTCATAGGCAACCAGCTTTGGTTCAACAGGCAAAACATGGCCCAGAAGAACCAGATAAGATTGATTGTCAACAGCACGGTCAAGTGCTGCTTCCAGTTCATTTCCCTCGTTGGGTCAATGCGGGATATTCTAAAAAATAGTTTTTCTATCGGGTTAAAAATACCGTCTGTCCACGTGTGCTGCCCGGCATATACCTTGGCAATGTATCTGCCAAGGGGTACTGCTAATAATAACGTTGCAATAAACATTACAACTACTCCTAAAATTTGAGGCTCCATGTAAATGTGTTTTAGAATTTTTCAGGTTTAACTAATACATAGACCATATAGACAAAAGTCAATACTGCTATAATGAACAGTGCTATCATAAAATGTTTTTTGTGCAGTCAGTCTTATTGTCTGCTTGCTTTTGAAAAAAAGTAATTGATCTTATACGTTTTATTCTGTTTATCGTAACTGCTTATATTTCCATTGTATTGGTCAAGCAGATCTATGAATTTTTCATTGCCTGTGTAAACAGTTTTTAAGTTGTCCAATGTTAATCGCTCAATTTTGCCATCTGCAGTACTGCTGAAGTAGTAAGTATTCACTACTATAAAGCCCTTGCTTTGTGCAATATTATTTTGATGTATGTAGATGTAGATATTGCCTGCTTCAGCAAGCTGGTATTCCATATTGTTATAAAACCTATACACATCATTATTGCTGTCTATAAAGCCATACAGATCACTTTTTCTCAAGATTTGCTTCCCCTCTTTCGTTACAACTGTTACGGTTGGCACGTTCCAGAAAAAATGATGTATCCGTATTTTAGTTTCACTCTGAGGGGCGCCCTCTGTATAGGTGATTTTATTATTTTGATAGTCGGCCGCAGTCATGAATATGCCAACGGGAGTTTTGCCATAACTATCTTTTAGCAAAACAGTGAATATGAAGATCATGATCAGGAGTTTCTTGTTCATGTGTTTTACGTTTGCCAGGCTAGATTTTTTCAAACCAGTCTATTGATTTAAATAGTAGCCAAAAACCTACTAATGTGCCTGCTATTAATACAATTGTTACAATCATCGGTTTCGATTTTTTTTGAATTTTAGCAACCTTTATGGATCTGTGTGATGTAAATAGTGTACAAAGACATGGGCAGCAATGCCAGTACGGTTGGCTTTTCAGGACTGCATGTTTGAAAGATGTTGGTAAACGAATAGACAAATACATTCTGCACTGCATTTTTTACCACAGCATTACCTTTGTTATACAGCTTGTCTGCTATTTTAAAGCAACGCTTTACCACCTTATAGTCATGCGCCTGGATGTTTTTGCGGGTAAAGGCAGTAAGCATATCCATTTGCTTGTAGGCATTATTATCTGCCTCTATTTTCAGGTCTTGTGCTATCTCAGGCAACGCTTCCTTCAGGTACATGGGCACCTCAAATTGGTTGATCATTTTACAGGGTGTTTGCCCAGTATATGCCAACCATGTACCAAAGTGTTAAAGAAAGCAGAAAAAACATGTAAACCCTTTGTAGCAGCGGGGTACGGATAAATTATCCTTCAGGATGGGTGTGACTTATCCTTCTCAAAATGAGAAAGCTTATATCAAAACAAGGTGGTTAGAAGTTATATTTGGTATTCTTCTATCTTTCGGTAAAGCGTAGCTAAACCTATATTCAGTAGTTTGGCAGCTTCAGTTTTATTGCCTTTGGTATGTCCCAGCACCATTTTAATATGTATTCGCTCCATATCGCTCAGCTGGAAGGTGGAGCTGCTTTCCGCAATAGCGCTTGTAAATTGCAGCTCATAGGGTAGGCTGCTGGTCGTAAGCATAGTGGTGTCTTCAAGTATCACAGCCCGTTCTATCACATTTTTAAGTTCTCTTATGTTTCCGGGCCATGTATAGTTCATCAAAAGGGCAAGCGTATCTTTTTCAATGCCCTTTATTTGCTTATTCGTCCTTGCATTAAAAACCTCCAGGAAGTGGGTCGCTAATGACGGAATATCTGTCTTCCGTTCCCGCAACATAGGCAGTTGTATAGAAAACACTGCTATACGGTAATAAAGATCGCTCCTAAATATTCCTTCTTGTATTTCTTTCTGAAGGTCTCGGTTGGTCGCAGCTATCAATCGCACCTGTGCGCTGCGTTGTATGGTATCGCCAACCCTGTAGTAGGTGCCATTTTCAAGAAATCGCAATAGTTTGGGTTGCAGTTCCAGTGGCATTTCACCAATCTCATCCAGGAACAATGTTCCTCCTTTTGCTTCCTCAACCAGTCCCTTCTTGTCTTTTGCTGCACCTGTAAAAGCTCCCGCAACATGTCCGAACAACTCACTTTCCATTATGTCCTTACTCAATGCACTGCAATTGAGTGCTACAAACGCGTGGCTGTTTTGCGGACTATAATTATGTATGGCCTGTGCAAATACCTCCTTACCTGTTCCTGTTGGGCCTGTAAGCAAAACTGGTGTTTGCGATGTTGCTACTTTTTTGGCTAGGTTCACAGAGGTAGCCAATAGAGGGCTTGTGCCTATTATTTTATCAAAATCGCCTTTCAGCGCTACTTGCTCTTCAAGTTTATTTATTTTCCTTACTAGTGCTAGTTTCTCAGCGGCCCTGCTTATGAGTGGTATGATCCTGTCATTATCATCACCCTTTACTATATAGTCAAAAGCGCCGTTCTTCATGGCCTGTACACCATCAGGTATGTTGCCATATGCGGTAAGCAATATTATTTCTACAGCGGGGTATTGTTTTTTTACCGTGCTTACAAACTCTACACCGCTGCCGTCAGGTAGCTTTACATCGCACAAAACAATGCAGATGCCGCCCTTGGCAAGCATCTTCAACCCTGCGCTTAAGGAATTGGCTTCCTGCACCTCGTATCCTTCAAGGGATATGATACGCTTCAGTAATCCCCTTAGTTTATCTTCATCATCTACGATAAGTATGTTGGTGCTATCGGCCATTACGTTTGATTGGAATGCAAAAGTACAATAGCTTCAATCTATTTTCACTTTAATTAGTGCTATCGCCAAAATGGAGAATAATTTCAGTATCGCCTGCATATAACAACTTAAAAACTCTATTGTAGTAACTCTTGAGTTTGTCAGCTTTACTAAAAGCAGTTCACATCTAATCAAATAACTCGTCTCCAATTTCTAGTAAGCCATTATCCCGGAAGTCGACCATATTACCCTTCCTTGTTTTGGTGTTGCCTTTTATTTCAATAATCTTTTTATCGGGAAGTATAACTCTTATTCCAACAGAATATTTATTTAATTCAGAGAAATAGGTGTCGTAGATTACATATCGGATATGGTTACTATCAAAATATACATAATTCAAATCCATGCCAGTATTTGCAACCCCACCTCCTCTCAGGTAAAATGAGTATTTAAATTTTCCCCAGCTATCTCTTGTTTTGGTTGGAAACTCCATCTCTACCTTCTCTTTGCTCCCAAAACGATAAATTATATACGCATCCAACTTGTCTTTTGCCAACACCATTTTTTTGCCAGTATTACTTTCAAATGAGAAAATGATTTTCTCATTCTGTAAAACATATTTTGCCTGAGCCATCATGGAAATTGGCAGTAATAGTAAAAGGATTAATCTTATCATAAGATAGGTATATTGAAAGTCTTAGCTTGCGCCCATTATTTGTGATACCTATTGGTTCCCAAACTCTCGATGTTTCTCTTGCCAAACAAACATAAAAAAAAGCAACCATTTTCATGATTGCTTTTCTACGGAATAGGAGGACAGGAATAGAATTGTCTTGATTATTTCTTTTATTGAATAGCTCAGAAGCGCTATTAAAAATCACGTGACATAACTTCAGATTTTTTGCGTTTTAGCACTTTATGATAGTGTTTAGCAAAATTTACAGCTATCCCAACAGTAAAGCCAACATTACTATATGGCTGTGCAAATGCCTCTTGATATTCCCCATTAGCACTTGTAGTAGCATTCTTATTGTAATATATTGTTTTAACCCCACCCGTTAAAAGGGCTATATTGTAGCTACGGCCGTTTTCACTGAAACCCACGAGGTCCGACTCTTTTCGCGATATGGATAAATACTGCAGGTTCACCTCTGCCCATAAAGCAAAATTGCTGGTGCACTTATATTTAATACCTGTTGCACCTGCAAACCCCAGCGAAAACGAATTTTTGTCTTTCCAGTAGTTGTCATCTACTTGCCCTGTGTTGTAAGAGTAAATATTATGGCGTTCAATACTGGTACTCACAGGTAATAGCAATCCCATACGCATATACCCTGTTATCTTGTTACCAGATGTTTGCATAACCATAGCGGGCATGAATGTGATGGACGCATTGGCTTGCCGTGTTATAGATAAGTTGGCGGGGGTATTATTTGAGGTAATGCCTATTTCATCAATGGTGTACTTGGTACGGACTAATAAAATATCTGCATTCAGTTCAACACCAATGTTTTTTGAAAACATATACCCTCCGCCTATCATTTCGTGGAAACCCGACGAAAAGGATGCATTTTTTATCTGGTAGCCGGTTGCCGAGGAGCCCACAACTATAGTGCCGTTAAGTACATTGCCCAATTGATCTTTTGTTGATCCCGGCATCGGCAGGGCATAACCAATACCTTCTTTAATGTAAAATCCTTGGGCTTTCAGTTGGGTAGTAGTAGTGGTAATAACTAATGATGTAAGGAGCAGTGCTGCCTTTCTGTGTAGAGAGAACATGAAATAAGTGGGTATTTATAGTGAACTATTTACTTAAACAAAAATCCCTTCTGAAATGAATCAGAAGGGACTGTGTAGCGAGGACAGGGATCGAACCTATGACCTTCGGGTTATGAGCCCGACGAGCTACCGCTGCTCTACCTCGCGCTGTTGGGAGTGCAAATATAGAGGGTTCATAATTACTAACCAAACTATTTCTTTTAGTTTCTACAAATAACTGCTTATTGCCCAATGCATAGTAATTTTGCATTCAATGCCAGACAACTTTAAATCAGGTTTCGTAAATATATTCGGCGCGCCCAACGCTGGTAAGTCCACTTTGCTCAATGCCTTACTAGGCGAGAAGCTCGTCATCACATCTGCAAAAGTGCAAACCACGCGTCATCGCATATTAGGTATCCTTAACGATCCTTACTATCAGATCATTTTTTCTGATACCCCGGGTATCATAGAACCCAAGTACAAACTGCACGAGAAAATGATGCGCCAGGTAAAGAGCGCGCTTGAAGATGCTGATGTAGCTATACTGATGCACGATATAACCCAGCCTGCTGAAGAATTTGAAGCCATAACAGCTATGTTGAAGCTGAAGGTGCCCACCATACTATTGTTGAACAAGACCGATCTGGTAAAGGATAAAGAAGAAGTAGCTGCTACTGTAGCCAAGTACAAAGAGAAGTACCCCAAGTGGGATGTAGTACCGGTATCGGCGCAAAAAAAGCTGAATATTGATAAGATACTAGCCTTTATTTTAAAGCACCTGCCGGTAGCGCCGCCATATTATCCTGATGATCATATCTCTGATCGTACCGAGCGCTTCTTTGTAAGTGAACTGATACGTGGGCAGATATATAATATATACCACGAGGAGATTCCATACCATGCTGCCGTTATTATCCAATCTTTTGAAGAGAAGACAACACTTACCGTAATAAAAGCAGAGATCATTGTAACCCGCGAAACCCAGAAGGTAATACTGATAGGCAGTGGTGGCAGCATGATAAAGCAATTAGGCATAGCTGCCCGTAAAGACATAGAAGACTTTCTGGGAGTAAAGGTGCACCTGGAGCTGTTTGTGAAAGTGCGGGATAAGTGGCGCGACAACGAAAACTACCTGCGTGAATATGGATATAATCTGTGAGGATAAAGCCATAATACAACCATTAAATGAAGATTGGTACGGGAAAAGGGTAGCAGCAATAGATATGTTGCGGCTCGATTTGGTGCATCCTGTCATATCAGGCAATAAATGGTACAAGTTAAAACGCAATCTGCAGGCCGCAAAAGATAATGGGGCCACGCAGGTGCTTACTTTCGGTGGTGCTTACTCCAATCACTTAATAGCTGCTGCCGCAGCCGCACAATCCCATCATATGCCATGTATAGGCATAGTTCGTGGCTTGTATGCGCAAAACTCTCCCTCTCCAACTTTACAGGCCTGTACGGATATGGGGATGCAACTGGCGTATATATCCACCGCCGATTACAGCAGGAAAACAGAACCCGGATTTCAGCGGGAACTTTTGGCTAAGTATGGCGATAGTTTTATTATCCCAGAAGGCGGAGCTAATGATGAAGGCCGCCTGGGGGCCGGCGACATGGCTTTATTGATACCCGGCCGTTACACACATGTTTGCATTTCAGTGGGTACAGGCACTTCATTTATCGGTTTGCGAAATGCCTTGCCTCCTTCAACTACAGTGCTTGGTTTTGCTCCCTTTAAAGGTAATAATGATTTTAGCAGTGTCATTGTTCCTCATCTCAACAACAAAACAAATGAAAACTGGCACATATACAACAACTGGCATTTTGGTGGGTTTGGTAAGTGCAACGATATATTGTTGCACTTTATGAATGGATTCTATCAACAGAATGCTATCCCATTGGATGTGGTGTACAATGCTAAAATGATGTATGGCATTAAAGAAATGGCAACAAATGGTTTCTTTACACCCAATGCACGTATTCTGTGCGTCCATTCAGGGGGGCTGCAAGGCAATAGTTCAGTGCAAGATCATCTTGACTTTTAGTATTGCGTTAATATAAACTTGTGCGGCTGGCGTAGTTATTTTGTTGTTACGATAGTACTGTTAAATTGTTTTAAATTTGTTGCCTTATCAACATGGAGAATAAAAAAACGAATCACCTCACGCTATATATAGTGCTTGCTTTAGTATTAGGTGTTTGTGTGGGCGTGATACTGAACACCAGGTACGTACAACATGAGAACCTTGTTATAGCTAGCTTGGAACGGCAGTTGCAAGATACAAGGCTACAAATGCATGGCATTGCAGATACTACAGGGGCTGTTTATAAAACTTTACATAAGCACATCTCGGATCTCGACTGTCTGAAAGACAATGCCAGTGCCGATAGGGATAAAAAACTGGAACCATTTTCCCTGATAGCCGATCTTTTCCTGCGTCTTATAAAAATGATCATTGCACCTATAGTGTTTACTACACTGGCGGTAGGGGTGGCCAAAATAGGCGATAGCAAAGCCATAGGTCGTATTGGCGCTCGCACGTTGGTTTGGTTTTCATGTGGGTCTTTTCTGAGTTTATTACTAGGCATGGGGCTGGTCAATTTTTTTCAGCCCGGCTCGGCTATGCATCTGCCGGTCCCCGATGTGACAAGCAGTTCACCTTTGCCCGTGGTTAGCATGACCGCCCGCGATTTTCTCTATCATATGTTCCCCACCAGCATTTTCGATGCTATGGCGCGTAATGAGATATTACAGGTAGTTGTCTTTGCTTTGTTCTTTGGGTTTGCCACCGCGTCCATAGGCAAGCGGGGTATAGCTGTTACCAGGGCGTTAGATGCTATTTCACACGTCATTCTTAAAATGACCATGATCATCATGCGCTTTGCACCTATCGCCGTATTCGGTGCTATCACTGTCGTCATAGCAAAGCAGGGTATTGGCATTCTGCAAACATATTCATTGTTCATTGGTGAGTTTTATTTGGGCCTGTTCCTGTTGTTGGGTATTTTATTGCTGGTATGCTACTTTATCATAGGTCGCCGTGTACGCAGTTTGCTCAGCCATATCAGGCAGCCTACATTATTGGCTTTTAGTACCAATAGCAGTGAGGCTGCATTCCCGTCTCTTATTTTACAGTTAGAGCGTTTTGGTTGTCACGAGCGTATAGTAAGTTTTGTGTTACCGCTTGGCTACTCCTTCAACCTGGCTGGGTCTATGATGTACATGGCCTTTGCATCTTTATTCCTGGCGCAGTGCTATGGTATGCATCTGGATATGGGTACACAGTTTAGTATGCTCATGGTGTTATTGCTTACCAGCAAGGGCATAGCTGGTGTGCCGCGTGCGTCATTAGTTATTGTTGCAGGCACGCTTGCTACATTTAAAATCCCCGAAGCGGGCCTCGCCCTTCTGCTCGGTATCGATCCCATAATGGACATGGGTAGGACCGCAGCCAACGTTGTGGGCAACAGCATTGCTACTGTTGTGGTCAACAAATGGGAAAAGCCGTAGGGCACTTTGACCATTATTTAATAAGGAATTTGCTATGTGTAAACGCCGTGTTTATAGTATTTTCCTTATTTTCACCCTTTCTAAGAACAATTTATGATACACGAATTTTTAGACCTCTTCAAGAACCTCACGAACGAAGTCTGGATAAATAGTCATGGTGGGTTATATATAGTAATGTTTGTGCTTTTTGCTGAAACAGGTCTTTTTGTTGGTTTTTTTCTTCCTGGCGATTCTCTTTTGTTTGTAAGTGGTATGATCATTTCCCGCTCAAATGTGCCGTTTGAAAATCCTGTTGTCAACCTTATCTATTGGATTTTATTAATGACGGTGGCAGGGGTACTGGGTAATATGGTCGGCTACTGGTTTGGCAATAAGTCGGGCCATATGCTATTTCAGAAAAAAGATACTTTCTTATTCAAGCAAAAACATCTGCACCAGGCACACGATTTTTACGAGCGCAAAGGTGGCACAGCCATTATACTGGCCCGCTTTCTGCCTATTGTGCGCACTTTTGCTCCAATAGTTGCAGGCGTTGTAGATATGAACTACAAGAAGTTTTTTTCATACAATGTTATCGGTTGCGTACTATGGGTAGGCGGTGTGCTTACCATTGGCTTCATGTTGGGTGGTAATGAGTGGGTACGGACCAACCTGGACAAGGTTATATATGCACTTATTTTAGTGACCACAGCTCCCGTACTGTTGAAAATGATATTCGGTAAAAAGCCGGTAGCGGCAGACGGTCAACCCAATAACTGATTTCCATGACTCAAAGTCAGAATAAAACTATTGCCCTGCTCAGCATTCCGGTACTGGTGGCTTCGTTGGGTTACTTTGTAGATATATACGATCTTTTATTGTTCAGTATTATCAGGGTCAAAAGCCTCAAAAGCTTGGGGCTGGATGCTGTGCAACTGGATGTAAGTGGCAAGTCTATCATCAGTATCCAGATGATAGGGTTGCTTATAGGTGGCATTATCTGGGGTGTTATAGGCGATAAGAAGGGCAGGCTCAGTGTATTGTTTGGCTCCATATTGTTATATTCTTTGGCCAATATCGCCAATGGTTTTGTACAAACGGTCAATCAATATAGTCTTTGCCGTTTCATTGCAGGTATAGGTCTGGCCGGCGAATTAGGCGCAGGTATTACGCTTGTAAGCGAGCTGGTTACCAAAGAAAAACGTGGTGTTGCAACTTCTATAGTGGCAGGTATTGGTCTTACTGGTGCTGTTGTTGCTTACTTTATTTCCCAAACTTTCGATTGGCGTGTTTGCTACTACATAGGTGGTGGCTTGGGGTTATTGTTATTGCTATTGCGTGTTACCGTGTTTGAATCAGGTATGTTTAAAACCATACAGCATGCCAATGTAAAGAAGGGTAATTTCTTTATGTTCTTTACCAATTGGAAACGGTTCAAAAAATATTTCCTGAGTATCCTTATTGGTCTGCCCACATGGTATGTAATTGGTATCCTCATTACATTCTCTAAAGAATTTGGTGAGCGTTTTGGTATAAAGGGCGCTGTTGATTCTGGCAGGGCAGTAATGTATGCTTATGTGGCTATTTCTGTAGGCGACCTCCTTGCCGGCTTTCTCAGCAAAGAGCTCCGGAGCAGGAAGCGTGCCCTGTATATATTCTACGCGATCACCGTATTGGGTATAATACTCTTCTTTACACAACAAAATGGTACGTTGGATGGCATGTATTTGATATGCGCGCTAATGGGTTTTGGTACTGGTTTCTGGGCATTGTTTGTCACTATGGCTGCCGAGCATTTCGGTACCAACCTCCGGGCAACATCTGCTACTACAGTTCCCAACATGGTGCGGGGGTCTCTGCCATTGCTCATTATGTTGTTCACCAGTTTAAAGCCCGGTTTCGGGTATATCAATGCTGCAGCTATAACAGGTATAATAGTAATGTCCATTAGCTTTGTCGCGCTTGTCTTTACCGAAGAAACATACGGTAAAGACCTCGATTTTTTAGAAGAGTAACCAGTATTTCCACTCACTGTTAAAGGAATAAGTGATGCATATTTTTGATGATCTTACCTACTATTCTTATCCTGCTTTCATGCAGCTTATGGAAAAGTTGGTTGCCGATGGTTTATTTACTGGCGATGTAAAAGGGGATGACTTTATATTCTGGACCAAACTTTCCTTACAGCGCCTTCAGCGTTGGGAAAAAACAATCGCAATAAGTGAGGAATCTATTGCTGAAGCAAAAAAGGCCCAACCACAAATATGGTGGGTCATTACCGAATCATGGTGCGGAGATGCAGCACAGACCTTACCTGTTATGGTAAAAATGGCCGAAGCTTCAGGTGGTAATATCGAGCTCCGGCTCATATTGCGCGATACCAATCCTCAAATAATGGATAAGTACCTTACCAACGGCGGGCGCAGTATCCCCATACTCATAGCAGTCAGCAACGCTACAGGCGAAGAATTATTTCATTGGGGTCCGCGTCCTGCCATCCCGCAGGCTATGATGATGAATTGGCGTAGAAATAATAATGGCCAGTCCTTCCTCGATATAGAAAAAGAAATACATGGCTGGTATGCCAAAGACAAAGGTGTCACTTTTCAGGCAGAGATATTAAGGCTGATGAGAAGCGTACTCATAAGTCAGAGCTAATTATAGCTTTACGATCTTCTGTGTACAGATTTTGTTGGTGCCGTTCATGGCTTGTATATAATACATCCCTTTAGGCAGCCAGCTTACATCAATATCAAGCTCCTTCAAGTCCCATTTATATGTCCCTAGCTTTTGCCCAAGGGTATTATATAAAACAACAGTAGAGCCATAAGTTACATTAAAACTGTTGCTGACAATATGTAAAGTGTGAGTTGCAGGGTTAGGATAAACATTGATCTCATTGCAAGATGAGCTAGTGTCTTGCAACAAGGGTATATTCGTTATTGCTTCTCGATAAAAGTATAGCTGGTCTGGTGCAGAAAAACTATCTGTTTGGCTATTTACCACATATGAATGTGAACCTGTGATGACGACATTGTTGTTATCAATTGATATTGCTGCACCATAGGTAAAAGGCATTCCCACATTCTTTTTCCGTAGTATGTTTTGGTATAAATCCATCTGCATAAATAAAACAGGTTTCAGGTTGCTACTATCAAGGTCAAAGTTTTCCGCTAAAGTCCATATTTTATTGTCGTCGGTCACCTTTATATCGCTGAATAATTTGGACGAGGCTAGTGATATTAACTCGCCTTCCTTTGACAAGATCGCAGTTGCATAATATGGATTATTATTATACACGGAATAATTTAAGACATAGTAATTTTTGTTAAAGGCAATTTTCCAACATAAAATTTCAGAGCCTTGCATAGCTTGAGGCAATGGGATAGCTTTGATCAATACCCCTGATGTATCATAAACATGTACATCGTAATTGTCGTACGTGATATAGTTATTTGCAAAAGAATCATAAGTGAAATTATAATTGCTAACACTAAGAGAGTCTGCAATGGTCATGCTGACACTGCCAAATGAAGGGTCTCTTTTATTGATAGTCGTTTTGTAATTATCATCACTGTATATAAATGTAAAAGGTGACGTCCCTGCATTACAAGTGGTATAGTCTAAAAAGAATTTTCCACAGTCAGTATCTTCATCAAATATTCTATTGGTAACTATATCGCCTTTTCCGTTCACTACTAACATTGCATTACGGTAAGTTGGAGCATAAGAAACGCCAGAGAGGCTCGTGTCGATGGTACACAGACGATTTCCCATATAAACGTTATAAGGAATAGCTAGGTTGCCGTTCCAAATAAACATTTGTTGTGGACTTTCAGGGAAAGGGCCATCTGAATTAATGCCGGCAATAAACGATGTTGGGTATAAGTACTGCCAGGAAATGTT
>Ga0206878_10048_pt1 | contig 51341 bp, 50 predicted proteins | sample Alteio_BWOrgCont_8_FD_152621 | JGI IMG/M metagenome (GOLD analysis project Ga0206878, IMG submission 152621) | Enriched cells from forest soil in Barre Woods Harvard Forest LTER site, Petersham, Massachusetts, United States -... | ecosystem: Environmental > Terrestrial > Soil > Temperate forest >... | reverse complement strand
CCCAAAAGACAGGCAATTATTGCGGCGCAACCCTGTTTCGCCAATCTTGCTGCCGAAGAAAATACCACCCTTGCCGATCTGCTGCGGGAAGTGACATATTCGGCCGGAGAGCTGATTGTTCGCGAAACAGACCCCATTGACAGTGTTTATTTTATTGTCAGCGGCAATGCCGATGTCCGTCATGTCAGCTATGAAAATGGTCAGCCCAAAATCACATCGGTGGCCACCCTGAAAGAGGGCGGTACCATCGGTCTGAATGACCGCGGCTTTTATTCGCTCACCGGGCGGCGGACGGCAACCGTTGTCGCCAACACAGACATGCTGCTGCTTCGGCTGGATCTTGCCGTGTTTCACGGATTTGCACTCGTCAATCCCCATGTCAGTCGCGTGATGCGCGAACACGCAGCGGCAATGCTCAGGGGAGCAGCTTTTTCAGATGGAGGTGAACCATGAATAACAGAATGACCCTCGAAAGTTTTAAAGACGCGGTGTACCATGGCAACCTGGAAATGGCTCTTCGATATGTGATTGAAAATCCTGAAGAAGGTTATAGGCTAAATGAATGTTCTGACAGGGGTGATAGTGCCCTGAACACGGCCGCAGCCAGGGGTGATTTTTATTTTGTACAAGCGTTTCTTCAGGCGGGTGCGGATCCCGACAAGCCGGGCAGATATGGTTGTACACCACTAATAATGGCCTGTTCAGCAAACACAGACAGTCCTGATTGTGTTCGGGCGCTTCTCAAAGCTGGTGCAAATCCTGACAAGGCAAAACATGATTCCTGCGGTCCACTGTTTTATGCAGCACGGTATGGTCAAATTGGCAGCCTGCGTGAACTTTTGAAGGCGGGTGCGAAACCACATGTAATAAATCAATATGGCTTGACAGCATTGACAGAAGCAGCCAATAAAAACCAAATCGATTGTATCTGTGAGCTTCTCATGGCTGGCGCGCAGATAATTTATACAGCACCTGATGGCACGACATGGTCAGCTATTGAAGTTGCAGAAGAACAGGGCCATGGGACTGCTGCAGAAATTATCAGGAATGTCCAATACATTCGTGAGGTTTATGAGTTTGCTGATTCTGGAAAAACAGCTCTTGCAATACAGAAGGCTCTTGAATATCAGAAACAGGGGAAAGAGGGTGTGTTATTGTGTCTCGCTTTGAAATTGCTAAAACCAGCGGATACGAATGATACAAATGACACAAACAGTAAACCAGAATTCAAAGAGGAAATATCAGCGGATGAAAAAGCAGCCCTGATGATCAGGTGTCTTGAAGCCCTTCCCCGGGATTTTCCCCGTTATGATGAAACCCCGTGGGGCTGTTCTGATTATTATGCCATTGCCCGTAGTGAGATGGCGGTTCAAACTTTTCTGCTGGAGTCAAAGGATTCTCTGGATCGGGATGAAATTCTGAAACAAAGACTGCAGTATGCGATTGATGGACTGGAAGCAAAAGAGCCTCATGGTTCAATCGCGAGATCAATTGCCAGTCAGACTGTCCATGCGTTGCTGGAGAGGGAAGGCGCACCAGAGCCTGTTTTCATGGAAAATGATCACATTAAAATTAAAGATGATCTGCTCGATTTTGTTTTTGAAAAAATTAACGAGATAAAAAATAAAAAAATTGCACCCAATGCCTCTCTGGAGCAACAACAGAAAGCATTTTTTGAAAGAAGCACGAAACCAAAAAATGCAAATGATGAACAAAAAATTGATTTTTCAGATTTCGGACCATTCGAACCTGCAATCAGGGACGCCATGAGCAGATATCAATTATTGAATCTGGCTGAAAAATGGCTTGCGCTTGCAACAACTCCCGAAAAAGACCAGAAAGAAGACCAGAAAGAAGAGGTGCCTGACCTGTCAATCATTTTCAGGACTCTTGAAATGGTCGAACTGCCCACCTGGATTTCTGATTCTTCTCTCGATATGGATCTATTTCACGATATCTATAAACGCTATGCACAGGCCCGGAGCCAGATGGCAGCGCTGATGTTGACGGCTGAACCAGATGTTTTCGGAGATCCGGAGGAAATACTGCAAAAAAGACTTCAATATGCGATGGCAGGGCTGGAAGCTGAACCACCGCATGACGAAATCGCCCGGTCAATTGCCAATCAAACAATTCATGAGCTGATGGGCGGAGAAGGTCCGCCTGATGAGATTATTACAGAAAAGGGAAATGCCATATTTGAAGTGCTGTGGCATACCATTGAAAAGCTCAGGGAAACAAATCGCCTGGAAAACCAGCCTCCAACTGGATCCAGTCAGTTTTCTGCATCCTGATCGTCATGTCAGTCATGTGATGCGCGAACATGCAGCGGCAATGCTCAGGGGAGCAGCTTTTTCAGAAGCGTCTGATAAATCCTGACCAGTGGATCAAGGTGCTCCACGATGAGATGCTCATTGACTTCATGGGCACTGGTTGCGACTGGCCCAAGCTCGATGACTTCGGCACCCGTCGGTGCAATAAACCGCCCGTCCGAAGTGCCGCCACCGGTTGAGAGTTCGGGTTTAATGTTCATGACTTCCGAAATGGCATCGGTTGCAGCCTGCACCAGTTTTCCGCGTTCAGTCACAAAAGGCAGGGCAGAGCACTCCCAGGTCAGTGCAAACTCAACGCCATTTTTTTCCAGAATATCAGTGACGCGCTTTTGCAGTTCGGGGACAGTGACGGACGTAGCGAAACGAAAATTGAAATCCATTTCAAGCGCACCTGGCACCACATTCAGCGCACCAGTGCCTGCATGAATATTTGAAATCTGAAAAGTGGTTGGCGGAAAATGCTCATTGCCGTTATCCCACACGGTTTCTGAGAGTGTTTGAATAACGGGTCCTGCAAAATGAATCGGATTTCGGGTATTTTCGGGATAGGCAATATGTCCCTGTTTGCCGACAATGCGCAGTTTTCCATGCAGTGAACCGCGCCGGCCAACGCGAATCCGGTCGCCTGGCATCTGTTTGCTGCTGGCCTCGCCAACAATGCAATAATCAATTTTCTCATTGCGCGCATTCAGGGTTTCGATGACTTTTTTTGTCCCATCGTGCGCTGGACCTTCTTCATCACTGGTGATGAGAAAACCAATCGAGCCTGCATGATCGGGATGCTCGCGCACAAAATTTTCTGCAGCCACAATCATGGCGGCCAATCCGCTTTTCATGTCCGTGGCACCGCGGCCATAGAGTTTTCCATCGCGAATTTCAGGGCGAAAAGGATCGCTCTGCCAGGCGTCAAGTGGACCTGGAGGCACCACATCCGTATGTCCCGCAAAAACCACAAGCGGCGCTCCACTTCCGCGTCGCGCCCAGAGATTTTTGACATTATTAAAAGGCATGTCTTCACAGCGAAAACCGGCTGTTTCAAGCCGTGCTGCAATCAGCTGCTGACAGCCGCCATCTTCTGGTGTGACCGAGGGCCGCTGGATCAGCTGTTTTAGCAGCGCAAGTGCTGTTTCGCTCATCCCTGTGACTCCTGTACGGCTTCACGCAAAAGTGTATTAAGAGAAGTTTTTTTGCGGGTTTGTTCATCGACTTTTTTGACAATCACTGCACAATACAGACTGTATTTGCCATCCTGGGAGGGCAGATTGCCAGGCACCACGACAGAACCCGCAGGCACCCGTCCATAAATAATATTGCCGGTTTCGCGATCGTAAATACGGGTGCTCTGGCCAATATAAACCCCCATGGAAATCACTGAACCCTTTTCAACAATCACACCTTCGACAATTTCAGAACGCGCACCAATAAAGCAGTCATCCTCGATGATGGTGGGATTCGCCTGCAGGGGTTCAAGCACACCTGCAATACCCGCACCCCCCGAGATATGGACATTTTTGCCAATCTGCGCACAGGAGCCCACGGTCGCCCAGGTATCAATCATCGTGCCGGAATCCACAAATGCGCCAATATTGATGTAGGAAGGCATGATCACGCAGTTCGGTGCAACATGGGATCCGGTGCGGACGGTGGCAGGCGGCACCACGCGAATACCAGCCGCTGCAAACCTCGCTGCATCCCAGCCGGAAAATTTCAGGGGCACTTTGTCAAAACAGTCTCCCGCCATCAGCTGATTTTCATGCAGGCGGAAATACAGCAGCACTGCCTGTTTCAGCCATGCATGCGTGTGCCACTCGCCATTGATTTTCTCTGCGACCCTCAATTTGCCGCAATCCAGCAGGGCAATGGTTTCACTGACTGCCTGTTTGACTTCAGCCGGAGCATTTTGCGGGGTAAGGGTGTCACGGCTTTCATAAGCCTTTGTAATAATGCTTTCAGGAGAGGTCATGGGAGGTTCCTGGTGAATTTTGGGACGACTTCCGGCGGATTATACCTCCGTAGAGGCCTGCTTTCATGCTAACATTGCCCGTTTTTGTACCATTTGAAGAAAAAAGGGGGGATCATGAGTGCGCGCAGGGTGTATTCTAGGCTTTTCCGCTATATCCGCCCATACATGCCCATCATCTTTTTGGGCATTCTGGCCAGCATGGTTTATTCCGGCATTGATGCTTGGTTCGTGCATTTTTTAAAACCCCTGATTAATCGGGGGCTTGTTGGTAAAGAGGCTGCATTTTTGCAGACGGCGCCCCTGCTGGTGCTGGGGGTATTCCTGTTGCGCGGCACGGCAAGCTTTGTTTCAAACTACACGATTGCCCTTGTTTCCAGACAGGTGATCATGAAGCTCCGGGAGGATCTTTTTGCCCACCTGCAGCGGCTGCCAGCCGGGTTTTATGACCGTGCAACGGGTGGCCACATTCTTTCGGTAATTCTCTACAGCGTGGAGCAGGTGGCGGGTGCGGGCGCTGATGTGCTGACGACCATTGCCCAGTCAGGCTTTTTGGTGATTGGTCTTCTGGTTGTGATGTTTCAGATCAGCTGGAAACTTTCCCTGATGTATTTTGTGATTCTGCCGCTCGTGGCTTTCATCATGCGGTTCACCAGCAAACGGGTCAGGCGTCTTGCGCTTTCCATCCAGTCTTCCATGAGTGCGCTGACCCATGCAGCCGAAGAAAATATCGAAGGCTGGCAGATTGTGCGCGGATTTGGTGGAGAAGCCCAGGAAAGACAGCGGTTTCAGCAGGCGATTCAGGATAACAAAAAGCGCGAGATGAAAGTCGTGACCGCAAGATCCCTCAGTGTTTCGGGGGTACAGTGTGTGGCAGCAATGGCGCTCTCTGGCACACTGTTTGTGGCAGCAAAGGATGTCACGGGCGCTGTGCTCTCGGCAGGCGGTTTTGTCACCCTGGTGGCCGCCATGCTTGCGCTCCTGAAGCCACTCAAGGACCTGACCGGCATGCAAAACAAGCTGTATCGGGGACTTGCAGGGGCCGAGACGGTGTTTGACATGCTGGATGAAACACCTGAGGCAGACACGGGCACCCAATCCATCACCCGTGCCCGTGGGGCGCTCTCATTTCAGAATGTCAGTTTCAGTTATTTGCCGGACCGTCCAGTGCTTGTGGATATTTCTTTTGAACTGCAGCCTGGAGAGGTGGTGGCTCTTGTGGGTCATTCAGGGGGTGGCAAATCAACGCTGGTGAATTTGCCGCCGCGCTATTATCCGGATTTTAGCGGAGAGATTCTGCTCGATGGAATTTCTGTGCGCGAATATCATCTGGCAGATTTGCGCCGCCAGTTTTCAGGCGTGTCGCAGCATGTTACGCTGTTCAATGACACGGTGTGGAACAATATCGCTTATGGTTTTCGCGAGAATGCGACCAAAGAGGAAGTTGGGCGAGCGGCAGGAGCTGCGCATGCGCTGGAATTCATCGAAAACCTTCCGGATGGATTTGAAACACTCGTGGGAGACAATGGCGTGCTGTTGTCTGGCGGACAGCGGCAGCGCATTGCCATTGCACGCGCCATTCTCAAAAATGCGCCCATCCTGATTCTGGATGAAGCGACTTCTGCACTCGACACGGAATCCGAGCGTCATGTACAGGCGGCACTCGAATCATTGATGCGAAACTGCACGACGCTGGTGATTGCCCACAGGCTGTCGACGGTTGAAAAGGCGGACCGGATTCTGGTGCTGGATCAGGGGCGTATTGCAGAGAGCGGTTCGCATGCAGAGCTTCTCGTGAAGGAAGGACTTTATGCGCGACTGTATCATTTGCAGTTTCGTGAAACAGTCATGGAGACAGCATGAGCCTCACTACACGGGTGATGCGGCACTGGTATCAGGATTCCCTGACGCCGCTGACAGCGCTGCTATTGCCGCTTTCTGTACTGTTTGCGACGGCTGTGAAAATTCGCCGCAAGCTGTATCGTACAGGCATCAAAAAAACCTTTGTTGCAGATGTTCCTGTGATTGTTGTCGGCAATCTGACTGTTGGGGGCACGGGCAAAACGCCAGTGGTGATCTGGCTTGCTGAATATTTTCGTAAAAAAGGTTTTAATCCCGGTATTGTTGCGCGCGGTGTGGGAGGACACGAGAAAAAAGAGCCGCGCAGGGTATTTGCAGACAGTGATGTGAAAGAAATGGGGGATGAAGCGGTTTTGCTTGCAGGACGGACAAATTGTCCTGTCGTGATTGGGGTTGATCGTGTGGCAGCCGTTCGTGAACTTTTGTCTTTGGGTTGTGATCTGATTCTCTCGGATGATGGCCTGCAGCATTATGCTCTCGGGAGAACTTTTGAAATTGCGTTATTGGACAGCGAGCGCATGCTGGGGAATGGCAGGTTTCTTCCTGCAGGTCCCCTGCGTGAATCTGCCAGCAGACTGGCTGAAGTGAATTGTGTATGGGTGAAGGGAAAGGATTTTGTGTTGAAAGGTGAAACCCTGCATGCGCTGTCTGGTCGGGAGCAAAAAGCACTGCAGGATTTTGTCGGCCAAAAAATCCATGCCATTGCAGGCACGGGAAATCCTTCAGGGTTTTTTGCAATGCTCAGAAAATCCGGTCTTGATATAGTGGAGCATGTATTTCCGGATCATTATATTTATCAAAAAAATGATATATTTTTTGATGATGGATTGCCTGTCATCATGACAGAAAAAGACGCGGTCAAGTGCCATGATTTTGCAGATGGCGGGCACTGGTATTTGCCGGTGACAGTGCACGCGGGCGAAAAAATGCTGATAGATATGGAGAAGAAGTCATGGAAAAATTTTCAAAACTGATATTTGCGATGCTGTTTTTGCCAGCTTTTTCTTTTGCAGCAGAAAAACTTCCGGAATGCACCGAAAAACATCCTGTAGCAGTGGTCACTGCAAAGCAGCCGGAATTCATCGTGCGTCTTTCTTCGAATCCGACAACAGGCTATCGCTGGTTTCTGAAAAATGCAGACAGTGGGGTGACGCCCATGGATATGAAATTTTTGCCTTCCACAGCCAAAAAACTGGTTGGCGCCCCTGGAGAAGAGCTCTGGCACTTCAGGATCAGCCCTGGATTTTTGACGGTTCCGAGGCAGTTTTCCCTGCAGATGGTCTATGCCAGAGCCTTTGAAGCAGGGCAGGCTGAAAGCCATATATGTGAGATTTTTTCTTTATAAATCAATAAAAAGTGAAAGTTTTGATTCTGGGTTATAATGAGATGGTGATCCCTTTTGGGAGGTGTTGCCATGAATGTCCATGAAAAGTTGACGGAACTTGACGCTAAAATGCAAAAGTCACATCAATCCTTGCCTGATTATGCAGATATTGCCGATCAGATGCTGGATATATGTGATGCTTTGTATATGGCAAGTGGAGAGAAAGAAATACGCGGACGGATTGATGTTGTTCGCGATGACATACAGAAAAAAACAAACCATCTTTCTGCTTCCGGCATTTTGAATACAGATCAAAGGGTACGAGAGTTTCTTTCAAATAATATGACTAGGCTTAAAAAAATAACGGACGTTCTTTTTCCTGCAGACGAAAAACCTGCTCCCAGGGGCTCTGTGGAAGAAAAACCGGGTCCCCGGACGGGTTTCAAACTATAGGATCATCGGGGTGACAGGATTCGAACCTGCGGTTCAGGTTATGGGACCAGGTCGCTAATGCTCCCGGCTCTGATTTAAATGCATAACAGAGCCGCGAACGTCAGTGAGCTGGTCCCATAACGTGTAACGGGCACAGATCTTGAAGAAGACATTTGAGTTTACCCAGAAAGGCCTTTACAAATGGGGTCTAAATGTTGAGAATACGCCATCTGCACAAATCCAGCCCCTTTCCCGTCTGATCACCTCCTTGGCTTGTTAAAAATTGTTCAAGAGCGTAACAAAGTTCAAAAAGTAATCCAATCTTTAGGCATGTTATCTGGAAAAATACCTGTTAAAATGGAGACAATGTAATGATTCAGTGTGAACCTAACAGTCTGTTTCAGCTTCAGACAAATTTGATAAATACGAAGGTGGATATGGCGGTCAGCATGGCAATTGATCGGGTAGTCGAGCAGATGCGTGATCTCAGGCATGAAATGCATACTGAGATTGGCGGTCTGAGAAATGAGATGAATTCGCAATTTGCAACTATGACAATGCATTTCAATTCACTTGACAAACGGGTCGCAGTGATTGAATCCAGGCTCGGTATAGTGGATGGAAAGAAAAAAGTAATTTATGGCAGTGTAAGCACTTACTTTGATAAAACCATCTGGTGGTTTTCTGCGGCGGGATTTTCCTGGCTGCTTTATAACCTGTCCAGATTTCACATCTCCTGATCAAACCATTTGATTTTATTCATCGGGGTGACAGGATTCGAACCTGCGGCCCCTGCCTCCCGAATGCGATACCACATTGAATCGTGGTGAACAGCAAGAAACATCCATAACAATATTTACTATTTTATCATGCAATTATAAAAAATCCTGATTCCTGATTGTATATCGGAAGACATTTTTTTACACTCCACCTGCACCCTGTATGCACCCTGCAATTGTGAGGCGCGAGATGAAAAAACTGATTGGAAATTCACTGCTGGCCCAGTTAAAGCCGGCTGAAAAGGCGTATGACATCTGGGACAGCCGACTCACGGGCTTTATTTTGCGGGTACTGCCTTCAGGCAGCATGGTATACCGGTGTGAGTATGGGCGTGGAAAAAGGATGACGCTTGGGCGAACCAGCGGTGGTGAGATCTGATAGGCGCTAGCAGTCCTAATCTTTGATCAATACTTGATCAAACAAGCTGAATAATGTTGCTTTTTCTTGACCTGATACTGACCGATATAATACTATAGCCATATAAAAGTATGGCTATTTGTATGGATCGTAATGGATGAAGAATGCTGAATTTGAGTGGGATGAAAGAAAAAACCATCAAAATTTCGAAAAACATGGAGTAGATTTCTACGATGCTCAAGAAGCTTTCATGGATGACGAACGTATAATTGCAGAGGATCTTGATCATAGTCGGGGAGAAAAACGTTATTTCTGTTTTGGTATGGTATCTGGTCGTGTCATGACAGTCCGTTTTACTTGGCGTGATGGGATAATCAGGATGATAGGCGCAGGCTACTGGAGAAAGGGGAAGAAAATTTATGATGAAGCGCAAACGTAAAAAGCTGACTTACGAACCCATTGGCAGGGTTAAAATTATCAAGGATTTCCTGCCTCCGCCTGAAAAACTTCTTGTCAGGCACAAACCTGTCAAGATTACGCTGACACTCAGTCAGGATAGCGTTGATTTTTTTAAGGAAGTGGCACACAAGGAACATATTCCGTATCAAAAACTGATACGGGCACTTCTGGATAGATATGCCTCGCAGTACAGATAAGTTTTTTTCTGTCTGGACAGGAATTTAAAAAGCAGAGTTGCCGCAACATATTTTATTTTTACTTTCTGTGTCAGTCCACAGTTAAAATGTCCCCATTCTTAACACAATTAAAATGTCCCCTTTTCATTATAGACCCTACCCGGTACCGGTGCGTTTTACTTTACGAAACAACCACCTATTGGTTTCGTGCCAGGTGATTCCTTTTTTCTCAGTGTGTGGAACCAACTTCACTGGTGGGCATGCCTTCATCACTGGCCTTCCCCGGGTAGCCGGCTTGTCGATTGGTGTGAATCAGCACCCTAATTGGACCACCTGTCAGCACGCTAATTGGTCCACCCTGTCAGCACCCTAATTGATCCACCCCGCCCCGACAGTACCGTATCTTTTTTATACATGCTATTTCTCCAATGGGTATCCATACCAAGTAGAACCAAAGGGGTCAGACCCCTTTAGTTCCAATGCCACCAAATTTGAACAATACATGGGTGAGCTTGTCCTTCCAAAGCATGTAGAACCAAAGGGGTCAGACCCCTTTAGTTCCAATGCCACCAAATTTGAACAATACATGGGTGAGCTTGTCCTTCCAAAGCATGAGGAGGGCATTCGATGAAAGCATCAATGAAATGCCCAGAGTGTGGCGCACCCATGTCTACCCAGGTGACACGTTGAAAACCAGACAGTCCAAAAAAGCCTTCAGCTGACCATCGCTGCGTCTACCGGTCAGGAGAAAGACGCTGTCCTCTGCCTGGAACCATCAGCCCCTCGGTACATGCAAGTGAACGCTGGTATTGCCGTTTGCACTATCAGACCCTGGGCGATCCGCGACTGGGCGAGGCTGCGCTCTATGATGCGGAAGAGGGATACGAAGATATTTTGGCAGAATATCGGAATGGGAGAAAGTATCATGAGTGAAAGTTTTATGCGTTATCTGGATCGGCGTTTGGATGAATGGGGCAGATGGTACAGGGAAGGAAACTGGTATGGCCTGGGTTACCCCAGTTGCACGGCTGAGCATCGAATGAGAGTCGAAGGCATTATTTCGCGATGTACAGGACCGGGATCAATACCGTGGAATGAAGAAGCTGAGGAGATTGAGGCGCTGGTTGTTGAAATGGCTACCTATGGAAAGGATATGGCTGCTGCATTGCGGCAGCAGTATTTTGGCTATGGCAGTCTTTCACGGCGTGCGGCGAGTATTGGTATCTCATATGCACAGTTCAGGATTTGCATTGGAATGGCCCGACACTGGTTGGCTGGGAGAATGAGTGCGTTTAGGGAAAGATAATAATCAAATAGTGGTCATTATACTGCGCTCAGTGCAAGAATAAAGCCATGGTCATGAAATCATTTATCGCCTGGTTTTATGGTGATTTTAACAAACGCAGCTGCTAATATTCGCTCCCAGGGTGGCTATCCTCAATTCCAGTCGTCTGCAATTGAACGGAAACATCCAGGATGGCGCGTTTTATTTAAAAAAGGAGAGGGTTTTCATGGCGAAACATTTATCAGTACACTCAATGAGCAGTATGTCACCACAGGAACTATCTCACATTGAGGAGCTTAACGTTCAAGCTCGGGATTTTTCCCTGCCTGAATTTCATGAGTTTATTACTGGATTGTCCCAGTGCAAACAAATTGACGTCCTTGATGTTGATATAAACCCGGAGGATGTGAAGGGTTTTGAAGCGCTGATGGGCGCTGTGTCACACGCTGGCATCAAAAAACTGATTGCCAGGAGTGATAATTATTCCCCTGAAATTCAGGCACATTTGGCATCCTTCATTCAGGGAAACAACTCATTGGTTAATTTGACCCTGATGACTACTCATCACTGGATGATGATGAGGATGTTTAAGAAGGACCGTGTTTCGATTGATCTTTCTGTTCTTGAGCCTGCGTTAACGAATTCCAGCCTCCAGGCGCTTACTTGTTCTTATGTTGATATCAGTGAGCCATCCGCAGAAGTTCTGTGCCGTGTGTTGCCAACACTCTCACTGAAAGTTCTGAATATGTCCGGAAATGTCAGTTCGCTTGAAACTGTACTTGGCAGTATTCCTGATTCGCTTTTCTGCCTGGAGGTATCAAACAACTATCTTTCATCGGAAGCCAGGGGCGCACTTGCCCAGCTTATGCAGCGTTGTCATATAAAGGATCTGACGCTGGAAGCGGCAGGTTTGGATCGTTCAGATTTTGAGGAACTGGCAAAGAGTTTTAAAGATCATGCACCTGTGTCCCTGAATGTTAGTAATAACATCATGCTGGGTTCGGCGTTCCTGGAAGATGCACTTGAGAAGGATGATGCCGCTCGGGAATTTTTCGCGAAATATAGGTTTATGGAACGAGAAACATCAGGTATGGTTATTGCGGAAATGCTGCGCAACTGTCCTCAAATCGAAACGTTTTTTGCAAGAAACTGTAATATCAGCGCAAAGGATGTAAAGTATATTGCCAGAGCCTTGCCTGAAAGTGGCATAAAATGGTTGGGGTTAATACACAATCCAATAGGTAATGATGGAGCAGCGTGTATTGCCAGTGTGCTGAATCATACATCCATAAATAATCTCAATCTGTCTGATTGCAATATTGGTCCTTGTGGTGCATTACCTCTTTTTTCTGTGCTTGGGGACAATAAAACGTTGCGGTTACTGATGATGCGCAATAAAGGGCTTGAATTCACTACCAGTGGTGTTTTTGATACTCTCGTTCCTTCCCTGAAAAAAAACAACACATTGGCACAGCTGGATATGCATTGCGGGAATTCTCCACTAAACAAATATCAATGGTCGTCTCTGGATGATCTGGAAGAAAATAATACTACTCTGACTTTTGAGTTTATAGATCAGATAGGCAGATCAAATTCATTGAATGAAAGGCTTGAAAATTTCTCAAATCGTAACATGAAGAAAATGATCGCCTCTTTTCATGCTGCGAATGCTGGTACGGATGTTGATGTGTGTTCTTCAGAAGCTGCAGCCAAATCTACCGTGGTCGAACCTGTTGAGCTGAAAGAAGAAGTACAGGAAGTATCGAAGGCACCGGCAGCAAGTCCAGTTCGAGACAAAAGCCCCACCTGGGCTCAGCAGTTTTCACCGACGGCACGGAGAAAACCGGAATGCTGGATGCATGCGAAAGAGCGCAATGAACACAATGCAGCCCGCAGGCATGGAAAACACTGATCAATCCAGGAGAATTGTAAAATCGATGGGCATGTACTACATGCCCATTTTTTTTGTGTGATTTGAGTGATATTAAAAAATTATCCATTGACAGTCTCTAGAGGTTTTTGGTATAAAGTCACTATACTGATATAGTTGTCTCAAAGGCCCGCTTCCAGCGGGTTTTTTCGTTTCTGGCCAGCTCCTTTTCCGGCGCTGGCTTTTTTATTTCCACTTTTTACTTTTATTACTGGAGAAATCTCATGAGCGGGATGGGCGAACGTTTTTCGCGAAAACAGTGTTTTGCTGTTATCGGCTGCGTGTTGGTGGGTGGTTGTCTGGTCGCCCAGATCATGACTGAAAACCGCAATGTTCAGCGCAATAACCAAATGACTGGAGAAAAATATGCTCTACTTTCGAATAAGCTGGATGCTGTACTCGCTGCATCAAACACAGGGGGAAGCGGAGTAGAACCAAAGGGGTCAGACCCCTTTAGTTCAAGGAAGCCAACGATCCAGAACCTGATTTTATAGTAGATGATCTGGAATTCAGGATTATTTTTTCGTTTCCTGCGACAATAAAACCATCGACCATATTTTTTGATAATATGGAAAAATCTCTTTCAAACAGACAAAAGAACCAAAGGGGTCAGACCCCTTTAGTTCCTAGCAGAACAACTGGGTGGGATGATAATAGAAAGAACCCTCCGACGTGACCTTGACAGTCTTAAGAAGCTACACATTGTGGACACACACGGAAAAGGGCCTGCATCAACCTGGTTTTTGGTTTCAAAAACCTCAAAATAAGGGATAAGGCTATAATTACGGAATCCGGACAAATCCGGACAAATCCGGACATAACAAGTATAATCATTTTTATAATGCCTTGTTTAATAAGTAATTCCTTATGTAGTTTATGCCTGTTTAACCCCGTGCTGGGATTCGTGTCAAAAGCGGGCATAAGGAAGGCAGCTGATCTAGCCCCGGTTTTACGGACACCTCGCTAAGAGAGTAAAATCTCTGATATGAGGTGAAAAATGAACGAAAAAAGCACAAAACCAGTTCGAAAAAGAGCCAGGTATACTCCCCAGTTCAAGGATCTGTGAATCAGCACCCTAATTGGACCACCCATCAGCACGCTAATTGGTCCACCCTGTCAGCACCCTAATTGATCCACCCCGGTGGCCGAGCTATACCGAACGGGTGACTATTGTTGTTTAATTTTTGACTCTTTTCAAGCCCGATTTTTTGTTTTCGGCCCCTGTTCTGTCGGGGGTATCGCCACCTTGCCGTCTTTTTTCCGCCTCTGGGAACCAAAGGGGTCAGACCCCTTTAGTTTTTTGAGGTATTGCCAAAATTAGGACTGATATTTGGCGATATCGGGGCTGTATTAAATTATTGTACTAATAATATCCAATTTTACCAGATTAATAGTGTTGACATTAGGCACACAGTGTCATAGAATTATGGTATGGCCATGATATACGACTGGGATAGTGACAAGAATAATCTGCTGATAGACCAGCGTGGTGTCAGTTTTGAAGAAGTTGTTGCGGTACTCGAAGAGGGAAATGTACTGGATGTTATTGATCATCCAAATAAGAAGAATTATTCCCATCAGAAAATGTATATTGTTGAAATAAATGGGTATGCATATCTGGTTCCATTTGTAGAAGACAGAGATAGAATTTTTCTGAAAACCATTATCCCAAACAGAAAAGCCAATAAAAAATATTTGTCCGGTGGTTATTCAAAGAGAGGTGACGACGATGAATAAGAAACAGAAAAGTTTTCTTGACGATGAAGAACAGGAAATCTCTGATTCATTTGATCGCGGTGAATGGAAAAGGGTGCCTGATTTCAAAAAACAGGTTGCCATTGCCAGAAAAGCAGCTGCCAACACCTTACGTAAGGACGCAAGAATCAACATTCGTCTTTCAGGTGTTGACTTGATGCGGCTTAAACAGAAAGCCGCTTTTGAAGGAATACCGTATCAGACCCTGATTGCCAGTATCCTCCATAAATATGCAGCAGGGCATCCCGAAAAATGAATTAGGTGTGATAGCTCCTGCTATCGGACCTGATTTTTCGGCCGGGAAAAAATTAAAGGATTATGATGATAATTAGTGAATTCAATACTGCTAACTTAAGCATGCGGCCTTTGCCTTCTTTTGATACGCAGCTCGTGGCTTCTGCATTCTCGGAAATGCTTTTGGCCTGCGCTTGACCACCCTTGGCTGCCCCGGTCTTTTTTGTTTGCCCGTTTTTTTAGTAGCAATTGCCTTCAGAAAACCAGCGTAAAGTTCATGATTTTTTTCACACAAAATCCCTGCCTGCCGGAATGCTGACATCATCTGGAGCGCCAACTTGAAACTCATCTCCCGCGGATTGCGTTGATAAAGCACCGCTGCTTGTAGCATGACTTTTCTGACCAGGTTGTACGCGAGAGGAACCAAAGGGGTCAGACCCCTTTAGTTCACAAAAAATCCGGCGGCTGTGGGTAAGTGCGTCATGGCTTAGTCGTCCTCTGCCCGACTCAAAACAGCAGTGAAGACCAGTTCGTGATGAAATCTGGCTGCAATTTTGTTAAAAATTGTTCACGAATGTAGCAATGTTCAAAAAATGATCCAACTCTTGGCAATGTTATCTGGAAAAATACCTGTTAAAATGGAGACAATGTAATGATTGAACCTAACAGTCTGTTTCAACTGCAGACAAATTTGATAGACCTGAAGGTGGATATGGCAGTCAGTATGGCAATTGATCGGGTAGTCGATCAGATTACTGGTCTCAGAAATGAGATGAATGCGCAATTTGCTTCTATGACAACGCATTTCAATTCACTTGACAAACGTGTCGCTGTGATTGAATCCAGGCTCGGTATAGTGGATGGAAAGAAAAAAGTAATTTATGGCAGTGTAAGAACTTACTTTGATAAAACCATCTGGTGGTTTTCTGCGGCGGGATTTTCCTGGTTGCTTTATAACCTGTCCAGATTTCATATTTCCTGATCAAATCATCATTTAATCAATAGTCAATTTAAACACGACTCATTTGCGTCTGTCTGCAGACAGCGGCGAGCATCAGAATTTTATCCGGACCTGATGCCGCTGCTGGAAGGTATGACAGACTGCGAATAACAATCGCGCGCAAGGAGCCACATGAAGCCGTTCAGGGGAATACCTTGAGCGGCTTTTTGTTTTGGCTTTGGACGCATCGCGTCACTCGTGGACATGTTTTTAAATGTCCGGAGTGACGCGATGCAGCGTTTCCCCTGAAGCCTGATCTGGCCGCTTTTTTTTGGATTTTATTAAAAAAAAGGCGTGAGGACAGTAGCCGTTTTATATCTTTTCAATTGATCAATCATCCAGAGGAGGAATATCGATGTCTAACCAGAGTGAACCAGTACAGCAGCCTTTTATTCAAAATGAGCGGTTTCAGCTATTGAAGCAGTATCAGCAGGAGATTTTTCAGGCAACAGAAATATCACCGTCGATTCGCAAGATCGTTAATGAGCTGATCAATATGGAAAACCTTGAAGCAATCAAATCCAGATTTGTCAAAACATGGAGGGAAAGTAGCGAATAGTACCAAAATAGCAGCACCCATCGCCCCTTGCAACGCAAGTTGTGATTTTCTGATCTTCGGATCAGAAAATCAGGGCGCTAACACTTACCAACTGTCAGGGTGCAGGAGGAAAACTGTTGTGAGTATCAGGCATGATCTTGTTCATTCAATATTCAAACTGTTTCGTCATCGTGAAAACTCATATGCCACGCATGCTGACCGGCGAAAGATGTTGTCGCATTTCGCGGCAACACTGGTAAGTCGTGGGTATGGGTTACGCAATATCAGTGGTCTTAAACAAAAACATGTGGTAGCAGTAGTCAAACACTGGAAGGAGAAAAATCTGGCAGTTTCGACTATCAAAAACCGTTTGGCTGCGGTACGGAAGATGTGTTCAAGGCTGGGGAAACCTGTGCTTGTGCCATCCAATATTGATCTTGGGATAGGCAAAAGGTGCTATGTGCCCAAAAGAAACCGCGCCATTTATAACCCGGACTTTTCAGGGATTACAAATCAGCACATACGAATCTCGCTGGAGTTGCAGCGGGTGTTTGGCTTGCGGCGGGAAGAATCTATGAAAATCAAACCGCATCTGGCAGATAAGGGCAACCGCATTGAGCTGTTGCCTACCTGGTGCAAGGGAGGGCGCAGCAGGATTGTTCCTGTCAGGACAGAAGAACAGCGCTTCTGGCTGGAGCAGGCCAAAGAGCTGGCAGGAAGGTTTGGCAATTCCCTGATTCCTGAAAAATCCAGCTACATTCGGCACCGCAATGTCTACGAGAAACAGGTTCTGCGGGCAGGGCTCAGGAATTTGCATGGCCTCCGTCATGCCTACGCTCAGCAGCGGTACAAGCAGCTGACGGGCTGGGATTCCCCCCTCTGCGGTGGGCCATGCTCGCATGACCTGACTGCGATTCAAAAAAAGCTGGACTACGAGGTGCGGATGATTCTTTCGGAGGAGCTCGGGCACAGCAGGGAGCAGATTACGGTGAACTATTTGGGGAGATGACTGCTCACGGACACGCCGCAGGATGACAGATCTCTAATATTTTAGTTTTGGGTCAATCCCACATTTGTATGTCAGGGTTTCTGCGATGTCTTTGATAAAATTCAGAACGCCAGGCTGATTGGATGTTATGGCGTGATGCCACTCAGGACTTTGCAGTAACACATGGGCATTACGCGCACGGACTGACAGAAATGCCAGGGCTGCCACTTTGCAAAGTAACTGACTGTCTTTTATGTCCAGTTTGTCTACAGCCTGAAACAGACGGTTGTCTGATTTTCTTTCAGAAAGAAATTTAAATTTACTGAAGATGAAATTTGTCATTTCAACATCTGCCGAGAGGCCTGCGAGCCATGATTCTTCACTGTCCAGTAATTGATTACTGTCAGGATTGCAGGCAGCAATTGCACCCAGTACGCGAGGAATGATGTCATCCAACTGCTGCATAAAGCTGGGCTGCTTCGCAAGCACAGAAAGGTACGCTCTTGAGAAAAGATGGGGTCTCAGCCAGCCGGTGACAAGTTCGAGTATCGGGAATGGCTCATTCTCAGGCCAGTTTCGCTTGGCGGAAGTAAAACAGGCATTATTTTCTGGGGATTCCACGCCTATTAGCAGGTCAAACAGGCGGTTACGCCTGGTATCTTCTTCAGTAAGAGTCTGCAGAAAAGGGGTCAGCCGGTTCAGTTCGTCTGGATCACCCATTCTGATAATGGATTCAATGATAGCCCTATCTACAAGGCGGACCAGGTTGTCCCTGACATCGCGATGACTTACAAGAAACCAGCAATATTCACGCCATTGTTGTGCAATTGCTTCATGGTTATCCTGTATAAACTGGGTCATTTCTTCTGTGATATTCCGCGGGTCGGTCGATTCAAGGTACTGGATAAGCTCTCTGAATTCTGGGTGTCTGTTTTTAATGTCCCCAATCATTTGATGCATGAAGTCATCTTTCGTGGAGCGGACGGCAAAAAAAGGAAAGTTGCCAGTGCTGATTATTTCAGTGATCGAGGTATCTCCTGAACCCGTCACACATCCAGAGAGAGCCAGGAGGATTTTCTTGTCATTTTCTGATATGCCGGAAAAATTGATTAGACGTAACATTCTGGGAGGTTCGTTTTCCGAAAGTCGTATCTTCTGGATGGTACTTCCATTGTTTGAGACAAGTTCAACGCCATCAATATTTTTTCCTTTCAGGATTTGCAGAAACTCTTCTGAAACATTGTCATTTCCATCCTTAAAAAATTCGTGATTAACAAAAAGATCTGCGTTTCTGTTTGATGCTAGGGCGAGAGAGGTCAATACAAATCCATACGAATGTTCTTTTGTCTGTAGATAGCCGCAACCCATAAAAGTTCTGGCATGCCAGGTCTCCGGGGATTGACTGGCTTCCAGTATTTTTATGAGCAAAGTCCTGTTGTCCAATGCAGCAAGAAGTGCGGGCTCTTTTTCGGATTTGCTTTTTTCAGCGAGCCACAGGTCTATTTTGATTCCCATCTGGTGAGGCAGAATGCCCATACTGGCCTCATTAATGATTTTTTCCCCAAGAGAGGTTTTTTTGGAGCGTGTTCCATATTCGAGAATAGAAATGACTGCGGCATTGTCTGGGACATAATTTGCAATAAAATGGTTTAATGGTAGGGAAACATTGATGATAGCCTGCAGGTTCATGGTATGTGGGAGCATGCCGTAGTGCTTTTCATAATTACATAATACAAATGAGCCCTCCCTGATGTTATCCGGTTCTTCAAAGCTGTTTATTACAACAACGTCATGTGCTGCAAGGTCATCTTTGAAGACCTGGCGTATCACCTGCATCTTTTTTTCATTGGACCGGCAGATGCCGCTGACCTGAATTTGCGGGATATCTTTCAGGTACCCGGCCAGAAATTTGTAAAAATCCCATGTGTGGATGAAGTCGCCGATACCGTCAACATAATTGGTACCAAAAACAAGGATACTGAAAGGTTTATCAGAGTAATGCTTTTTGAGATGGTACCTGAGCAGGCTGGCAAGTATGGGGTCGAGTGATATACCTATGGGCATAGATGTCTCTTATTTGAAGAATGTCATATAAAATAAATCTCAGTTTTGGATCAAACCGTTTTAAAATGTACAATATACATACAATCATGATCAACCCTTATGATCAACTTCGATAACATCCGGACAATCCATGAGCCAGATTACCCCGCCTGCCTGCTCATGGTCATATCTGATTGTATTTTCAGCTTGCACCCTGTATGCACCCTAAAAAATTGATTCTTTTGAAGATTGATTTTCTAACTGATTGATTTTACTCATCGGGGTGACAGGATTCGAACCTGCGGCCCCTGCCTCCCGAAGGCAGTGCTCTACCAGACTGAGCTACACCCCGCGTATTCCATCTGTTAACTGGTTCTCGCAGTCACAAATTCAGCCAAATCAGAGAGGGCATCGCGGTAAGGCGAATCCGGGACGTGGACCAGAGTGTCCATGGCCTTCCCGATCTGGCTCTTTGCAGCCGCGGCAGTGTAGCTGATCGATCCTGTTGATTCAACGATGGCAAGCACCTCGCCCACACTGTCAGGGGATCCCTCACGCAGGGTCTCACGCAAATGCTTCCTGTCAGCTTCACTGCCGTGCCGCAGGGCATGAATCAGGGGCAGCGTCAGCTTGCCACCCGCCAGATCATCGCCCGGGTTTTTCCCCATCTGTTCGGCTGAAGTCTGGTAATCCATCATGTCATCCACCAGCTGGTAGGCAGTCCCAAGACACATTCCATAGGTCTGCATGGCCGAAAGTTTTTCCGGAGTAGGGTTTTCTCCGAGCAGGGTGCCGCTTCTTGCGGCAATTTCAAAGAGCCGCGCCGTCTTTCGATGAATGACGTCAAAATAGGCGTCCTCAGTGACATCCGGATTGTGCCGGTTGATCATTTGCATGACTTCGCCTTCGGCAATCAGGTTGGTGGCATCTGCAAAAATCGCCAGAATGGCAGGATTTTTCAGCGCCACCACCAGCTGAAAGGCTCTCGAATAGAGAAAATCCCCGACCAGCACGCTCGCTTCATTGCCCCAGATATAATTCGCAGTTTTTTTGCCCCGCCGGAGGGTGGATTCATCCACAACATCATCATGCAGCAGGGTGGCGGTATGGATCAGCTCGATGGCAGCGGCAAGCGTTATATGGTCTTCTCCCGCATGGCCAAAAGCCTGCGCGACGAGGAGGGCCAGCAGGGGCCGGATGCGCTTGCCGCCGCCCTGCAGGATATGGCGGGCCAGCTCGTTGATCAGGGGGATGTCAGACAGCAGCCGGTCACAGATAAAGCTGTCTGTGGCAGCAAGATCAGCCTTTGTCAGTGAGCGAATAGCTTCAGGTAACATGCGGGGTCTCCAACCAGGGCATGCTAGTGGCCGTTTGCGGGTGTGTCAATGCCCTGCAGAATTTGGATGGGAATGGGGTGCTTGCTGCTTGTGTTTCGGGGAGGGAGCCCCTATAATCGCTCTCCTTCCAGATATGGCAAAAAGCGGAGTTAAAGGCCATCATGTATGCAGTGATCAAAAGCGGGGGCAAGCAGTACCGCGTGACAGAGGGCCAGACCCTGAAACTCGAAAAACTTCCCGCAGCAGTGGGTGAAACCGTCGCCCTCAGTGAGGTGCTGATGATGGTGAATGGGCCAGACATCCAGGTGGGCAAACCCCGTCTTGATGGCGTGACCGTGTCTGCCGAAGTGGTTTCGCAGGGGCGTCACAAAAAGCTCAAAATCGTCAAGTTCCGTCGCCGCAAGCATTACCGCAGGGAGACGGGTCACCGGCAGTATTTTACAGAAGTGAAAGTGACCGCTATCGCGGTTGCCTGATTTTCGGGGAGATTTGATAGCATGGCACACAAAAAAGCGGGCGGCAGTACACGTAACGGCCGCGACTCTAACCCAAAGTACCTTGGCATCAAGCGTTATGGTGGCCAGCAGGTCAGAGCGGGTGAAGTGCTGGTTCGCCAGCGGGGCACGAAATTTCATCCAGGCCGTCATGTGGGTTTGGGCCGTGACCATACCCTGTTTGCCCTTGTGGCTGGAATGGTCAAATTTGGTACAGGCGGACCCAAAAGCCGGCGTTTTGTGAGTATTGAGCCGGTGGTTGAAAATCCCGCGTAGGGGCACGGCGCGCCGTGCCTTGGGGTGAAACCCTGATAAAACCCCGCCAGACGGGGTTTTTTGTTTTTGCAGGTAGAGCATGAAATTCATCGATGAAGCAATCATTCGGGTGACAGCCGGCAATGGCGGCAATGGCTGCTGCAGTTTTTTGCGCCTGAAATTCATGCCCGAGGGCGGCCCGGATGGGGGAGATGGCGGTGATGGTGGCAGCATCTTTCTGGAGGCCGATGAAGGCCTCAATACCCTGGTGGATTACCGCTTCAACCGTTTATTTGAAGCGGGGCCCGGCAAAAAGGGTCAGGGCCGGAACTGTACGGGACGAGCCGGTGAAGACCGGATTCTGAAAGTTCCAGTGGGGACCATTGTGAATGATGCAGATACCGGTGAGCAGATTGCAGACCTTGTTGCGCATGGGGATCGGGTTTGTGTGGCAAAGGGTGGATCCCATGGTGTGGGCAATATGCGGTTTAAAAGCAGCATTAACCGTTCACCGCGCAAAACCATTCCAGGCAGTGCAGGGGAAGTGCGCAATTTGCATCTGGAGCTTCGGGTGCTCGCAGATGTGGGTCTTCTCGGCATGCCAAATGCGGGCAAATCGACGCTGATCCGCGCGGTTTCGGCCGCACGGCCCAAAGTGGCGGATTATCCTTTTACAACACTCGAGCCAGTTCCTGGTGTGGTTCGGGTCTCGATGCACCGCAGTTTTGTGATGGCGGATATTCCGGGGCTGATTGCAGGAGCCGCAGAAGGCGCGGGGCTGGGGATCCGTTTTTTGCGCCATGTGTCCAGAACCCGTCTGCTGCTGCATCTGGTGGATATTTTGCCGCCGGGGGGTGAAGATCCGGTGGTACAGGCAAAAGCCATCGTAGCAGAACTTGAAAAATTTTCTCCAGAGCTTGCCGTAAAACCCCGCTGGCTGGTCCTGAACAAGACGGATCTGTTGCCGGAAGAAGAGGCAGAAGCACGCGCTGGAGATATTATTCGGCGCCTTGGCTGGACCGGCCCCGTGTTTCAGATATCAGCGCTGGCCCATCGTGGCACGGATCTTTTGGTACAGGAGGCGATGAACTGGCTGGAAGCTGAAAGTTTGCCTGATGTGTCATAGGACGGCATATTCTTCTATCTACGCAGTCTTTTTCTGATGGTATCTATTGCCGCTGCAATTTGTTTGATGGACTGTTTTGTCACCTGATTTTGCATGGCGATATTTTTCCAGTGTGTTGTGGCCAGCATCACTTCATCCAGAATGGATTCCCAGTTGTCAATGCTGTGTGCCACGGCAATGGTCTGAATGTCTTTTCGGGAGGGATTGCCACTGCCATTGATGGCTGTGGTGTGCTGGTTACCCATGCCGCTGCTGAAAGTCAGATCAAATCCAGGGGCGAGCTCCCATTGACCAGACCTGCTGTGCAGAAAGGCAAAATTTTTCGTGTGATCATCCCTGTTGTGGGCAAGAATGTTGAAAACCATCAATCTGAAGGCACGCCTGATTTCCTGAATATCATGGGTCAGACGGCCAGTGGCTGTGAGAAGCGCATTGTAGTCTAGGCTGGGCAGGCGATGATCTGCATAGAGATAACCACTCAGGGTCAGCATGTGTCGCTTGATGTTCCCTTCACGATCGAAGCGCTCCACAGCATAAAAAACCTCATGCTTTTTTCCCTCTGTCAGCTGAATCAGTCGTCCCCGCGGCATTTTGATACCCGCCATGACGGCCATGTCCATATAGGACTTTTCAATGCATCCTGCATCTTTCGGATCATCCATTCCACGAAATTTTACCAGCCAGTGCGAAAAGCCTGCAGGCAGGTCAGTTAATCCTGAAACGCATTCATCGCTGTTTTCAGAAAGACCGACTGTCACTTTGGGCCGTGCCCCACCAGGCGAGCCACCCAGAAGTCGCAGCTGGTTCAGCACAGCGCGGGATTTTCCTGAAAGAACGCGCTCTGCATCATGTGCAAGTGCCATGAGATCTACAGTTTCACTGACGACTTCCTCCTGCATGGCAGGTTCATATTCGAGAGCGCCCATGGGACGTTTGTGAAGACTGGCAAGACGGTCAGTCAGTGTGATTTCATGGGGATCCCAGTGGAACTGTCTTTTGAAAAAACGGTCCATCAGCAAAAGCCCCCAGCCATCGGGCAGGGAATCATGAAAAACACCATGCAACCCATGAAAAGTGGGTTCGAGAGGCAATTGTGGCTGAATGGAAAATGGCATGGTTTGCGGTGAGAGATCAAAACCATGTTGTAGCCAGTGTGCATCATACTGGAACCAGCATTGCCTGTCCCGGAGCAGCAACAGGCCCACTGGCTCCCCGGAAAACAAAACTTTGAGCTGTGTCACATGTTTCATTGTCTGCCCCGTTTGCGTGGTTTTGGCAGCTGATACAGGGAAGAAAGCGTTTTTTGCTGAAAAAGACAGGCAAATTCATCCAGACACTCAAGGGCCATGGCAATGGCCAGCAGGGTCGGAAGTCCTGCATTGCCGGTGGCCTCAAAATGCCTGATCGTGCTTGCCGGTATCCCTGATCTTTCCGAGAGCGTTTTGCGCGAGAGGTTTTTTTCGAGACGACGTCTTTTTGCAGAAGCCGCGATCTGCATTTTTATCTGTCGGGGCGACAACATTATAATTGACAATATATTATCTCTTATAAACAAAAAACCAATATTAATGACAATATTATATCATTTATATTTAAAAGATCAAGGTCTGATATCACAGGTCTGATATCACAGTGGAACACAGGGATTGGAACCTGTTAATATGAATCATACTATAGTATAAAAAATACACAGAGCCTGAAATACCATGAAACATCCTGAACCTGCCCTCACCAAAGCGGAAGCAGAAGCAGATTTTGTGAAATACAGTATCGCAGCAAATGCAGGCGATGTGGATGCGCAAAATACACTGGGCTGCATGTATGCGGAAGGCCAGGGGGTTGAAAAAAACATCCTGCAAGCCTTCCGCTGGATTAAAAAGGCAGCAGAAGGTGGCAATGTCGTGGCGATGGCCAATCTGGGCGGTTTGTATCTGCATGGGCCGGTCTCTGAGCGGAATGAACAGGCGGCATTCAAGTGGTTTCTGGAATCAGCAAATCAGGGGGATATTCACGGGGCAGTGTGCGCTGGCATCCTGCTGCAGGAAGGTAGAGGTGTCGCAAGAAATGATGCGAGAGCTGCTTTTTGGCTTAAACCTGCAGCAGATGCGGGCATTCCCGAAGCGCAGTATGTTTTGGGTCAAATGCTCTTTTTTGGGCGGGGGATTGCGCAAAATCGTCCTTTGGCAATGCAATTGCTGGAAAAAGCGGCAGCGCAGGGTGTCAGTGCTGCCATGGGCGTGCTTGGAGAAATTTTCGAAAAAGGACTGATGGAAGGTGTCCCTGAAAATCCTGAAACGGCAACCAGCTTTTATCGGCGCGCTGCAGAACTCGGAGAACCCAAAGCTGAATTCGATTATGCCATGATGCTTTATGAGGGCAGGGGTGTTGACAGAAACCAGGAAGAAGCGCTGATCTGGTTCCAGCGGGCTGCGCGACATGAAGATCCAGCCGCGGAATTTAACCTTGGGTGCAAATATCTCGAGGGGCTTGATCTCGATAAAAGTGACAGAAGGGCGGCGGCGTATTTTGCGAGATCCGCAGAACACTGGCTGGAAACCGGGAAGCATGACGTCCCTGGCAGCGTTGCCCAAAAAGGCATTGCTGATGCAAAACGCAAATTGCAGTATATGGGTTTTCGTGGTGGGGCGCTTTGGCGTCTTGCCGTAATTGACAAAAATATCCCGAAGTTATCCCTGTTTTTGAAAGAAGAAAGGGAGCTGTTCTGGCAATTGTTCAGAAAGCATCATGAAGGCAAAATTGCTGAATCAGATCTGTTGCGGGATGTTTATTTTGGGTTGCTTGAGCATGAAAAGGATCACCTGCACAGTCATATACTGGACCGCTTGGTTTTTCTGTTTTTGCAGACCAAAAGGGCGGGGGAGCTGCTGTCTTTTTTCAGGCCTGATCTTTGCTGGTTGATGGGGGTGAATTTTCGGGAACTGGATGCGGGAGGTCTTGAGCAGTATGTATTTGAACTGCATGCGCAATGGCTGTCCCTGAAACTTGCTGCAGAAAAAAGCCTCCTTCCAGCCGGAATGGATCCGAAAATCCGCCAGATCCTTTGCAAAATGGCAAAGGTGATGAACTCGCCCCGGTTGTCTCTGGCCTGCCGGCAGATCATCCTGGACATGCTGTTCTCAGTACTTTTTGAAGATGTTTATGAGGTGAAGGCCGGATTTTCTGTGCTGAAGTTGCCCGAGATCATGGATCTTTTCAATCTGTACAGTTTGCAGCAGGCCGGCAGTTTTCTTTATTCTGATGATCGTCTTGCCCAAATGGCGGAATGTCTGAAGGAGAGGGGCATCATTAGGAAAATGAATAAAGAGAATTCTCCTGTCCCTGCTGAATCAGTAAAAGATCTGATCATCGAAAGTCGTAACAGGCGACAGCAGGAGTGGAATGGTCTTCTCGAAGTGGCCCACAAAAATGATCTTGATCCAGACATTGAGTATTGTGCAGAGCAGTTTGAAAAAATATTTCCGGAATATCAGGCGCTTTCGGACTATCTGCGGACGGTTGCGAAAGCGTCTAGGCCTGAGTACAACAGCTGGTCTGGATTTTTTTCAGGCCTTTTGGGGGGTCATCCCAAAGGGGTCAAATCAGCGGCTGTCACCAAACTCATGAACTGCATGATGGCGGAAAAGAATTCATCTTTGGTCAGGGAAACGGTGACCTTCAGCCGGACTGAAAAACATGCTCTGGCCCATGGGAAACTTCACGGGCTGGTTGAAAAGTTTGGGCTGGAAAGATATTTGGACCTCGGAGCCACGCTGCTGCGGGTCTCGCAATAACGGATTCGCCAAGCTCGTCATTGCGAGGAGCGCAGTTTGGCCGTGGCAATCCAGCTTTTAAAAACTGGATTGCTTCGTCGAAACGGCTTCGCCTTCCTCGCAATGACGGGTTGGTCTATTCCTGGCTTTCCGCTGATTTTTCTTTTTTGGCAGCGGGTTTTTTCCTGCTGGCAGCGGGTTTTGCGACCTTGCCGTTCTTCCCCTTTGTTACTTTTGCGCCTTTCGCCGGTTTTTTGGCGACAGGGGCAGTACCATCTGCGGACATGTTTTTGATTTGGGCAGACAGCCGGCTCTTGTGACGGGCTGCATTGTTTTTGTGAATCAGCCCTTTGCCTGCCGCACGATCAATGATCGGCTGGGCAGTCTGAAGGGCTTCCTGTGCCAGTTTTTTGTCGCCTGAGGCGATGGCAGCAAGCACTTTTTTGATATAGGTCCGCACCATGGAACGCATGCCAGCATTATGCTGACGGCGTTTTTCGCTTTGACGGGCGCGCTTTTTTGCAGATTTGATGTTGGCCAAGGAATATCTCCACTATGACTCTTGTTACTTTTGTTCATCCATTGCCGGATACGCCCCACGGGCTGCCCCCGGACAAGGGCGCCAATATGCCTGCTTCGGGCCCCGATGTCAATTTCTTCTGCCCGCTTGGATGTGCTAGTATGACGGCCTGAATGGACCTTCTGGTCAGGTTCCCATGAACAAAGGCAAAAACCTGTTTCATTCCACAGCGACTGTCTCCAGCATGACCCTGCTTTCCCGCATTGCAGGTTTCCTGCGCGATATGGTCACGGCGCAGATTTTTGGGGCCGGGGCTGCTTTTGATGCCTTTTCAGTGGCTTTTCGCATCCCCAACCTTATGCGGCGCCTCTTTGCAGAAGGATCCTTTTCCCAGGCCTTCGTGCCAGTCCTCGCAGAATACCAGCAGCAGAATTCAGGGGATCAGCTCAGGGGATTTATCAGCGCCATCACAGGGACGCTCGGGGTCGTACTTGCTGTTGTGACCCTTTTGGGGATTCTTGCAGCCCCCCTGTTTGTTCATCTCTTTGCTCCTGGGTTTACAGGCGGGCGATTTGAGCTTGCCACCAGCCTTTTGCGCATCACTTTTCCCTATCTTTTTCTGGTCTCACTCACAGCCCTTTCGGGTGCCATCCTGAATACCTTCAGCCGTTTCTGGGTCCCTGCCTTTACCCCGATCTGGCTCAATCTCTGCATGATTGCAGCGGCCATCTGGCTGGGGCCCCATCTGCAGGTGCCCATCATGGCGCTTGCCATTGGGGTATTTGTGGCAGGGGTGCTGCAGCTTGGTTTTCAGCTGCCTTTTTTGCGCCGGATGAACCTTTTGCCCAGCCCACGTATCCGTTTTCGCGATCCTGGGGTCAGACGGGTTCTCAAACTCATGGTGCCTGCGCTTTTTGGGGTGTCGGTTTCCCAGCTCAACCTGCTGCTCGATACCCTGTTTGCCTCCATCCTCATGGTGGGCAGTGTGTCCTGGCTTTATTATTCTGACCGCCTGATGGAGTTTCCGCTGGGGGTGATCGGGGTTGCCATTTCGACGGTGATTTTACCCCATCTCTCGAGACATCATGTCGATCGCAGTACCCAAAACTTTTCTCTCGTCATCGACTGGGCGCTGCGCTGCATCCTGCTTGCAGGGATTCCGGCCGGCGTGATCTTTGCAGTCAGTGCAGGGCCTCTCATCAGCACCCTGTTCCAGCATGGGCATTTTGATGGTTTTGCGGTCACCATGACCCAAAAAAGCCTGACCATGTTCGCCATTGGTATTACCCCTTTCATGGCAGTCAAGGTGCTGGCGGCCGGATTTTATGCGAGACAAAATATCCGCACACCGGTGCGCATTGGCATTCTCGCCATGGTCAGCAATATGGTCCTCAATGCGATCCTTGTCTGGCCACTCAAACATGCCGGCATTGCACTGGCCACATCACTATCCGCTGTTTTGAATGCCGGCCTGCTGTTCTGGTTCCTGAAAAAGAACGCGCACTATCTCCCGCGGCCTGGCTGGGGATATTTCAGCCTGCGCCTGTTGCTGGCCAATGGGGTGCTGGGGGTTTTTCTCTGGTTATCAGGCGGAAGCCTTGCCGATGACTGGATTGCGGCAGATGTTTTCACCCGCATCGAACATCTTGCCGTGATGCTGGTTTCAGCCGGATTGCTGTATCTCGGTACACTCTGGCTGACCGGTATGCGTCCGCGGCATGTGATGGTGGTGCTGGAGGGCGTCTGAGCTATACCAGTCGGTTCTTGGCATGCTCTTCGGCAAGTGTGTTTCTGGTCTGTTCGACGGGTACAAGTATGATGGCTGTATTGGCGATGGCGTTGGATTCGAGGTGCAGGTCTTCGCGATCAGTGTTGATTTTTTTAATGCTGGAATCCAGTTTCAGGGTATTATTTTCGATGTCAGCCACCTTGCTGATGGCTTCGGGAGAACGCAGGATGCCGGGATCGGTCACGGCATTTTTAAACAGCTCCCGCAGTGAGGATAAAAACCAAGCTTTTGCAGTCTCAAGATCAGAACGCCATCCGCCAAGCAGATTTTGCAGGGCTTTTGTCCTTTCTTCCATGGTGCCGGTCTTGCTGGTCAGAATCTCAAGATTGGCCCTTGCAGATGAAGTGCCAATCTCCATGATTTTGCTTTCGATCTTCCGGATAAAGCCCTGCAGCCAGTTGATGGATTCATCCAGGGGGGATTCGGCTTTTTGGGCAAGACCGGCCAGTTTGGAGTTGTCGACAACGATGCGACATATGAAGCGATCGGATTTTGAAATGTCTTCGGGAATGCCCAGTATGTCACAGGTGAGCGCAATCATGATGTTTTTATAGCTGCTCATTTTGCCCCCCCTGCGACCGATGCTCCCCAATCATCATATCACCGTTACAATCAGTCGGGTACATGCGTATAATCGCCGATTCCAGACCAGTCCTGCCCGTTTCTGCCCGTATGACACAGCTTGTACGACATTTTTCCAGTCTGTTCCGGGTGCCGAGAGGAGGGATTGTCACCATTGGCAATTTCGATGGTGTTCATTCCGGCCACACAGCACTGTTACAGGCGGTTGTAGCCAAAGCCCACGCAGGGGGGAGACCCGCTGTCGCCATCACCTTTGAGCCCCTGCCAGCCACTCATTTTGCAGGAACCGAAGGGGGTCCGCCAAGGCTTTCGGGCCTTCGGGACAGGTTTTCCCTGATGAAAGCCCTCGGGATCGATGCGGTGATTGTCCTGCCGTTTGCAGATATTTCTGACTGGAGCCCAGAACAGTTTGTCCGCGCTATTTTGATAGAGGGACTTGCTGCAAAAGAAGTGATGGTCGGGGAAGATTTCTGTTTTGGACGGAAACGGGCTGGAAATGTCGAACTTCTGGGGCGCTACAGGGATTTTTCCCTGACGGTTTTTCCTGCCAAAAAGCAGGGGGAGGAGAGAATCAGCAGTACGCGGATTCGCGAAGCGCTGGTCAAAGGGGATTTTGCGCAAGCAGAAGCCTGTATGGGCAGGCCCTTTGCCATCTCTGGTAAAGTGGTGCAGGGCGAGCGTCGTGGGCGGGTGCTGGGTTTTCCGACAGCCAATATACTCCTGCCGCACCTTGTGCCGGTTTCTGGGGTCTATGCGGTCTGGGTCAGGTCGGAGGCGTTCCCGGAACAGGAAGGGGTGGCCAATGTGGGTGTCCGGCCGACGGTGGTTCCGAAAAGTGGTAAAAGACGCCTGCTCGAAGTACATTTACCCCATTTCAGCCAGGATATTTATGGCAAAAGGCTTGAAGTGATATTTTGTCACAAAATTCGGGATGAAAAGCGCTTTGCCGATCTTTCTGAATTAAAGGCGCAGATTGCGCGGGATACAGAAACTGCCTGTGATTATTTTCGGGAAAATAAATATGTCAGAAAAAATTGAAAAAAAAGATTATAAATCCACCCTGAATCTGCCACAGACAGATTTCCCGATGAAGGGCAATCTGCCTGTTCGCGAAAATCTCGTTCTCGAAAAATGGGCGAAGATCGATCTCTATGGCCAGTTGCGCAAAAAGGGCAAGGGCCGGAAAAAATTCATTTTGCACGATGGGCCGCCCTATGCGAACGGTGCGATGCACATTGGTCATGCGGTTAACAGGACCCTGAAAGACATCGTTGTCAAATCCCGCACGCTTTCAGGGTATGACGCGCCATCTGTTCCGGGCTGGGACTGTCATGGACTGCCGATTGAGCTGAAGGTCGAAAAAGAATTCGGGAAGCCAGGGCGTGAGCTTTCCGTCAATGAATTTCGTGCAGCCTGCCGCAAATATGCGGCGAGCCAGATTGACCTGCAGCGCGATGCCTTAAAACGTCTTGGGCTGCTGGGAGACTGGGATCATCCCTATGTCACCATGGATTTTCAGTATGAGGCGGATATTGTCCGCGCGCTCTCAAGGATCATGGCCAATGGTCATCTTCGGAAGGGTTCAAAGCCGGTTTACTGGTGTCTGGATTGTGCGTCCGCGCTTGCTGAAGCCGAAGTCGAATATGCCGACAAAAAATCCCCATCGATTGATGTGAAGTACAGGATAGTGGATGAGCCGGATGTGTCTGTGGTGATCTGGACCACAACACCATGGACTTTGCCTGCAAGTCAGGCGGTTTCCGTGCATCCGGAAGTCTCTTATGTGAAAGTCAGCATGCCATCGGGTGAATCCCTGATACTCGCAGAAGCGCTGGTGGAAAGCGCGATGATCCGTTACGGGATTAGCGATTATAGCGTCACGGATACTTTTGTGGGCCGCAAGCTTGAAGGGGTGAAACTCCGCCATCCTTTTTATGATCGTGTGGTGCCTGTTGTGCTGGGAGAGCATGTCACGACAGAAACAGGCACAGGAGCAGTGCACACGGCGCCTGCGCATGGCGTGGATGACTGGCTGATGGGCAAAAAATATGATTTGCCGATGGATAATCCTGTGCTGGATAACGGCTGTTTTCTCTCCGCAATGCCGCTCGTTGGGGATGTGTTTGTTCGCAAGGCAGATGATATTATTTTGGAAGAGCTGAAAAAACTGGATGTAATGTTGTCTTTCAGCAAAATCACCCACAGTTATCCGCACTGCTGGCGGCACAAGACGCCGCTGATTTTTCGGGCGACGCCGCAGTGGTTTATCAGCATGTTGGCGTGCGGTCTGAAGGAGAGGGCGGAAGCTGCAGCGAAAGGGGTAGAGTGGATTCCCGACTGGGGACAAAACCGCATGCAGCTGATGCTGGATAACCGTCCGGACTGGTGTATTTCAAGACAGCGGGTATGGGGTGTGCCGATCGCGCTCTTTTTGCAGCGTGAAACCGGTGAGCCGCATCCGGATTCACTCGTGCTTTTGGAGAAGGTCGCACAGAGAATCGAAAAACACGGAATAGAGGTTTGGGACAGTCTGACACTTGCTGATTTGACTGGCACAGAAGATGAGCATTATCGCAAATCCATGGATGTGCTGGATGTATGGTTTGATTCTGGTATTTCGCATACGGCAGTGTTGCAGAAGAATCCGGCGATGAGCTTTCCAGCAGATCTTTATCTGGAAGGATCAGACCAGTATCGCGGCTGGTTTCAGTCTGCGCTTTTGACCTCTGTGGCCATGCACGGGGAGGCGCCCTATCGGGCGGTGTTGACGCATGGTTATGTGGTGGATGCTGATGGGCGCAAGATGTCGAAGTCACTTGGCAATGTAATTGCACCGGATAAAGTGATTGGCAAGCTGGGCGCGGATATATTGCGTTTGTGGATATCGATGGCGGATTATCGGGGCGAAGTGGTGGTATCAGAACAAATTCTTTCAGGTGCCACAGAAATTTATCGTCGCATCAGGAATACCGCCAGATTTCTGCTGGCGAATCTGCATGATTTTGATCCTGAAAAAGATATGGTTTCAGATGAAAGCCAGATTGCGCTGGATCGATATATTGTCGAGCTCACCAGACGACTGCAGGAAGAGATTCGGGCGGCGTATGATTCGTACCAGTTTCATCAGGTCTCGCAAAAAATTTATCAGTTTTGCGCCATGGATCTGGGTGGATTTTATCTGGATATCATCAAGGACAGGCAATACACGCTGAAAAAAGACAGTGTGGCCCGCCGTTCGGCACAGACGGCAATTTGGCATATCCTTCAGGCGCTGGTGCGCTGGATGGCGCCGGTTTTGACATTTACGGCGGAAGAAATCCATGAGTATCTTCCAGGCAAACAGGAAGAATCAGTTTTTCTGGGTGAATGGTATGAAAATTTGGCTGTTTTGCCGGAGTCTGATCATTTGAATTATGCATTTTGGCAAAAACTGCGCGCGGTGCGCGATGCGGTGAATGGCGAGCTGGAAATTGCGCGCAAGGATGGCAAAATCGGATCAGCGCTTGAAGCGCAGGTGACGCTTTATTGTGATGCGGCGCTCAAAAAGCAGCTTGATATGATTGGAGATGAGCTGCGTTTTGTGTTGATCACATCGGGTGCTGTGGTGATTGCAGAAACTGCGGGCGAGGGGGCGCAGACAGCAATATCAGGTCTTTCTGTAAAAGTCGGGTCACTTCAGGATATTAAAAAATGCCAGCGCTGCTGGCATCGTCGTGCGGATGTGGGGCATGATATCAATCATCCGGATTTGTGTGAGCGTTGTGTGGAGAATATCGATGGCAGTGGCGAGGACAGACAATATGCCTGAGGGAATTTTGCATTCAGGTTTGCGGTGGTTATGGGTATCGGGCCTAGTTTTACTGGCAGACAGGATCAGCAAGCAGCTGGCGCTCTGGTATCTGGCCTTTGATGAGACGGTGTCGATAGTACCGCATCTTGGATTAACGCTGGGGTTTAACCGTGGCGCCGTGTTTGGTTTTTTGGGCAGGGCCTCAGGCTGGCAGGTGGGATTTTTTTCTCTGATTGCTGTTGTTGCGGCGGTTGTCATTTTATGGGCGCTTTGGCGGACTGTGTCATCCCGAAAATGTTTTTGTATTGCTCTGGCCCTGATTTTGGGTGGCGCACTGGGTAATTTGTATGATCGTGTGGCTTACGGCTCAGTCATCGACTTTATCGATGTGTATGTCAAAAACTGGCACTGGCCGGCATTTAATATCGCGGACAGTGCCATTTGTGTGGGTGCTTTTTTGCTGGTGCTGGATGGCATGCGCCGGGCGGCTCAGGCATGATGGATGTTTTTTTGCGCCTGTCCCGAAAAATGGGTGCAGCGTGTTTTGATAAGATTTGCCACTTGCTGCTGGACTGGATGCAGTATTTCAGTTTCAGGCAATACTGAGAGAATGATTTCGGTCAGCTCAAGAATCCGCCTGCGAATTTCTGGTTTCGAAAAGCCGGCTTCTTCGGCAAATCTGTCAAAATTTCCAGTGGTGATCCTGTTGATCCGGTATTCGCCACCCAGTTTCATCGCCATGTTTTGGCTCAAATCAGGGTAAAAAATTGTGCAGATCAGGTCATATAATGGGGCAAGCTGAAACTGGCCTGAATATAAAATCGAAAAATTCTTGCCATGTGCATCACAATTTCCGACAAGAAAATTAAAAATGACAGCATTTAACATCATTTCAAGATCGATGACAGGTTTTGAAGATTTCGCCCGAATGAGATCAAGGCACTGCCTGATGGAAGGCCCGCCCTCATTCTGGTATTTTGAAGTTGAAGGTATTGCGAGTGCCTGGCAGAAATCTTCCTGATGCAGTCGTGTTATTTTTTTTATTTTTGTTTCTGTTCCATCAATAATACGGTCATATCTTTTTATGAGAAGGTAATGAATATCCCCGGTTTTTTTTATGGCTGCATCGACCGCGGTCAGTCCAGCTTTTCTGGCAAGATTCAGACAAAATGCTTCATTGAAAATAACACCCTCATAGGCGCTAAAATCGGGTTTTAATATATGTGTGCTGGGCGCATTGTTGAGAGGGATGAAGATTTTTCCATCTTTTACATAAACTGCCAGTTTTTCCTGGACGCCGGCCAGTGAGAGACGAACACCTTCTTCTCCTGCAAGCAGGGGTCGTGAGGGCAGTTTCAGCAATATGTCTGTCAGTCCGGAATCCGTTAATTTGTGATAACTGGAAATTCCTGCATCAGGCGTTTCTCCGGCAGGCATAAAAGACAGCGCGCCAGCGCATTCACCGCCGATTTTTTCGAGCATTGAAAAATCATTGTTGGCACTGATGCCAAGATTTTTGGCAATCAGTTTGCGCTGATTTTCTTCCGGTAAAATGCCGCCAAAAAAAGCGTGACAGATTTTCCTGCCAAAAGATTGTTTCTGCAATGGCAGGGAACATGAAATACTGACCGCAGCGGGGTTTTCAAGCCAGGATGCTGAATAGGTAAAATGTATCTCACCCTGTTTGTCCTGAATGAGCTGTCCTGTCATTTCCCCATTCAGCCAGACGTCAAGTGTTCGGTTCATCCTGCGCTCCGTAGATGATGAGTCTGATTCCCAGGGTTCGGAGAACGGTCAAAACCTTTTCGAGCTGGCAGGTGGGTTTTCCCTGTTCCAGCTCAATGATAAAACGCAGGCCAGTCCCGGAGGTCAGCGCCAGACTGCGCTGTGTGACCCCGAGTTTTTTTCTGGTATTTTTGACCAGTCTGCCAATTTCCGCCGAATCAGGTGTAACGGAATGGCTGCGCATGATCCTGACCCCAAACAGTATATTCCCGTACGGTAATATTAATGCAGTTTGGCGGAAATGTCAACACTATATTCCCGATCGGGAATATCAAACTGCGACGAGCGACGGGGTTTGCCTGACTGGATACCAAGGTTCTTCTGCAACAGCAGGAGGTGCCGAAGGAGCCGTATCGCCATATTTGAAAGCCCGATGTGTTTCCTTTACTTCCTTAAACAGACCAAAGCTGTTACGCAGGCTGTGTGAAAGTGTGCCGCAATTGGTTGTTTTTGAGTGGTCAATATTGGGTCTCGAATCCAGCACTGCCATGCCGATTGTACCTGCAAGAGCAACAACTGCACCTCCAAGCAGGGTTGACAGGGCTATTGTGTCGAACAGGGCTTTTCCAACGCAGAGCAGGGCTGGAACCGCCGGTGCAAAAGTAACGGCAATGACTCCAATAACGATGAGACCAAAACATACCATCAAACTTTTTCTGTGATCGGTGGTGAGGTGTGGATAAACTTTTTTGTGGCTGGCGAGATGGTCATAGTGTTGCGCCATCTGCAGAAAACCCTGATCTCTTTCCTGGGAAGTACTGCCATTCAGTGCGAGATTGACAGAGGTGAGGCATTGCTGGTATTTGCGGATTTCCAGCAGGGAAAATTCAGAAATAGCCAGGGGACTTGGTCTGTTGCAATATTTTTTGCCATAACGGTCAGCACGGATGGTGCTGTTCAGCTCTTCCAGCGCGTAATAGCGCTCGGAGTGTTTGAGATCAAAAGATTCGAGACAGCGCATCATGTCTTCAATGAGGTTCTGGGTGTCTGTCATCTGGTTTTCGAGCTTAACACGCTCGCGGCGTTTTTCTTCCGGATCATCAAGTTTTTGTGCAACCGATGGTGAAGCAAATGCGGATAACTGTCCCAGTCTGGTCATGTACTCATGCATTTCCTTCTGGTTCATGCCGATAACCTGGTTTTCATCGATTTTGAGGGTGATTGTCATGGACTGTCTCCAGAAGGGATGATGGCCTAGAGTATACCCCGCGAGTGATGACAGGAAGATGACAGCCGGATGACAGTTTTGTTATTTTGCTGTTATATCTTTATTCATTTCAGGCAATATCGATTCATTAATGAACCCCGCACCCTAACACCATGCCTTCAGCTTCCACGCGCGCTTTTTCTGCTGCAATCTCGCCTTCGGCACGCGCCACTTTTTGTGCCGCACGATGAGCAAGGATCAGTGTATGACTTCTTTTCATGAAAAAACCCAAACAGTCATCGCGTTTTTTATGACGGCGAAAGTTGAGCACATCCCAGTAGGAGTAGTCCCTGTCATCAATTTGGACTCTCATGCTGAGAATATCCATTTCGCTGAGTTTAATGGCGGAAGGCTCGGCCAGCAGTTTTTCCATGATTTGGGATGTGCCAAGCCGGCTGGCCCTGCCTTTTTTCAACCGACCTTCGCGGCCCGTCTCAAACAGGCCATGCGCAGATCTCTCCAGTGTTTTCGAATAACCCAGAATGACTGAAATCATTTGGCAGGCCAGATGATTTTCACCATACATGGTGACCAGCCTGCCAAACTGTTCTGCAAGAGCTATTCCCAGCATGTCCGAGTTCTGTGCTGAAAAGGCATTTCTCATTTTGACCATGTGGGCCTCAACAGGTGAACCCGTCTGTCGCCGCGCCTCATCCCTGCCCATCATGAAGCCAAAAAACGTGGGTCCCACAATGCTGGTGGTCACACCGGCACTTGCGCCACCCAGCACCGCGATGATGGATTTGAAACTGGCAAAAATGGCAGCAGGCAGTGCCACAATGCCACCCGCTGGCATGGTGACACCCATGGCAACGCCCAGACTAAATCCAATTGCCGCAGCACAAAACGTCAGGACAATTTTTTTGGCCCGGATCCAGACCCATTCATGGGACGAAACTTCATACTCCAGTTTTCGGATGGCCTTCCATTGGGCCTGCAGGCTGGTTTCTTCTTCTTTTTTGACAAGTTCTGCCAGTACATTGGTGACCCGCCGAATATTTTTGGCAAGACGCCGGCTTTCCTCTTCATTCTCAAACCGAAGTTTTTCCGTGGTCAAAAGCCTCTGAAATTCTTCGGCATCGAGTGCGGCCTCGCGCAGAAACAGGGCCTGCAAACCATAGAGTGCTACCTGGGAAGGGACTTTGGGGAGCAATGCGGCATCTTCCTGTCCTTCTTCTGCGGCTTTCTCTTCGGCAACAATCGCCTGCTGTGGCATCCTGGCCAGCTGGAGCAGACGTTTTTGTTTGAGCCATGCATTGCCAATGGCGACTTCAAGGACAGCCATTTCGGAATCAACAGGATCAAATTGCGGTGCTGCCATCCGTTCTTCTCCCGTGACAGTCAAAATACAAATGTGGACTTTGTCACAGCATCATGAACGATTATGGGCAAAATGAAAACCAGCAGCAGGCAAGAAACCAGTCTGATCCAGCGGCTCCCCCTGCCAGATGGGTAAAAAACCAGACAGGCAGGAAGCAGTGATATTCCTGTTGCAAGCAGGGCGACCTGAATCCAGGGCGTATGAAAGTCAAAATGTTTGGGATAAACCAGCAGACAGCCCGTGATCCCCGAAAGAACCAGACCACAGGGCAAAAAAGCGCTGATGACGGGTGAGAAAATAGCGTGCTTGGTTTTGAAGCAGGCAATAAAAACCACCGCCAAAAGACTGACAGCGGTCAGAACATGAACAAATTTAATGATCTGAACCAGCAAAACCTTACATCCAGTAGACAAATACAAACAGGAAGAGCCAGACCACATCGACAAAATGCCAGTACCAGGCCACTGCCTCAAAGGCAAAATGGTTGTGGGGATTAAAATCCTGACGCCACATGCGGTAGAGAATCACGCAAAGACCAATGGTACCAATGGTGACATGCAGGCCGTGAAATCCCGTCAGCATGAAAAAAGTGGTGCCATAAATGCCAGAGCCGAGGGTCAGTCCTTTTTCCATCCAGGCAATCACATATTCATGCGCCTGCAGGATCAAAAAGCTCGCACCCAGCAGGGCGGTCGCAAGCTGGGCCAGCAGCATGGTTTTTCTGCGCTCGGCCAGCAGGCTCCAGTGGGCAATGGTCACAGTCACTCCACTGGAAAGCAGAATCAGCGTGTTGATCGCAGGAATTCCCCAGGCTTCCATGACAGAACCAGGCGCGACAAAAGTCCCTGGATTTGGGTTGGCAGGCAGGGGCCAGGCGGCGTGAAAATTCGGCCAGAGCAGAATATGGCTGAGCGTACTGGTGTCACCCAGCGCAGGGACAGCAATGATGCGTACAAAAAAAAGTGCGCCAAAAAACGCACCAAAAAACATTACTTCCGAAAAAATAAACCAGCACATGCCCCAGCGAAAAGAACGGTCCACCTGCGCGTTTGCCAGCATCCCTGCGCGGTTTTCACGAATCACCAGACCAAACCAGCCGGTCATCATGTAAAACAGCAGCAGTATCCCGAGGCCAAAAAGCCATGGCCCAATCGCGGCCTGATGCAGCCAGTTGGCCGCACCCGCAAAAATACAGATCAGTGCAATCGATCCCTTGATGGGCCAGCTGCTCGGTGAGGGAAGATAGTAATCCCGTTTACTGTCATTTTTCATCTTTGTTCCTGTTTGTCAAAATCTTTACCAAAGACTGTAATCCCTGCCAGGGGCACTTTGCTGCATCATGTATTTGACAGCAGCTTCAAGCTCGGCATCACTGCAGGTCGGACAGGCTCCATGCACGGGATGACCCTGGTTGCCGGTCACCACAGAAAGCCAGGTACGCAAAAAGCCCTGTTTGACTGCAGGGGCAAAGGCGGCCACATCGCCCGGTTTCGGTGCGCCATGAAAACCCGCGGCATGACAGACACTGCAGTTTTCCTGATAGATGCGCTCGCCGTCAGCCATGGTGAGTTTTTTGGGTGCGGAAGCCAAGGCTGCCATGGAAGCTTTTTTGCCCATGACCGGTGCCAGCATGTAATCCACAGCCTTGCGGATGTCTTCATCCGTACAGGAAAGACAGGCCCCTTTCGCCGGCATGCCATTCAGGCCATGAAGGGCGTTCAGATAAAGCGGATCGATACCTCCGGCCAGCAGGGGTGCCCAGGCTGCTACATCACCAAAGCGGGGTGCGCCCCCTGCGCCGGCCGCATGGCAGCCGGCACAGCTTGCTTCATAGATACCCCTTCCGGCATTGGCCCCCGAGGGTTTGGGGGGCTGTTCACTTTTGACGGATTTCAGATATTCGGCAATCGCTTCAAGGTCGGTTTCAGAGAGCAGACGCAGACTGTCATGATTGACTTCGAGCATGGGGCCCACTACTTTTCCGCCGCCTGCCAGTGCATCGCCTGTGAAAATCCGCACAATCTCATCTACCGGCACATTGCCAAGGTTGCCCGCGGAAATATTCAGCGCCATATAGCCCTGCACTTTGGCCCCGGTGAGATTATATTTTTTGATCGGAGCCCCGAGAGGCAGATCTTCGGTCAGAATATGCCAGGAAGGCGTGTGACACATGCCGCAGTGACCGGGACCCTCCACCAGATATTCGCCTCTCTCGAGAGGCTGATTCGCCGTATCGGTAAAGGGCGGAAATACTTCATCGCGCGAGGGATGAAAGAAAAGAATGCGCCATGGCAGCTGCAAAATGCGCAGGCTGAAAGGCCAGACCATGTCATTGTCCCGATTCTGCTGGTGAACAGGGGGAATGCTGTCTAGATAAGCCCGAATGGCCAAAAGATCTTCATCTGGCATGCGGGCAAAGTAGGGAAAGGGGAAGGCCGGGTAATAATAATGCCCCGTGGGCGAGATACCCCGTTTCATGGCGCGCAGGAACTGTTCATCTGTCCAGTTGCCAATGCCGGTTTCGGGATCCGGCGTGATGTTTGGCGTATACATCATGCCAAAGGGCGTCTGCATGTCGAGACCGCCGGCAAAAACCTTCCCTTTGTTATGGGTGTCAGTATGACAGGCCATGCAGTCGCCCGCTTTGACCAGATAGCCACCCCGGGTCACCCGCTCTGCCATGGCCGGATCAGAGGGCGTTGTGACCGGTGGATAATCCGGAAACCAGGGCGGGCTGTTGTCAGGGAGAGCCGCCTTTTTCATGTTGACAAGCACACCACTGATCACATGGGCACCGAGACCTGCTGAAGCCAGCAGGACAACCAGAAGCAGCGCCAGAAATATTTTGCCCTGTTTGCTGGAGATGAAACGTCGAACGAATGCTTTCACGGTCACTGGATCCTTTGCCCTGTGTGAATCGGTACCTGAATGAGCGCACATTCTATAGCGATTGGGACTGAATGCAAATCCCGGCTATCCTGTCGGCAGACTTGTTTTATCTGGCAAATATGTTTTAATGGCGGCCCTGTGCCTCTTTTTTCCTTTTTGACCAACCCGCAGGCAGGCTGATTCATGTTTAATATGCCCTATGGCGTTTCCCTCCTCAGTCATGAGATTTGGCGTTTACACATGGCGGCCTTTTATGTCTGCTGTGTGATTGGACTGGTGGTCTTTTCTGTCCTGCTTTATTCCCTGGTGCGTTTTCGCAAGTCCAAAGGCGCCGAGGCGGTTCATTTTCATGAACATCTGGGCATCGAAATTCTCTGGACCACTATTCCATTTCTGATTCTGGTGGCACTTGCGGTTCCTGCGACCATCGTATTGATGCACATTCATGATACAGAAAAATCTGACCTGACTATTAAAATTACAGGCTATCAGTGGAAATGGAAATACGAATATCTGGACCAGGGCATTCATTTTTTCAGCAATCTTTCGAGCACAGTGGAACAGATCAACAACCAGGCGCCCAAAAGCCAGTGGTTTTTGCGGGAAGTGGACAACCCGGTGGTGGTGCCGGTTGATACCAAAGTCCGGCTGCTTGTGACTGCAGATGATGTGGTGCATTCCTGGTGGGTTCCGGAGCTTGGGGTCAAGCAGGATGCGGTGCCTGGCTATGTGAATGAAAACTGGTTTTACATTACAAAACCTGGGACTTATCGTGGCCAGTGTGGTGAGTTGTGCGGTGTCAATCATGGTTTTATGCCCATTGTGGTGGAAGCTGTCTCCAAACCTGAATTTGACCAGTGGGTGGCAGCCCATCAGGGTGGCAATGTGGCGGCATTGCAGGCGGCACAGCTTGCACCAGAGACAGAAGACCAGCTGATGACGGCCGGCAAGGCTGCCTATCTTAAAAGCTGTGCCATGTGTCATCAGGCAACAGGCGAGGGGCTGCCGCCTTCCTTCCCGCCCCTGAAAGGCAGTAAAGTCGTGACCGGGCCAGTGCAGGCGAATGATGCTTTTGTGTTGAAGGGGGTGCCGGGGACGGCGATGCAGGCTTTTGGGGAGCAGCTGGATCCTGCAACCATTGCAGCGATTGTGACTTATATCCGTCATTCTTGGGGCAATGATGCCCTGAACCACCAGCATGGCAATCCGGTGACGGTGCAGCCGGCAGATGTGGAAAAAGTGAATAGCGCGAGATGAACTTCAGGGGTATCCCATGACCGAAACGACCATTGTTAGCGGACAGCATGCCCATCATGACGACCATCATGGTCCGGCAAAGGGCATTGCCCGCTGGCTTTTTACCACCAATCACAAGGACATTGGCACGCTGTATCTTTTTTTCAGCCTGATTATGCTGTTTGTGGGTGGCGTGATGGCGCTTCTGGTGCGGGTGGAACTGTTCGAACCTGGCAAAGTGCTGATGAATCCCGAATATTTCAACCAGATGACCACCATGCATGGTCTGATCATGATTTTTGGGGTGGTGATGCCGGCACTCGCCGGACTTGCCAACTGGATGATCCCCATGATGATCGGTGCTGCGGACATGGCGCTGCCGCGGCTCAACAACTGGAGCTTCTGGCTGTTGCCATTTGCTTTTACGCTGCTTCTCAGCACGCTGTTTATGAAGGGGCCGGCACCTGATTTTGGCTGGACGTTTTATGCGCCGCTTTCTACCACCTATGGGCCTGCGAGCACTGACTTTTTTATTTTTTCGATTCACATGATGGGGGCTTCCTCCATTCTGGCAGCGTTAAACATTGTGGTAACCATTTTCAACATGCGCGCACCGGGGATGACCTGGATGCAGTTGCCGGTATTTGTTTGGGGGTGGCTCGTGACTGCCTTTTTGCTGCTGGCGGTGATGCCGGTGCTTGCGGGCTGCGTGACCATGATGCTGATGGACCGTCATTTTCATACCAGTTTTTTTAATGCGGCAGGGGGTGGGGATCCCATTCTGTTTCAGCATATCTTCTGGTTTTTTGGTCATCCTGAAGTTTATATTTTGATTCTGCCAGGATTTGGAATTATTTCAGACATTATTCCGACGTTTTCGCGCAAGCCGCTGTTTGGCTATCACTTCATGGTTTATGCAACTATCGTGATTGCTTTTCTGGGTTATATCGTCTGGATGCATCACATGTTTACGACGGGTGCGCCGCTCGTGGCGCAACTGTTTTTCATGTATGCGACCATGCTGATTGCAGTCCCCACGGGCATCAAGGTTTTTAACTGGGTGGGAACGCTCTTCAAGGGGTCGATTACCTTTGAGACGCCCATGCTGTTTGCGCTCGGTTTTCTGGTCATGTTTACCCTTGGAGGATTTTCGGGGCTGATGCTTGCACTGGTTCCTGCGGATTACCAGTATCGCGACAGTTATTTTGTCGTCGCGCATTTCCATTATGTGCTGGTGTCGGGATCGCTTTTTACCATTCTTGCAGGTGTGTATTACTGGCTGCCGAAGTGGACAGGCCGGATGTATAACGAAACCATTGGCCAGTGGCATTTCTGGCTGTCGGTGATTGGCATGAATGTGACTTTTATGCCCATGCATTTTCTGGGACTTGCGGGCATGCCGCGGCGTATTCCGGATTATGCCCTGCAGTTTACTGATTTTAACCAGATCTGCACGGTGGGCGCTTTTATTTTTGGCATTGCGCAACTGTTCTTTCTTTACAATATTATTGTTTGCTGTTTTGGCAAAAAGCCACGGGGTTTACCGGGGCGTGTGTGGGAGGGTGCAAGGGGATTTGAGTGGACCATTCCTTCTCCTGCGCCGTATCATACTTTTGAGGTGACGCCGGAGCTGACCTCTGCTGAAGCAAGGGCAAAATTTTAGTGGCTGGCATGTCTGATCGCAAACTGACGCTGGTGCTGCTCGCTGGCGTTATTTTCATGTTTGGGTTCAGTTACATGCTGGTGCCATTGTATCGACTGGTGTGCAAACAGCAGGGCATCAATGGCCAGTCGGTACGCTCTGCGGCAACAGTGGATCCGCACATGCAGGTGGACCGCTCAAGAACCATACGCGTTTATTTTACGACTGTTTTGCACAATGATATTGCTTTTCAGTTCAGGTCATTACAACGTTCTGTTGAAATACATCCAGGCGAGCGCAAGCTGATTTATTTCTTTGCGGAAAACCAGACCGGCAAAGATCTTACAGTTCAGGCGATTCCCAGTATCACGCCAGTAGATGCTGCAAGATATCTGAAAAAAACCGAGTGTTTTTGTTTTACCCAGCAGTATTTTTATCAGGGTGAGCGGGCGGATATGCCGGTATATTTCTTTGTGGATCCGGATATTCCGAAAAACATTAAAGAAATTACCCTAGCCTATACCCTGTTTGATGCCAGTGGTTTTGAGAAAAAAAAGGAACGCTATCATCGGAAGGGACGCATTGATGTCTAAAATTTTATTTCAGCCGTTCTGGATAATATTTTTTATATTGTTCTGTATGCTTGGCAACTGGCAATTGTCGAAATATCATCAGAAAAAACATCTTTTGCAGGCAGTGTCCAGAAATTTGTATGCAGCACCCCAGAATTTTACAGGAAAGTTTGAACCCTTTTTGCATGTTAAAATCAGGGGAAGATATCTTGATCATGATACGGTGCTTTTGCAGAACCGCCTGAACCATGGCAAATCAGGCGCTGATGTACTGACGCCTTTTCAACCAACAGGCGATAACAGGGTGATTCTGGTCAACCGGGGCTGGACTTCAAACCTTAAAATCCCTGAAACACAATCAGGGCACGAGATTCGGGGATATCTGACCCCAGTGCTTGGATATCAGTTTATTCTGGGCAAAAATATTTTGTACCCTGATCAAAAACCGCTGAAAATTCAGAGAATGGATATGTCTGAAATCAGCAGGATGCTGGGCAAAGATTTTTATCCGTTTATTTTGCGGCTGGCAGCTGCCGAGCCAAATGGATTTCTGCGCGAGTTTTCTTTTGAGTCAGTCACAGCGGTTTCACCTGAAAGACATTTGGGGTATGCCATTCAGTGGTATCTGATGGCGGTGGTGTTGCTGGTGGCGTGTGTAGTTTATTATAGAAAAGACAGAAAGATGGGGAAGAATAAATGACCACCAAAAATACTCGCTGGCCACTGTATGGCATTCTGGGGGTTTTCATCGTGCCCATGCTGATTGCATTTGCGATGTATTTTGGGCGTGATCAACTGCATTTGGGCCATGTGCAGCATGGGACACTGATGTCTGCTCCTTTTCAGAAGATGGAGAGTCATCATCACTGGCAGATTGTGCATGTGACGGGCAGGCAGTGTGATGAGTCGTGTCAGAAACTGGATCACAATCTGCGCCAGATGTGGAAGCTGCTTGGCAAAGAACAGCCGCGGGTGATGGTCAGAAGAGAGGAGAGCCATGCGGGACTTCCAGCGGAGAGGGTGTATCTTGCAGACCCTGCGGGCAATATTTTCATGTATTATCCCCGGTCAGTGAACCCCATGGACATCCTGAAAGACCTGAAACACCTGCTGAAGGTGTCGCAGATTGGGTAAGGGCCTGATTATAGCCGGCTCATCTAATGCAATGTATATTACTGATAATAAAGATATTATTGTTCAAAAAATCAGATGAGCCAAATATAAAGTCGTTATATTCAGCTCATCTGAATGGTTGTATTGATCAGATGAGCTGGATATAATGCCGCTATACATGGCTCATCCGCAAGGATGAAGGAGGCAGGGCGCATGATCGTGGGAAGGGAGCGGGAAAAACGACAGCTTGAGAAGGTATATTCTTCAGCAGAATCAGAATTTGTGGTGATTTATGGCAGACGACGGGTAGGCAAGACGTACCTGATTCGTGAATTTTTCTCGAAAAAAAAATGTATTTATCTGCATGTTACAGGTACGCAAAAGAAAAAAATGAGTGTGCAGCTTGAAAGATTCGTGACAGAGCTGTCCAGAACATTTTTTGGGAATGCGGATCTGGCAGCGCCATCATGGGAAGCCGCTTTTAAGCTGTTGAACCAGCAGATTGCGCTTCAGGACGAAAAAAGTAAAAAGAAAGTGGTCATTTTTCTGGATGAGCTACCCTGGCTTGTAACCCGACGTTCCGGATTGCTTGAGCTGATTGATTATTACTGGAATCGCCATTGGTCAGGCATGAAAAATGTGATTCTGGTTGCCTGTGGGTCCTCGGCTTCATGGTTGATCAAGAACATTATTCATGACAAGGGTGGGTTGCATAACAGGCTGACATGCGAAATTCATCTAATGCCGTTTAATCTGTATGAGACAAAAGAATATTTGAAGCACAGAAAGATTAAGCTTAACAATCGGCATATTCTTTTGGTATACATGGCGATTGGGGGTATACCCTATTATCTCAAATATGTTGAGCAGGGGTTAACGGCCGATCAGATCATTCAGGAGATTTTTTTTAATGCTGCATCGCCATTGAAAGATGAGTTTAAAAAGCTGTTTCATTCTCTTTTTGAAAATGCCGAAGCCTATATCGAAATTATCAATCTTGTCTCTGCGAATCGTTCTGGTCTCAGTCGGGCAGAGATTCAGGCAAAAGCCGGTCTTTCTGTAAATGGCGGGAGTTTGACTGAGAGATTGAAGGATCTTTGTTCTGCCGGGTTTTTGGAAGAAAGGGTTTCGTGGCATAAAAAGAAGGGGGAATATTACAGGTTGATTGACGAGTTTTGTCTTTTTTATCTTTGCTGGGTAAAATCCGCGAAAACGCATATTTTCCCTCCTGATTACTGGCTAACGGTGAGCAGGAGTCAGGCATTTAAATCGTGGTCTGGGTATACATTTGAAAGCATATGCCTGAAACACATTGGACAGATACTTTCAGCATCCGGCATCAAGTCTGCGAAAGCAATAGATTCCTGGCGTTATGTGCCGCGCAAACATCCTGAAATGGGTGCGCAAATTGATCTGCTTGTTGAGCGATCTGATGACGCAATTACACTATTTGAAATAAAGTTCACACAGGAGCCTTTTGTGCTGGATCGGGAATATGCCAAAAAACTTCAGGACCGAATAAAAATATTCAGGTCAAAAATGAAGATTACCCAGCAAATATTCATTGCTATCATCTCCGCAACTGGCGTCAAGCCAACGGTTTATTCAGAAGAAATGATCGACAAAATTATTACCATGGATGATTTGTTTATAAAAGATTTGTACGTTTAAGTGGAGATAATAGCAGGTGTTTTGACTGAATTTCACAATGCCGATAAATATGATGTTCAAATTCGGGGTTGGGTCAGGTACTGGAATGATATTTTTCTGTGCATTTCACCAGCCGGTGCATTATGATAATTCTGGTATTTGTGGATGGTCAATTCAGTGTGCATCATATTCAGCCAAACTGAATTTTTTATCTCAGGAACACAATGGCTACTATGATCTTGAAGTCACAAGGCTGGGTACTGACAGTGATCAAAAATCTGACTACAAGGCTGCGCCGGTTCCGGTTAATGAAAAAATTGTTTATCGGTTTTCTGGCGGGAAGTATGTGGAAAACGAAAGAAGGGCTGGGATCGGGAGGTTTTTATGAAAAATGATTTGGCTGTATTTGAAGAACACGAGATTCGACGGGTATATGATGAGGAAAGTGAAACCTGGTTTTTCTCAGTCGTTGATATTGTTCAAGCTTTGACCATGCAGCCTGACTATCAAACAGCCAGAAAGTACTGGAATAAGCTCAAAGAGCGTCTAAAAAAGGAAGGAAATGAGTCGGTGACAAATTGTCACCAACTGAAACTGGAGGCAGGTGACGGAAAAAAATATCTGACAGATGTGGCCAATGCCGAAACTCTACTCCGTCTTGTTCAATCAATCCCCAGCCCCAAAGCGGAGCCCATCAAGCTTTGGCTGGCTAAAGTGGGCTATGAGCGCCGGAATAAATTGACTGACTACTGGAAAGAAAACGGCGTCGAACAACCCAGTGAGTTTGCCATATTGACCAATATCATCCATCAGGAGTGGGCAGGCATCAGCGTCAAAGACCACAAAGAATCGAAGGGATTGAAAGCAGAGAACTTGCGGGATCATATGAGTGAAGCAGAATTGATTTTCACGGCACTTGCAGAGTTATCCACCCGTCAAATAGCTGAGACGATGAGTGCTACAGGAATGGCAGAAAATAAAATCGCAGGCAAGAAGGGCGGCAGCATTGCCAAAAAGGCCAGGATGGAGCTGGAAGATAAAACCGGCAAAAAGGTCGTGACAACCAGCAATTATTTTCCCAGACAAAATAATTCTGAAGAGATCACATGAAAAAAATCACGCTTTTCGCAATCAGCCTTGCACTTTTGGTGATCATGCTGGGTGCATACACGCGCCTGATCGATGCGGGGCTGGGCTGTCCGGACTGGCCGGGATGTTATGGTCAGATCATGCCGGTTGTGGGGGCTGCAAAAGCATATCCGGCATCTCCCTTTGTTGCCCAGAAAGCCTGGGCAGAAATGATTCACCGCTATGCTGTGGGGGCGCTGGGATTACTGATCGCAGTGATTGTCCTGAATATATTTTCCAGAAAAAAACTTCGAAGTCGCGGAAATGTGATACTGGCCAGCGGTCTGCTTCTGTTGCTGGCATACCAGATTCTGCTCGGGCGTTTTACGGTGACCCTGAAACTATGGCCCATTGTGGTGAGTCAGCATCTTTTGGGTGGTTTTTTGATTTTGGTCACACTCTGGATGATATACCTCAATTTAACGCAGCGCGTCCGTTCCATGCACCATAAACCTGTACAACCATGGATCAGGTTATATGGAATTTTTGTGCTGGCATTATTGTTTGTCCAGATTATCCTTGGCGCATGGACCAGTACCAATTATGCCTCTCTGTCATGTCCTGATTTTCCGTTTTGCATGAATGATCAAATGATGACCTGGCATTTTCGTGAAGCATTCGCGCTGCATCCTGCAGGTGTTAACTATGAAGGCGGTATTTTGCCTGAAGGAGTTCGCCAGACTATTCAAATGATGCATCGTTTTGGTGCCCTTGTTGTATCAGTATTGCTGTTGGGGCTTGTGGGACTGCTGTTTTCCCGTCAGTGGCGTTGTGTCTATATTATTGCCATTCTGTTACCGCTGCAGATCTGTCTCGGCATCATGAATGTGCTTTTTGAACTGCCAGTAGCTGTGGCTGTAAGTCATACGTTTGTCGCAGCCTTGTTGCTTTTGTCTGTTATTACACTGGTATATTCAGCCGTTAACAGGTATAGTTGATCACAGAATTCGCGAAACTTTATGACTTTCTCTCCGATATTCCTCTATTTGTAATGTTCCTTTGAGCAAGGATGCTGTCTGTACTTCATAAAATGAAGTGTTGTCAGAAAGCAGTCCTGGATCAGGGAATATGCCTCCATGAAATTTATAATGTCCCATAAAATGCTTGCATTGATCCTTCTCGCGACTGTTTTGGGGGCTCTGTGTGGTATCTGGTTTCCTGAACATATGCTATCCATGCACTGGCTGGATGGTCTGTTTATGAATGTCCTCAAGGTGGTTGTGCTGCCGCTCATATTTTTTTCCATCGTGAGTGCCATCATTTCCATGGGAAGTGTGAAGTGCCTTAAATCAGTCTGGATTTTTACCACCTGTTATATTTTGTTGAGTGTGTCCATTGCCGTGTTGATTGGACTGGTCCTGTCCAATATGGTTAAACCCGGATATGGCATGTCATTTAATCATATTCTTTTAAACAGCGTTTCTTCAGAACATGGACCGACAGGCGTTTCCTCTTTTCTGAAAAATCTGTTTCCGCCCAATATTCTTTCTGCTGCTGTCAAATTTGAAGTCCTGCCAGTAGTATTTTTCAGTATAGTGTTTGGTATCGCCTGTATCGCAGTGGGTGAATCTGCGAGGCCAGTGATCACATTCATTTTGGGAATGCGAAATGTGTTTAACAAAATGATTGCCTGGCTGATGTATCTGACGCCCATCGCCCTTTTTGCCATGCTGGGTTCTGCCATTGTGGAGGGTTTTTCGAAAGCGACACTGATGCGCAGTATTGGTGGATTATCGCTGTTTATTCTCATCTTCCTGATCGGGTTGCTTTGCCAGTTTATATGGCAGGTCGCTGTCGTGAAATTTGTTCTGCGTCGCAGCCCAAAAGCGTTTTTGGTGAGCTCGACAAGTGCCCTGATGATGGCATTTGCAACCGCAAGCTCCATCTCGGCTTTGCCAATGACGCTACAGGCTGCCGAAGATCATGGTATCAAACCTGAAATTGCAAACTTTGTCCTGCCATTTGCTGCAACCATTAATCTGGCGGGTACAGCCATGTATGAGGCTGTATCGGCACTGTTTTTTTGTCAAATCCTTGGCATCCATCTTTCATTATTTTCACAGGCAGGTGTTTTTTTGACTGCAATCATCGCGGGAATGGGCGCATCTGGTATTCCAGAGGGCGGCATGGTGACGATGTCTTTGGTGCTGCGCAGTGTCAATGTTCCCGTGAGCGCCATTGCCATCCTGCTTCCCTTTGATCGTATTCTTGATCGATTGCGTACGGTGGTGAATGTCTGGGGTGATCTGGTCTGTGCGGCCATGGTGAATAATTTTGTTCGTCATCCTGTTGTACGGTTACGACCAGTGCCAGTGTCCGCGAAGAGAACAGCTCATGTGTCCATTTGACACCAGATGTGGCAAAATGTTTTTTTTCAGAAACATGTAGTTTTATGGCTATGATTTATAAAGATTTTTTTTCAGGCTGGCGCGACTGGCTGACCCTCTGCAAGCCCCGTGTGGTGATGCTGATGCTGCTGACAGCGCTTGTTGGCATGTGTCTGGCCTCGGCCCAGGGCGTTCCGCTTGCGGTCCTCGTGTATGGCAACCTCGGGATTGGGCTGGTCGCATCAGGGGCTGCGGTTTTTAACCATATTGCCGACCAGTACATTGACCGGCTCATGCAGCGCACGAGACATAGACCTGTCGCAACTGGCAGAATTTCTGTCCGCCAGAGTCTCCTCTTTGCACTTGTTTTGTCTGTCTCTGGTGTGATGCTGCTCTGGTGGCGCATCAATTCACTCACCGCTATTCTGACTTTTCTATCCCTGATTGGTTATGCGGTTTGTTATACACTCTGGCTTAAGCATGCTACTCCACAAAATATTGTCATAGGTGGTATCGCAGGAGCCGCACCGCCGCTTTTGGGCTGGACAGCGGTGACGGGTCATATTCAGCCGGAGGCATTGTTGCTGGTGCTGATTATTTTTGTTTGGACACCGCCACATTTCTGGGCACTTGCCATTCATCGCGAAAAGGATTATGCCAATGCAGGCATCCCCATGCTGCCGAATACTCACGGCGCTGATTTCACCCGTCTGAATATCCTGCTTTATACTATCCTGCTTTCAGCTGTGACGCTTTTGCCATATGCTGTTGGCATGTCGGGCCTGCTTTATTTGGCAGGCAGTATTCCCATGAGCATTCTTTTTCTGGTGCATGCCTGCAGGCTGTTTGCAGGCGGTGACAATCGTCAGGCGCTCAAAACTTTTCATTATTCCATTATATGGCTTGGGATTATCTTTTTATTGCTGCTGTTTGATCACTATATTGCATGGGGAGTGGGTTCATGAATGTCAAAAAAAATCCAAACAGCCGCAGGGTGCTGGCTGGAATTCTGGTGGTGATGACGGCTGTATTTATCACTGCGATGTCAGGAAATATTTTCAGAAAACATACTGAAAAAATGGCACTGCCAAAAATTGCGGGTGTTTATCTGCCAAAAGCACGTAGCGATATTCAGCCGTTTCAGCTGACAGATACTCTGGGTAAACCTTTTGACAGGGCACGATTACAGGGGCAGTGGACGCTGATGTTTTTTGGTTTTACCCATTGTGGCATGGTGTGTCCCACCACCATGGCGGCACTGAATACCATGTACCGGCAGTTGCAGGAGACAATGCCTGATCGGGCGTTGCCACAGATTGTGATGGTGACGGTGGATCCGGAGCGTGACAGTCTG